>Ga0070728_10000516_pt1 | contig 74620 bp, 63 predicted proteins | sample tdDd471_FD_66723 | JGI IMG/M metagenome (GOLD analysis project Ga0070728, IMG submission 66723) | Marine sediment microbial communities from the Atlantic coast under amendment with organic carbon and nitrate - tdDd47.1 | ecosystem: Environmental > Aquatic > Marine > Coastal > Sediment | place... | reverse complement strand
TCGTCATTCCCGCGAAAGCGGGAATCCACATGGCTATATCACTGAAATAATTAAGAATATGTTTTCATGTACAAATAAAAAAAGCAAAAACTCCGACAAACCAATGCCATTGATTCCAAAATCTGGATACCTGCTTTCGCAGGTATGACGCATGTTGATGTTTGCTTTGTTCAAACAGCACCACTTTTAAAGGCAGGTTTTTTCCTGCCTTTTTTTGTCTCCAAGTATGTTGTCTTGAAAATATCCATCCAAAATAATCAAACAAATATATTGCCTAATCTGCACTGTGTACAACGATTTGTCCTCAATTTTAATCTGTGGTGAAAACTGTTCATATGGTTTGATCCTGGTAGTAAATCGTATTGAACAATATCTGTGATACCTGCAAATATCTCAATAACGCTGTTCAACAGTATGTACTTATTATCAATCAATATCATTGCATATCATTAATCAATAGGTTCAATTCGCATATTATTATACATGTAATACCTGAATAACACGCAGGAGAATTGTCATAATTTTCCTCCCGTCCGGCAAAGATGACCCGGTCGTTTTTTTGGGTTTTTGTTTGATACAAATTTAGTCATGTAACAAATGTTTCATGTGTCAATTACACGTGCCTGTATATGAATGTCAACTTATTCAAGTCGAAAAAACTATTAATTGTAGCTGGTTATAATAGTTTTCCACCGTCATCTTTCTGTCACAATTCTGACGAAGTTCAATAAAAGCGACAGAGCTTTGTCAAGCAAATGACTGTCATTTTTGGGGTTTTCTGTTTTGGTTCGTGTTTCTAACTAACCAAAATTACTAGCAATGTGGAATATTTTGCCTAGTAGGCAAAAAAGTGGCATGGCCTATGCAATAACACCCAGGCAGAACTTTTTTTGTTGGAAGGTTGACATGATTTCAAGATTGACTTTAAAAATTGCGGTAATCACAATAATCCTGATGACGGGATTTTGTCGTATTTCTCATGCCGAGAAAGAGGCAGTTGCCACAATAAAAATAGATGTGTCCAGATTAACCGTCTATACCATCAAAGATGGAGCAAGTAACGGTGAAATGATTCTGGAGCTTAAAGCATCTTATCCGACAGACATTGTACAGCAATTAGAGAATCAGTTCGGTAAGCACTTCGTTGCCCTCGAAGTCATTGAGCGCAGTCCTCTGCGTATCAAGCTGAACCTGATTATACTCCCAGTGGGATTCACTTTTACCCATTCCAGACAGATGAATCCCCAGCAAATATCTATCAATATATTTGCCCCCACCCCTAAAAAGGGCGGACATCTAGTGCCCGAGATGCCGCCCCTTCCCTTCTGGGAAATGTTGACCGAAGGCACTGTAATTTTGCCTGAGTCCGACTTTAGACGTATAGAAGGTACTTCTCAAGCCCATGAATCCTATTTTAATGCAATCAGATTGTATGAAATTGGTGCCTACGATGCCTCACTGATCAGAATCCGCCAGAATCTCAGAGCAACTGACGGAAAACTCTGGACAGAGAACATGGTTTTGTTGGGAGAAGTCCTGTTCAAGAAAGCTAGTCTTGAAAACAAAGGCATGACCGAAGCAAGAAAAGCCCTTTTGGTTGCAAATGAAGAAACAAAAGATCCTTATTGGAAAAGTCGTACACTTCTGATGATGAGCTATGCCAGCTATTTTGATGGTTTAAGCAAAGATGCGAAAAAATCATTGTATCAGGGTTTAGCCCAGTTTAAAGACCTTGAAGAATACTTCCTGCTTGGCCTGTTACAGTTGGCAATCAAGGAATATGATGAAGCAGAAGTAGTAAGCATAGGCCAACAACTCTCCAAAATTAAAACCCTTGGCGAATCTGCCAAACGCAAAGTTTGCTTTAGCAACGTTCTGATGCAGGTTGTGCATGGCAAAGTTTTTGATGCAAACAAACTGGCAGACGTTTGTCTGAAACAAATCGATCCGACTATCCCCTTGGGTGTTGGACAGCGTTTGATTCTGGCAGAAACAAGAATACTTTCGTACCGTTATACAGAAGCCAAGCAGATTCTGGAACGTATTGAACGTGACTACCCGGATCATCCTCAGATCTCTCTGGTTGGTCTGCGCCTGGCAGATATTCTGTGCTACGAACAACGTTATGATAAATGTGCCGTATCTTACAAGGAAGTTGCTCGTCGCTGGCCGGGCTCAAGATTTGCTCGTGTTGCAGAGCTTAAAGGTTCTGAGCTGGTTAGTCATCAAACAGGCAAGGGCAGCCCTATCAGGATGTATCTTGAATTGAATCTGCATCAGGAGCCGGAACCTGTGGGTCGCGAAGTCAAACTGGCAATGTTGTGGAACTATGAAAACATTCGTCGCTATGACATGGCTTATCTCTATCTGGTAGAGATTGTAAGACGCTATGAAGGTTTTCAGTATTGGCCCTTTGCAGCCGCAAGGTTTACCAACATAGTATTAAATGCCTACAGAGATCTTGAAGCTGATGGTGATTATCTGGCAATGATTAACCTTTATCAGGCCAAGACCCCATTTCCTCTGGAACACTCTGCCCTCGATGAAGTAGCTAAAATGGTTGCACATGCATACTCAACTACAGGGCGTGTAAAAGGCGGAATCAAGGTTTATCTGGATGCTTTGAATCGTAAAGGCCGTCCGGTGGATGGTGAACGTGAACTTCTGATGGGTCTCACTGAGGCATACCTTGAAACAGGTGATCTTTATCGCGCATCTAAAACCCAGGATTATTTCAGATCCCGCTTTCAAACACCTGAAGACAGTCGCGATTACTACTTCATGCTGGGTGAAATAGAGCAAAGCAGAGGTAATATGGACAAGGCACTCGAAGCCTTCTCTAAAGCTATGGCTTTGGTGGGAACTTCCACAGAAAAACGCATGTTAGGTCTTAAAATTGGTAGAGTGTTTTATTTCCAAAACAGATTTGATAATGCAGTTGAGGCATATCAGCCGGCTTTAGCATATTTTCTTGATGAAGATATCATTATTGACCGCAAAGTTATCCCCATGAAAGTCAGAAACAGCATCTATTTTTTGGCCGACAGTCAACTTCAGCTTGGCAAATGGACTGATGCAATAAAGACGTACAAACGTACTCTCGTATTGTTCCCCAATGATAGTCGCAGAGAGATTTCTCTCTATATGATAGCCAAATGCTTTGTCAAATTAGACAGAGTTTCGGATGCAGTAGCCATTTACCAACAGCTTGCAAAATCCAAAAACAAATTTTGGAAGCAGGTTGGTGATTTGAAGATGACAACTGCCAAATGGCAGTCAATACATGATCTTGGTTCATTAGTGCAGTAAACAGGAAAGGTAACGTCATGGAATCCCAGAGCAATTTAGCATACACAAACGAGTTTAACAGCAATTCTACCGACAGAAGATTTCAAATTCAGGATCCGACTATTTTGACCAGAGATGTCAACATGCAGACAATTCTGAAGATGGCTGAAGTTGTTGCTACTCGCAAAACGCCTGTTTTAATCGAAGGTGAAAGTGGCACAGGTAAAGAACTTCTGGCCCGTTTTATCCATCGTCAGTCAGATCGTGCGAATGGACCTTTTGTGGCAGTTAACTGTGCAGCTATTCCTGAGAACCTGCTGGAAAGTGAGCTTTTTGGTTATGAAAAGGGCGCCTTTACCGGTGCTTTTGCAGCCAGAGAAGGAAAATTTGAGCAAGCTCAGGGCGGAACCATTCTGCTGGACGAAATCGGCGAGTTGGATCCTTCACTGCAGGTAAAACTCTTGCGTGTTTTACAGGAATATGAAGTTGACCGTCTGGGAGGTCGCTCATCTATTCCGGTTGACGTTAGAGTAATTGCAACCACCAACAAGTCTTTAAAAGATCTGGCCTCGCAGGGCAAATTCCGCGAAGATTTGTTTTACCGCATCAATGTTTTTCCGCTTAAAGCAATGCCTTTAAGAGAAAGAATCAATGATCTTGACGTTCTGATCCCATACTTTGTCTGCAAATATAATAATCAGGAAATCAAGGAAGTTACACCCGAATCATACCAGAAGATGTTCAGTTATGACTGGGGTGGGAATATTCGTGAGCTGGAGAATGTAATTGCCAGAGCGACCCTGCTTTCCCATTCTTCCCTGAAGATTGAAGCCGAGCATATCGTATTTGAGAGCATTACCACAGAGAGGAAATTTGAATCAGTTCAAAACTGGGATGAAATGATTCCCCAGGGTACTACTCTTCGCGAAATGGAAAAGAAACTGATTATGAAAACTCTGAGAGATTTTAACGGCAACAGAACCCATGCCTCAAAGGCTCTTAATATTAGCATTCGTACCATGCGCAACAAACTCAAAGAATATCGCACTAACGGAGAATTGACGGAAGTGGTGCAGTTCGCTCAGTAGTTTGACTGCTTGTCAGCGATGAATGTTTTGTAAGTGTTTGTAATTTGATAACTTTTTTGTGAATGTGCTTTGGCTGAGAGGTTTGGCACGGAAATAGCAATATTAATATAGCGAATGGTTTGAAGGTACTTAACGACAGGATTTTGACATGAAGATATTTGGGAACATCATACAAGGACTGCAAAAGAACATGGATCTTTCCATGCTCCGGCAGGAAATCATCAATGCCAATATCGCCAATGTGGACACACCTGGATACAAAGCCAAGGACTTGAAATTTACCGATGAGTTGGCCAACTTCTTAAAGATGAGTCGAGACAACATGTCCACAAGTGAATCCGGACATTTTGGTGCTCAACCAACTTATGACGAAGTTACTGGTGAAGTTATTGAACTGGCAGGTTCCGATGGTGCTGATGAAAATGGAGTTGACCTTGATCGCCAGATGGCACTGATGACAGGCAACTCCTTTAACTACAGAGCATCAGCCAAATTTGTTCACAAGAAAATGTCTCTTTTGAAATACGTTATCAACGAAACGAGGTAGATTATGAATTTCGCAGAAGCAATGCAAGTCGCAGCAAGCGGAATGTCAGCACAGAGATTACGCTTGAATCTAATTTCATCAAACCTGGCAAATGCCAATACAACCCAAAGCGAAATGGGTGGTCCATACAGACGTAAAGATCCGTCATTTCGTTCAGAACACGTTGGTGATGACTTCAATAGAATGTTAACCGAAATGCAGGAAAACCATATTCAGGGTGTCAATGTTGATCGCGTTGTGACCTCGGATAAGTTCCGTCAGGTGTATGATCCGAAACATCCTGATGCAAATGCGGATGGTTATGTCTCTATGCCGGATGTTAATCCAGTTGAAGAAATGGTTGATATGCTTCAGTCGACCAGAAGTTACGAGGCCAATGTTCAGGCAATTAAAGCCCTGAAATCAATGGCTACACAGGCACTTGGAATCGGTGGTTAGGTTTAGGAGTTTATTATGAGTAATGTATCATTAAATCTGCATCCAATGCAGAAATACCAACAGGCCGTAGGCGCAGATAAATCTGCAGACAAAGGTCAGGCCAGTGAAACCACAGGTAAATCCTTTGGCGAAATGTTTTCAGACTCCATCAAGGAAGCCAACAATATCCAGGCAAGTGCGGATACCTCGATGGCATCTTTCCTTTCGGGAGAAAGCAATGGTCTTCATAAAACCATGCTGGCTCTGGAAAAGGCAGATATTTCGATGCGCCTGATGGTTCAGGTTCGTAACAAAGCAGTTGAGGCATATCGTGAAGTTATGCGTATGCAGGTTTAACCTTACTTCTTGGTAACAGGCGAAGAAAATGGCACCCAAACCCAAAGATATGTTTTCAGATTTCATCAAACTATATAATGGTTTGAATACAACCAACAAGCTGGTAATCGGATCTATCGTTACCGTGCTTCTGCTTGGTTTTTCATACCTGATATTTTTTGCCGATCTTACCGACTATGATTATCTCTACACAAACATAGATCAGGCTGATGCTGGTGAAGTTATTGCGGCTTTAAAAGAGGCTGGTGTCAAGTATCAAATTGATAATCGCAGCATCATGGTTCAGCGTGGTAAAGTTCACGAATTGCGAATGAAGATGGCTGCCAAGGGTTTGCCTAAAACCAAGGGCATTGGTTTCGAGATTTTTGATGATCAAAAACTTGGAACCAGTAATTTTGTTCAGCAGTTAAACTACAATCGCGCACTTCAGGGAGAACTTAGTCGCAGTATCAGTCAGATGGAAAAAGTTGATCTGGCGCGTGTACATCTGGTTACTCCCAAGAAAACATTGTTTAAAGAAGATGAAACAGAGCCGACAGCCTCTATCGTTGTCAAGCTGAAGACCGGACAGAAACTGGAAAACGATGAAGTTAAATCCATTATGCATCTGGTTTCATCTGCTGTTATGAATCTAAATCCCAAAAACATTACTGTTATTGATTCCAATGGAAGTATGCTTTCCAAGGCTACCGGACAGGAAGACCAGTTCTGGGGCAATTCTCCTCTGGAGTATAAAGGTAAGATTGAAAAAGAACTTGGTGCCCGTGTAGAGGAAATGGTTTCTCATGTAGTTGGTGTTGGCAAAGTTATTGCCAATGTTACGGTAGAGCTTGATTTTAAAAAGGAAGAAAAAACAGAAGAGATTTTTGATCCAGATCAAGTGGTTGTCAGATCTGAAAAACGTGTTAAAGAAGCACGTCAAAATAGTGAAAACAGTGCTGGTGGAGTTCCTGGAACTCAGGCCAATACTCCTCAGCCAGCCAATGCTCCTGGTGGCGGTTCTCAGGCTACCACCAGTGACCGTGCTCGTGATTTGATCAACTACGAAATCAACAAGGTTGTTCGCCATACTGTCAGACAAGCCGGTGATATGAGACGTCTTTCTGTTGCAGTATTGGTTGATGGCACATATGAAATGGAAGATGAAGACGGTAAGATGGTTGAGAAATACAAACCTCGTACCGTTGAAGAAATTCGTAAAATCCGCGAACTGGTCAAACGTGCCGTAGGTTTTGATGGCGAGAGAAGTGATTCCATTGAAGTCGTAAGTGTTCCTTTCCAGACCTCAGTTCTAGAAGACGAGGAAATGGAACGGACATTCCTCGAAAAATATGATTTCCTTCCGGCCATGATGAAGTATGGTATCATAATACTTCTAGCTATCGTCATGGTATTTGCCCTCTTCAAACCTTTGGTAGAGTGGATTATTTCCTTCCATGAAGAAGAAAGACTGAGAGATATTGAACGCGAACAGGAAGATGTTGTCAGAGGTATGGAAGAACAGTTGGTTGAGGTGCGTCGTACCATTGAGACCTCCACTGTGGAATACAAAACCAGACTTTGTGAACTGGCCGAACAGGCTCCTGATCTCGTAGCTGCCGTACTTAAAAACTGGGTCGCGGCGGAGGATTAAAAAATGGCTGCCTTAACTACATTACAAAAAGCTGTTATCGTACTGGTCTCCATGGGTGAATTGGAAGCGGTAAAAGTTGTCAAATCACTTTCTAACCGTGAGATCAAACAGCTTTCAAATGCTACCAATACAATCAGCAAGATTACTCCTGAAGAAGTTATGGAAGTGCTTGAAGAATTCCTGACCGAGGTTAGTGGTGATACAGGAATGGCAACTTCTGGAGAAGAATGGCTTAAAAGAGTTATTGAAAAAGCTATTGGTTCCAATAAAGCACAGCATCTTCTGCGCGGTCTGGGGCCACAGCAGAAAGTTTTCGATTCTCTGTTTGATGTAGATTTTACTACTTTATCCAACCTTTTGAGAAAAGAACATCCACAAACACAGGCTCTGATTCTGGCCCATCTTGATCCTGCCAAGGCAGCAGGTGTTCTGCCTATGTTGCCCGAAGAAGAACAGGTTGATATCGTTTTAAGAATGGCCAGAGTTTCCTCTATCCATCCAGATGTTATTTCTGATATTGAAGACGCCCTGATGGAAGAAATTCAGCTTATGGGTACTTTGACTGCTACCGAGGCCGGTGGTATTGACATGGTTGTTGACATGTTGAATATCATGGAAAAGAAATCCGAGAAGCAGATACTGGAAGGCGTGGAACAGGAAGACCCGAAACTGGCCGAAGAGATCAAGGCCATGATGTTTGTTTTCGAGGACATGGTCAGCCTCGACGACCGCTCAATGCAGATGATTCTGCGCGAAATCGACCAGCAGACCCTTACCTTGGCACTTCGTGGAGCCAACGACGAGATGCGCGAACGTATTTTTGTCAATGTTTCGTCTCGTGCTGCTCAAATGCTGCGTGAAGATATTGATTCCATGGGCCCGGTTAAACTCAGCGAAGTTGAACAGGCACAAAGTGAAGTTGTACAGGTTGCCTTAAGACTTGAAGAAGAAGGCAAAATTGCTGTAAGCGCAGGCGGAGACGAAGAGTATGTCTGATATAATCACCTCTGATAAACTTAACAACACTGAAGTTCAGTCACTGGCTTTCAGGGAAGTTGCAGACAAAGGAAACATTCCTTTTATAGTTCAATATCAGAAAGAGAAAGAACGCAACAACCAGTCCCCATCCGTGATGGATCAGTTAAACATGTCTGCTGCCCAATCTGAACAGATTCCATTGCCAGAACCCTCTATGCCGGAGATGGAAGATGAGCAGGAAATGGTAGGCAGTGGTGAAGTTGCTGCTTTGGCTGAAGAAGTTGCTAAACTGTCCGAGCTTTTAGAAAGTGAAAGGCGACAGTCAGAGCAAAAGATTCAGGAAGCGTATGAACGTGGTTTAGCTGATGGCGAGCATAATCGGGAAGAAACCGAAAGAAGACTTACCGAGCGTTACGCTTATGGTTTTGAAAGATTGGATCTTTTAGGTCAGACCTTGCAGTCTGTCGCCAGACAGGAAGCACTTGAAATAGCAATTATGGTTTCAAGACGTATTTTAAGATGCGAAATCGAAGCCAGACCAATGTTGCTGGTAGATGAGATTAAACGCGCTTCCAAAGAAATCATGGGTAAAAAAGACGTTACCATCCGCTTGCATCCTGACGATTTGGCTGCCGTCAAAAGAGTTGAATCCAATCTTGATTCATCTTTCCCGGCAGTGGCTCACATTTCATTGGCTGAAGAAGAGTCATTGGAACGTGGTGATTGCATCATAGATACCGATGTGGAACAGATAAACCTCTCACTTAACGAACAATTAAACGCCCTCAAAAATGCTCTTGAGGAGGAAATAAAGTGAAACTGTTTGATACCAAGGCAATTGAACAACGCCTCGAAAATACCGAGTGCTATACTACCAGAGGGAAAGTCCTTAAGGTGGTTGGTATGGTAGTGGAAGGCTATGCTCCAAAGGCCAAGGTTGGTTCACTTTGTCGCATTATTCCCGGTTCTGGTATGGAACCAATTCCTGCTGAAGTAGTAGGTTTTCGTGAGCATACGGCCCTGATGATGCCCTTTGGTGATATTCGCGGTATTCGCATGGGTTCTACAATTGAAGTGGCTACAGTGGAAACAGCTTTGCCTGTCGGCCCCAGACTTCTGGGCCGAGTGATTGATGGCATGGGTAATCCTATTGATGATAAAGGCGAGATCAGCCTTGATGAAAGTATACCGCTCTATGGTACTCTTACCAATCCCATGGAACGCCAACCAATAAATGAGCCACTGGAACTTGGTATTCGCTCGATTGATACCCTGATAACCTGTGGAAAAGGACAGCGTATGTCCATTATGGCTGGTTCCGGTGTTGGTAAATCAGTTCTGATGGGAATGATTGCACAACACACCAAAGCCGATGTCAAAGTTATTGCCTTAATTGGTGAGCGTGGTCGTGAAGTCAACAATTTTATTCGTCATAACCTTACAGAACAAGGCATGGCAACATCTGTCGTGGTTGCAGCGGTCAGCGATCAGCCTCCACTGGTTCGTGTTCGTGGTGCATTTGTGGCGACGGCTATTGCGGAATACTTCAGAAATCAGGGTTTGTCTGTGCTTCTAATGATGGATTCTTTAACACGTTTTGCAATGGCACAGCGTGAAATCGGTTTGGCAGTTGGTGAGCCTCCTACCACCAAAGGTTATACCCCTTCAGTATTCGCCCAACTTCCAAAGTTTCTGGAAAGAGCAGGAACTTCTGCCGGAAAAGGAACAATTACCGGATTGTACACCGTGTTGGTCGAAGGCGATGACATGAACGATCCGATTGCCGATTCCACCAGATCCATTGTGGATGGTCATATTGTTTTAAGCAGAGAAATTGCCCAGCGCAATCTCTATCCTGCGATTGATGTTCTGGCCTCCATTTCCCGTGTGATGAACGAGATTGTGGATGAGAAACATCAGGCCATGGCTAATAAATTGAGAGACTTGATGGCTGCTTACAGAAAAGCCGAAGATCTGATAAATATTGGCGCATATGCCAAAGGTAATAATCCCCGCATTGATGAAGCTTTGTTGAAGATAGACAAGATAAACGAGTTTTTACGACAGGGAATAAACGAACAATCCAGAATGAAAGACGCTCTTTCCATGATGGAAAGTATTTTGGCGGACAAGATGCCCGCAGAGGAGAATAAGGCGTGACACAGGTATATTTTACAAAATCTGACAGACAGAAACCAAAATTTCGTAAGTCACTTTTAGTTGTCATCGTCTTTGTGGCTCTGACCTGCTCCGGTATTCTTGCCTATCAGTTAAGTCCTCAGGATAACGGAGATAATTCGACAAGTACCTCTGGTGAGGTTTTGAAAATGGTAGGCACACAAGAAGCCCAGGCTCAAGAGAAAAAAGAAGACAAAAAAACAAAAGATAAAGAAAAGCCAAAAGCTGCCGATAACAAGGACGGAGACGCTGAAGAAGTAGCTAGTGCAGCTACAAAGAAAGATGAAAAGGATGCCAACATCTACAGTAGCAAGCAGATGAAGGCCATCCAGAAAGAAATCATCCAGTCTCTGGAAGCTACCAGAGAACTTCAGCGCGCTCTGGAAGATACTCTCGCCAAGGAAAAGGCAAGCAAAGACAAGGATAAGCGACATCGTCTGGCCAAGCTGATTAAGATCATGAATTCCATGAGAGCCGAAGATGCAGCTGAAGTCATTCCCAAAATGGAAGAGGAATTGGCTGTGCAAATTCTGGTTTCTTTATCAGGTGCAAAATCCAGTAAAATCATGGGGAATCTACCACCGAATAAAGCAGCAAAGCTCAGTGCTGAAATGGTTAAACTGAATCCGGATATTAAACTCAAGGAAGTTATGACCAGTTGGAAAGATATCGTTCAGGAAATCGAAAAAGAGGACAAGGCAAATGAGACAGCAAAACGACATGATGGTCAATAGAGCAAGTTCCGGCATCGCAGAGACCTTCGATTTTTCAGCCTCTAAGGTAGCTGCGCAGTCTGATAAGGCTTTCGATGAAATGATGAGTAGAAGTGCCAGAGATATGGAACAGGCAACTACACAAAAACGCAACGAAAATCGTGATAAAAACGATAACAATAACAATGGTATTCAGGTAGGTTACGCTACCAGTAATTCTCAGGTTGATTCACGAGAAGCCAATAGCAGGTCAACTGTTGGTGGAAGAAGAGCCGAGAACTCGATTTCCACACAAAGAGGTGATAACTCATACGGCAAAGATAACACAGAAGGACTTTCTTCCTGGGAAAAAAGCAAGGAACTAAAAAACAGAGCCACCAGATGCACTCCGGGAATGGGTTCTGCAATTGAAGCCAAAGCCAGAGTCTCAACCAGAATTGATGCCAAGGGAATTGCTTTTGCTGGTCGTAATGCAGGTTTGAGAGCTGATGGAATGCCAACCATGACAGATGATCAGGGTAATCTTAGAGTCTTGAATGCCAAAAACCCGGAGATGTCTATTGCCGATCTTATCAAAAACGAAGGCGTTGATGATGAAAAAATAGCAAATTTCGCACATGATCTGGCAAAACAAAATGCCAAACATAAAAGTGCACCGACCTCTACCAGTGAGTCATATATAAGACAAAGTGAAACTATCAAGAGTGATGCTACAGAACATCTTGGGAAATCTGCCAAAGATAAAATCTCGGCGGCTGATTTTTTCAATAAAAATGCTGAAACAGAGACAAAAACCGAAACAGATAGAGCTGTAGCGGATGCAAGCAAAGCAGCTAACCAACATAATGGTAAAAAACTTCACGGTACAGCAACATCCCCCAACCAGGAAGCTGTCAAGGTAGAACAAAATCAGGAAGCTGAAACAGAGAGTCAGAAATCGAAGCTGATTTTTAATTCCAAAGGGGATAAAGATGCAGCAACGATATCCAAACTTACAGGTAACACCGCCAAAGCTGGTCTTTCGGCTAACCAGTCGGCACAGACAGTCAATACACCACAGCTTGGTGTTGATGCCTCGCAGTTTGCGGCAAACCTAAATAGTGGCGATCGTGTGCAGGCTGCAAAGCATTTGTCCGATCTTCTCGGTGCCAGAATGAACTTTATGTTGAACAACAACAAACCCACTGTAAACATTCATCTAAATCCAAGACAGCTTGGAGATATTCAAATCAAGTTGGTGGCAAACGGTGAAAATTCTGTGGCCCGCATTCACGCTGATAAGGAAAGCGTAGGCAAAGTGTTGGAGTTGGCTGCTCCGCAACTGGCTCAGCAATTACAAAAAGCCGGCTTCCAGGTTGAAACTGTAGCCGTTGACTATGGCGAAATGAGTTTTGACCAGCAGGACAAACAGGCACAGGAAGATGCAGAGGAGAATCCATTTACAGAACTTTTAGGACAGAGTTTTGAAAATGGTGACGATAATAACCAGCAGGTAAGAACAGGGAAAGCATCTATTTCTATTCATGATGGAGATTTAGATGTGGTTGCCTGAGGATGATGAAGTGCTGACGAGCATTTTACAAAATCGATTGAGAGGAGGTGAGTAGTAATGAGTTCAGTAACTGATGTAAGCAATTATACAGCAACAAACACATCGACAACCCAAAACACAGGCTCTGATGCCACCATGGGAAAAGATGAGTTTCTGCAATTGTTAGTGGCACAGCTGAATAATCAGGATCCTTTAGATCCTATGGACAATGAGGCTTTTGTGGCCCAGTTGGCAACATTCTCTTCACTTGAAGCGGAGCTTGAAACCAACAGTTTGTTAGAATCAGTAATTATGGGTCAGAACTCACAGACCAGTTCTTCTGCAGTGAACTTTATCGGTAAAGACGTTCGTGCAATGGCTGACTTTGTTGATTTCGATGGAACGAATCCGACAAATGTTAACTATGACACACTGGCTGATGCTGATAAGGTGACTATTACCATCAAGGATGAGAGTGGTAATGTCGTACGCACAGTTAATCTTGATGCACATGATGAAGGAAGTCATTCGTGGAACTGGGACGGAACCGATGATAAAGGAAAGACTGTCGGTGAAGGCGATTACAAGATTGATGTCAGTGCTACGGATGAAGAGGGTAACGCCGTACAAACCTTACCCGTATTTATTGGACGTATCACCGGTATAAGTTACGAGAATGGATATCCCGAACTTTTAATCGGCGACCATCGTTTGACACTTGGAGATGTTATTGAAGTTTTGGAGGCATAAGAAATGACAGACCGGATTAACCCCACTCAAATTTCGGGTGTCCGGGCAAAGCCAGACCAAGGAAGGTCACAGTCTGCTCAGGAAAATGGAAGTGCTGAGCGAATTGAGTTTAAAGATCTTTTACAACAGGCGAATGCCAATCAGGTTCAGTTTTCCAAACATGCTGCAAAAAGGATTGAAGATCGCAGCATTGATGTAAGCAAGGATGACCTGGCTCTGCTATCGGACGGAATCAGTCGCGCAGAGGCAAAAGGCTCGAAAGAATCTCTTTTGCTGATGGGTGGCAACGCTTTTGTGGTGAACGTAACGGATCGTACAGTCATCACAGCGGTTAACGAAGAAGGAATGAAAGAAAAGACGTTTACCAATATTGATTCGGCTATACTTATCAATAAAAAATAGCTGGTAAATGTCACGACATGGACGTCGTACTGTTGAAAATGTGTAACATTTACGAAGGGCTGGCCCTCTTTTGAGGAAGCCCTCCAGAAAAGACCTCGGCCGCAGCCCGCAGGTCTAAGGAGGACAGTATGTCTATATTTGGATCATTTTACAGTGCTATCTCAGGTTTAAATACCAACTCTCAGGCCATGGGTATCATTGGCGACAACCTCGCTAATATGAACACCATAGGCTTCAAAAAATCACGTGCAAATTTTCAGGATTTAATGGCGTATTCGGTAACCGGTGTAGGGTCTGAATCTTATGTTGGTCGTGGTGCCATGGTTCAGAATGTTGAACAGGTTATGAGTCAGGGTTCTTTTGTCGGAACCGGTAATGGGCTGGATTTGGCAATTCAGGGTAACGGTTTCTTCGTGGTAAATGGAGAATCCGGTGGACAGCAATCGAACTTTTACACCCGTGCAGGACAGTTTCATGTAGACAATGATGGATACATGGTTAATGGTTCTGGTTTGCGCCTTCAGGGATATCTTGCAAATAATTCAGGAGATATTTCAAGTACTTTGACTGATATGAATCTGATGGCAGCAAGTTCACCTGCAAAAGCAACTGAAGATATTGAACTTACTCTTAATCTGGATTCGACTGACACTTCAGTTGCAGCATTTGATATTGCTGACAGAGAAAACACCAGTCATTTCAACACCAGTATCACAACCTATGATTCCTTGGGTGCACCGCACGATGTGCAGGTTTATTTCACTAAAACCGCCGATGGAAACTGGGACTGGAATGCAGTAATCGAAGCTGAAGATTCAGCATCCGGCCTGGCAGAGATCCAGGGTTCCGGCTCATTAACCTTTGACAATGAAGGTCGATTGACAGACGTAACGACAACAACAAACAGCTTTTCCTTTTCCGGTGGAAGTGCCCCTAACCAGGCCATAGCTTTTGACTTTGGCGATCCTACCTCAACAGGTGGAACAGGTTTATCTGGAACTACCCAGTTTGCTTCCTCTTCTTCTGTTTCATATCAGGGACAGGATGGCTACTCCACAGGTGATTTGCAGACTGTTGTTATTGATCAGGATGGCATCGCATCTGGAACATTCACCAATGGCCAGAAACGTGTCATGGGTCAGATTGCAATGGCAGATTTCAAAGGAACAGGCCTTCGCAGAATGGGTGGAAATCTCTGGCAGGAAACCACCTCAAGTGGTGAAGCACTTATTGGTTCCGCAAACACTGGTACTCGTGGTGCAATAAACTCATCCACTTTGGAACAATCAAACGTAGATATGGCTGCTGAATTTGTTGATATGATCGTGGCCCAGCGTGGTTATCAGGCAAACAGCCGAACAATCACTACTGCCGATTCGCTCTTCCAGGAAGCATTACAGATGAAACGTTAAGAATGGAAATTTAAGAAATTTTCAATGGCGGAGGTTTGACCCTCCGCCATTTTTTGTGTCAAGAAACTGACATTTGTTTTCCCGCCTATGTAAACTATATTACAATATAATATATAGAAAATAATTGAGTATTTCAGAACTATATGATAATATTCGGTTATTCTAAAATGTGTTTCCTGTATTTTAACATGTGCAGTAAGCATGTGTTTGGCATATGAATTGCATTATATAAACGCGAATTGATTTGCTTTTTGTGTATCTATGATAGTGAAAGGCTGAAAATATGGACCTCGCGACAATTATTGGTCTGTTCGGTGCATTTGGCGTTATCGTTGCCGGTATTCTGGTTGGATCATCAATCTTTATTTTTATTGATATACCTTCTGTTTTGATCGTTCTTATAGGAACAATTCTGGCGGCCATGACCAGCTTTAGAGGCAAAGATCTCCTGAACCTGATCCCGGTTACAAAAAACGCTTTTTTTACTTCTGCCAAACCTATTCAGAGCATTGCTCAGTCTCTGATCGAAATGTCAATCAGGGCACGTAAAGAAGGTTTGCTGGCTCTCGAATCTGTTATCGGTGAAGCTAAAGATCCCTTTGTGGCAAAGGGGATTCAGCTTGTTGTTGATGGTCACGAAGTGGAAAACGTAGATAGGATTCTTTCTGCAGAGATTGAAGCTTTAGATGATCGTCACAAACAGGGAGCAACTCTCTTTACTACTCTTGCAACGTATGCGCCTGCTCTGGGTATGATCGGTACCCTTATCGGTTTGGTGCAGATGCTGCAAAGTATGGATGATCCTTCAAGTATCGGTCCTGCAATGGCCGTTGCACTTATTACAACATTCTACGGCGCTATTCTGGCCAATATTGTTTTTTCTCCTTTGGCAGGTAAACTTACTATCAGAGCTAAAGAAGAAACAGCAATGAAAGAAATGATTTTATCCGGTATTCTGGCTATTTCAAACGGTGACAACCCTCGTATTGTGGAACAGAAATTAAATGCTTATCTGGAACCATCACAGCAGATATCGATGTTTGACAACGAATAACAAAAAGTAGTGAAGCATGGGCAAGAAGAAGAAAAAAGATGAAGAAGAAGCGAAAGGAACGGAAGGGTTGTTTCTGTCCCTGATGATTATTCTTCTGGCTTTTTTCATCATGCTTAACTCCATTTCCACTCTTGAGACAGAGAGAATAGAGAGAGCCATGCGTTCCATTCAGGCCACTCATGCCGGTCTTGGTCTTTTTGGTCATGGGGTTGGTCTTAATAGAGAAAGCAAGGCCATTGCCGGCAAAAAGCCCAGTGTAATAAAAATGGATCGGCTTCATGAGAAAATACGTCAATCTCTGGTAAAGTGGGGAAAAGGCAAAACATGGACTGAATCATATGAAGATGAACGAAGATTGATTATAAGAATGAGTGAAGCTGCTATGTTTACCGTAGGTTCGGATACAATGCATCCAGGAGTATTTCCGTTTCTTGACGAACTCGGTAAAATGGTCAAACAGGTAGGGATTCCGGTAACCGTTCAAGGGCATTCGGACGGCATGGGGTCTGACACAGGAACTGCCAACTGGATTTTATCTGCCAACAGAGCTTTGGAAGTAGCCCGATACCTGACCGAAAAACAGGGCGTGAATGTTCCTGAGCGCCTGGTAGAAGCAGAAGCTTTTGGAGAAACACAGCCTGTTGCTACCAACGCAACAGAAGAAGGAAGAAACAGAAACCGTAGAGTTGATTTAGTGTTTTACAAAAGCGATATTGCGAAAATTGGGGTTGAGTAATGCCCGTAAGAGAGAAAGAAGAACAAAAAATAGACAAAGACGCATGGATGGTGACCTTTTCAGATCTGGTTACTTTGATGATTACCTTCTTTGTCATGCTTCTTACAATGTCCAATATGGACAGCTCTCGTTTGAAAGAAATGTTTCAATATTTTCCCGGTGCCAGCGTTCAGCTTGAAGGCGGAACCATGGAAATGAAAGAACCTGAAAAACTGGTGATTCCTCAGATAAGAATTACCGCCAGATCAGGTCAGGATAAATGGCTGAATGATCAGCATACAGAATCTTTCCATGCCTTGAAACGCTGGTTGATGGATCGTAATCTGGGTCATAAAGTCAAGGTTGTCAGAAAAGAAGATCGCTTTGAGATTCACCTTGATAATGACATCGTTTTCAAAAAAGGAACTATTGCCACAGAAGGTAATTTGAATTTATTTTTCAGGGAAGTTGCCGAAACACTTCAAAAGCAACCGGATGTCAGGATGAGAATTCAGGTTGTTGCCAGTGATAAAGCTGAGTTGGAAGGAAACAAAAAATACCGCTCGCTATGGCATCTGGCAACGGATCGGGCTGCATATATGACAACCCGCTTTATTACTCGGTACAAAGTGGCCTCTGATAAAATTTCAATGATTGGCTATGGAGAGCCCAGGGCCATTATCGAATCTGGTGAAAAGACTTTTGGTCAGCGCGTGGAGCTGATATTTATGGAAAGCAACACAATCCCCACGCAGGATGGATTGCAAAAGACAAGGAAACAATAAGATGGCTCCTGATGATCTGAACGAACAGGATGATATACAGGTTGCGCCGGAACCTAAAGCAAAAAGCAATATGCTGATTATTATTCTGGTTCTGATGAATTTCCTGCTGATACTCGGGCTTGCAGCCTGGTTTATATTTTTCCAGGATAAAGGTGATGCTGGTAAGAGCGGTCAGGGTGCCAGTAATGTAGCCGAAGGTGAAGAGTCAATTGAGGATTCTGTCAAGAGTGCAGCCGTTGGGCCTATCATACAGCTTGATCCGTTTCTGGTTAACCTGGATGAACCAGGCAGTAATCGCTATTTGAAAGCAGTTATTCAGCTGGAGGTCACTACTCCGGAAGAAGAAGCCGAAGTTAAAAATCGCGCAGTTCAATTGAGAGATTTAATTCTTACATATTTATCTTCTTTGACATACAGCCAGACACAGGGTGTGGTCAATAAAGACATTATCAGGACAACGTTGATTAAACAGATCAACAAGGCCATGGTATCTGGAAAAATCGCAAAACTTTATTTCACCGAATTCGTCATCCAATAATGAATATGACGGGAGTGAACCATGGAACAAGTATTATCACAAAATGAAGTCAATGCTCTGCTGGAGGCCGTTAACGATGGTCGGCTGGAGATTGACAAACAGGAACAGGTTGCAACAGATTCTGATTACCAGTATTACGATCTTGCCAGTCAGGACAAGATTATTCGTGGTCGTATGGCTGGTCTGGAAATTATTCATGATCGTTTGAACCGTTATTTGCAGATTGCGCTTTCATCGCTTTTGAGGAAAATGGTGGATGTGCAGCTTGAGTTTTCCGGCTTGATGAAGTTCAACGAATTCGTCAACCAGCTGGTTGCACCGACTGTTTTGAATCTCTATAAAATGCCTCCGCTTCGTGGCGTGGCCATCGTGGCGATAGAAACCCGCTTTGTTTTCAGTATGCTTAATTCGTTTTTCGGAGGCTTGGCAGAAGATGATAACGATGTGGATGCCCTTGAATCACGCGATTTAAGTAATATTGAATTGAACGTTGTGAGAAAGGTTGTCAGAACCATTCTGGCGGAGCTTAAAAAATCATGGCAGCCAGTTTATGAAATCAAGCCTTCCTACCTGCGTAGCGAAACCAATCCTCAATTTGTTGGTGTTGTACCAATGGCTGATGTTGTTATCAATACTCAGTTTACAATTGAGTTTGAAGGTGCTGTTGGTGTCTGCAATATTGTTATTCCGTATTCAATGATTGAGCCTATAAAACAGAAGCTGTCCATTTCGAGTCAGAGTGAAGAAGAAGAATTGGATATGCATTGGATTCAGCGTTTGAAAGAAGAAATGCTCAAAGCCGATGTCAATCTACAGGTTGGACTTGGTAAAGCTGAACTGACCGTTCAGGAATTGCAGGAATTAAAAGTGGGTGATGTTATTATGCTCAATCAGGATGCAACCAAGCCTTTAACCATAGACATTGAGAATGTACCAAAAATGAAAGGCTCACCTATTATTCACAAAGGACACATCGCGATGCAGATCACCAAGACCAGTCTTGATGATGAGAAGCAGGCGAGTCTATAAAGGGAGAATGTTATGAGTGATGAATTACAAGATCGCATAAATAGTTTGCTGGCCGGAGAAACCACTCCTGCAGATGCACCGGAAATTCCGGAAAAGCCTGCAATGCCCGAGGGCAGCGCTCTGCAAAACGACATGCAATCCATAATTGAAAATGCCATGGAATCCGGTGGTGGTGTTGATTCCATGGATGACATGGAATCGCTGAAGAAAAAGAATCTCAACATGATTCTGGATATTCCTCTGGAAGTATCTGTTGAGCTTGGACGCAACAAAATGTTGATTAATGATTTGTTGCAGCTTGGACAGGGTTCTGTAATCGAACTCAACAAGCTGGCTGGTGAACCGCTTGAGGTTTTAGTCAATGGTCGTTTGGTTGCACGTGGCGAAGTTGTGGTAATTCATGACAAGTTTGGTGTACGCCTCACTGATATTATCAGTGCCAACGAACGTATTGCCCAGCTTGGTTCGTAGTCAGGTTGATTATTCAGGAGGGCAATATCATGCCTCGATTATCAGCAACTTTATTTGCTGTAGTTTTACTATTGGTGTTTGCAACAAATTCCTTTGCGGCACCTGTGAGAACTCTTAACGGGATTGCCATTGATTCATCGGATCGGCAGGTGAAAGTTCATCTGGAGCTGGAAAATAACAATGGCAGAAGCCTTGGCAAGGTTTATTATTCAGGTTCAATGATCAGAATTGTGGTCGAAAACACAGTGCTTGGCCAAAAAACTATCCGCAGCCTGAAAAGTAAAGATTCGGCCTTGTCTTCAGTGTCGATTGAAAAACAAGGTAAAGATCTTTCTCTGAAGTTGAAACTCACTAAAAAAATTACCTCTATTATGGAACATATCGTTTTCGAACCGGGATTGAATGGTTCGACTATTGCCATTAGAAAGCCCAGTTATTTTACGGCAGAGGTAATAGATGAGAGCAGTTCCGCTAAAGATCTGGAACCAGTGATACAGGAACCTGTAAAAATTCCGGAACCTGTAAAACAGCTTGAGAAACCCCCTTTTCCTGATGAATTGCTGGAACAACCAAAGGCTCAACCCAAAAAAATAGCCGGCATTAAGGAAGACTTGTCAATTGGAGCAACAAAGGACAGCGTTGCTCAAAAAGAGAATAAACCCGATGTTGCTAAAGGCACTAAAAAAACTGATGTTCCAGGTGCAGATGCTGTAGACAAGGAAACTATTGAGCAGCGAAAAAAACGCATGACAGAACTTTTTGGTGAAGAACCTGAAAAAAAGGTGGAACAACCAGAGGGTTCTTTTTGGGGAATTGGTGGAAACACACCAGACATGACCAATCTCTACATCATGGCAGCCGTGGTTTTACTTCTGGCCCTGTTGTGGTTATTGTTTGCCAGAAACAGAAACTTTTCCTTATCAGGTCTGGCTGGTCCTTTACAGGTTATCAGAACTCAGAGTCTGGGAGGAAAGCATAAAATAATTCTGGTGCAGGCTGAAGGAAAACGTTTGTTATTGGCCTCTACCGATAAAGATGTCAGACTGTTGACAGAGTTGGATGCGGGTCGCTCCTCGGATGAACAAATGCGAGAGGCAGTTTCAAATACCAATGTACGTTATCTCTTTTCCGGTGAAGAATCCGAAACCTCTGGTCCTCCCGACATTATGCCAAGACCAGCTTCGAAAAATACTAAAGAGCGTCCAAGCTATTTTGGTGGAGGCAGCAAAAGTGGGCCGGCGTTCCAGCGCTCGCATTCAACAGCTTATCGCGGTGCGGACTACAGTCAAAATGGCCCCCAGGGAGATATGCCCGGGAAAAAAACACCACCACCTGTAACACCGGGTAAAGAAGCTTCAAAAGAACCTAGCTTAAAAGATAAGTTACGCAACCTGAGACGTGGAGGCTAGCGTGCCGTTTGGCTGGAAACCCACCGCAATTATTTTTGCGTTCATAATGGTTGTATTTGCAGGTACAGTGCTTAATTCTGCCGAGGCTAATGCTGCGCCTGTTGATCTGCCGAAAATCTCGGTGGAAATGGGTCAGGAGGGTGAGCCTCAAAAAGTGGTAGGCACCATCAAGATTCTTTTTATGCTTACCATTTTAACTCTTGCTCCCACCATTCTGATAACCATGACTCCCTTTACCCGAATCGTTATTGTCTTTTTCTTTTTAAGACAAGCCATGGGAACTCAGCAGACACCACCAAACACAGTTCTGATTGCATTGGCACTTTTTCTGACATTCTTCATTATGAAACCTGCATTGACTACAATAAACGATGAAGCCTTGCAACCATATATGAACGAAGAACTAAGTCAGGAAGAAGCAATTGAGCTGGCGCAGATTCCGTTGAAAACATTCATGCTTTCCCAGACAAGAGAAAACGATCTGGCCTTATTCTTTAACATTTCCGATACTCCGAAGCCTGAAACCAGAAAAGATGTGCCGTTTTACATTGTCTTGCCGTCTTATGTAATTTCAGAATTGAAAACCGCGTTTCAAATTGGTTTTTTGATATATTTGCCATTTCTGATTTTGGATATGGTTATTGCATCTGTGCTTATGGCGATGGGTATGATGATGTTACCCCCAATTATTATTTCATTGCCATTTAAGATTATGCTTTTTGTTTTGATTGACGGCTGGAATCTTGTTGTAGGTTCGCTGGTCAAATCATTTCACGGTGGTGGATAGGAGAACTACAGCCATGACTCCGGAATATGTATTGTCTCTCGCATCACACGCCTTAATAGTAGCACTGTCTATTGCTGCCCCCATGCTTCTGGTTGGTCTTGTTGTAGGTGTAAGTATCTCACTTTTTCAGGCTGTTACGCAGATCCAGGAAGTATCTCTGGCATTTATTCCCAAGATTATGTCCATGGTGCTTTCCGTGTTGCTGTTTTCAAGCTGGATGCTCAACAAGCTTATTTCCCTGACAAACGAGTTGTGGTCGCTGATTCCCGACATGGTAAAATAAGCCATGACTTTTAGTGGCCTTTTTGATCACATCTTCCCATTTCTGATGATAAACGCCCGTTTAAGCGGTTTGTTTATGATGGCTCCGTTTTTTAGCCATTCCGCAATTCCCATGCAGGTCAAAGCTGCCATTGTAATTTTATTCTCTTTACTAATGCATTTTGGCCTTGGGGTAGGATTTCATGCTCCACCTATGGATGAGTATATGCTGGTGGTGGGAATCATCATGGAGTTTGGTGCAGGTGCTGCCATGGGACTTGTACTTACCATATTTTTCAGTGCGATAAGCTATGCCGCGGGAATTATTGCCCCCCAGATGGGTATGGCGATTTCACAACTGGTGGATCCTTCTACACAGCAAATGCAGCCATTGATTTCAACTTTCTTTTCCCTTATCGCTGTTTTATTCTTTATAGCAATAAACGGCCATCATATGTTATTGGAAGGTTTGTATCAATCATACCGACTAGTGCCACTGGGAGGTTTCACTATCAGCAGTGGTTTCTCGCATGAACTGTTAGAGATTGGTTCTCTACTTTTTATTATTGCCTTTAAGTTGTCAGCTCCTGTTTTGGCTGTGATTATTTTTATGAATATCGGTATGGCAATTATGGCACGTGCCGTTCCCCAGGTAAATGTTCTTGTAGTGGGATTCATTGTTACAATCAGTGTTGGCATGATGATACTGTCAATGTTTCTGCCAATTTTCAACACCTTTTTCCAGGAACTGATGGAAGAGGCAGTATCCAAAATGATGTGGCTATTGAAAGCTGTGTAAAGTATGGGCGAAGAACAACAAGCAGAACGAGACGAACCAGCGACCCCCAGAAGGCGGGAAAAGTTTCGTGAAAAAGGTCAGGTGGCAAAAAGTAAAGAGGTCAGTGGTGTGTTCCTGCTTACTGGTGTACTGATTTATTTCCACTTTGCCGGAGACAGCATTTTTCATCACGTCAGTAACTTCTGGAGAACTAATATCACTCTGGCTACCGCAGGCGAGCTGGATCTGATAATGATGCAAAAAGTTTTTGAAATAAATATTGAGATTTTTGTCAGACTTCTGGCTCCCTTCTTTCTAATTGTGGCCATTACTGCTTTTGGTGGCACAGTAGTGCAAATCGGTTGGCTTTTTACCATCAAACCATTGATGCCAGATCTGAATCGTGTTGATCCAATTTCCAAGTTCAAACAAATGTTCTTATCTTCGAGAATTTTTTCCGAAACGGGGATAAATGTTTTAAAGCTATCTGTGCTTGTGACGGTGATTTATCTGGTGATAGATAGCAAGCTGGAGCAGATGCCGATGCTTGCCATGGTGCCACCTGCCGTTTCGGTCGGGATTATAATTGACATTATTTTAGAGATTATGCTGATTACAATTCTGTTCTTCTTTTTGGTGGCTGTGGTGGATTACTACTACCAATGGCATACCCAGGAAAAGAAAATGCGTATGACCAAGCAGGAGATAAAAGATGAATTCAAAGATACTGAAGGTAACCCTCAGGTCAAAGGGCAGATGAGATCCCGCATGCGTGAAATAAGCATGAACAAGCTGATTGATACTGTGCCTGATGCCGATATGATTTTGGTCAATCCAACCCATTTGGCTCTGGCGCTTAAATATAAACCAGGTGAAGACAGGGCGCCTAAAGTTGTGGCCAAGGGAAAAGGTTTTTGGGCCGAGCGTATTAGAGAGATTGCCAGAGAAAACGATATAGAGATTGTGCGCGACAAGCTCTTGGCCAGAACTCTGTACAAGTCTTCCAAGGTCGGAATGGAGATTCCCTCTCATTTGTATCGCGCCATTGCCGAGCTTCTGGCATATGTGTTTAGCATAAAACAAAGCCCGCACATGAAAAGTCAGATAAAGCAGCCCAAATTGTATTCGCCAGATGTTGATTGACGATCCATTTAATTGCTGTTCGGTGACTTTGTTACTTGCCTCAGGGCAATCTGTTCGCTAAGTTTTAATTCGAAGAATTTATTGATGGTGAAGCATGGCAAATTTGGGATACATACAGGTACTTCGCATCTGCAATCAAAAATGTCGTTTTTGTTCCAATCCGGATAACGGAAGAGAGCTTTTGCTTGAGGATGCAAAAAAACTGGTAGACGAGTATGTCGATCTTTCCTACGACGGCATTATTATCACCGGTGGCGAACCCACGCTTTATGAACCACTGCCAGAGTTGATTCAATATGCAAAAGAAAAAAATCTTCCCTGTCGCCTGATAACCAACGGACAGAAAACTGCTGACCGGGAATATCTGGTCTCTCTCGTAAAAGCCGGGCTGGATCATATTCATGTTTCTATACATAGTCACAAACAAGAGGTTCAGAACGGTTTGTCCTGTAATCCTCAATCATTGCAGAATCTTGTAAAAACACTTGTCTACCTTAAAACAATGCCCTTGGCTGTTGACATTAATCAGACTATTTGCAAGCAAAATGCTGATCATATTCACCAGACCGTTAGTTGGCTTATCCAGAAGTTTCCTAATCTTCACCATTTTAGCTGGACATACATTGATCCGTATATGAACAGGGTTCAGGAAAATCCCGATGTAATCCCAAAGCTGAAAGATTCCGAAGATTCAGTTTTAGAAGCCATGAGAATTCTTGATGAATCGCGTCGAACTTTTCGTATTGAGAAACTGCCACTTTGTTATATGGGTGACTATGGACACTGCTCCACGGAAACTCGCGCCATTGTAAAAGGTGATGAACGCATCATTAATTTTCTTGATGAACGCGAGAACTTCAGGGAAAGTTCATGGAAGTATGGCAAAGGACAAGCCTGTTTAAGTTGCAGTCTGAACGATATTTGTGCCGGATTGTGGGATCTGGGAGGAGCCTTTGATGAGTCGGAACTTAAAGCTCAAAGCCGAGATCCTGAGCAGATAGTTCAAAAAGTAAAGAAGAATCCTTGAGCCAATCCTGCCACCTTCATTCTATAAAAAAAGATATAATTGTATGGTACATTCTAGTAGGTAATAAATAGTACCAGTCTTCCAAAGAAAAATCTTCAGAAAAATATATTAATCCACTTGACATGGTTCAGATCGAACTTAGATTATTCTCAACGACGGATTGAGAGTTTAATCAATTCGTAATGTCTGCAGCAGATGTTAGTGAACTGATAGAGGTTCTTGGCAACTAAGAGTTTAGTAAAAAGTAATAAAAAATAACAATTATCCATGGAGGTAACCATGTCAATGCTTATTCGTAGAAACCGTAATTTGTGGCCCGCAACTTTTACTGACAATTTACTTGAAGATTTCTTTTGGCCGGACAGAAGCCGATTGAACACCAGCAAGGTATTTTCCGCTGCAGTAGATGTTGTTGAAGGAGAGAAAGATTTCCAGTTAAAAGTTGATTTACCTGGAGTCAAGAAAGAGGATGTCGACATCTCGGTCAAAGAAGGTATCCTTACTATTACCGCAGAAAGAAAAGAAGATACCATTTCTGAAAACAGCAGATATACCCGCAGCGAACGTCGATATGGCAGTTTCTCCAGATCATTCAGCCTGGGTGACAACATCGATTCAGACAAAATCATGGCCAATCTTTCCGATGGTGTACTGGAGGTAAGTTTGCCAAGAAAAGAAGAGGTCGCACCGAAATCCATTGAAATCAACTGATTTGTAGGTTAGAAACTAATAAGGACAGGCGGATAGATTCCGTCTGTTCTGGTTTTATGCACAAAAAAAGCGAGAGGAACATGTCCTCTCGCTATTTCTTTGGCTTGTTTCTGCTGATTATTCTGTAGCAGAAAGGGCAGCCTTAATTGTATCGATAAGTGAGTCGGGAAGACAAACATGCTGATCCTGGTACAGTTCTTCATAAACAGCCTGGTCAAGACCGGAGGTTACCATCTCGCTGAGATCCCAGCAGGACTGATCATCGTCAGCTCTGCAGTCGGCATCGGTGGAGCAGTTGCGTGCACAGAGGCCAACGGCTTTCATTAATTCACCCTGGAAGGGGAAGAGGCTGAAACAGAAGTCATAATCGGCCTGGCATGTTTCACCGGAACCATCAACCTGACACATCAGAGCGGAGCAATATCCACCGGTAATTTCGTCTTCAACGGTGAGTCCTAAGGACACCAGTGCTTCTTTGGTGACGCAGTACGGATCGTCACATTCATCTTTGTCTGCGCATGCGGCACCGGTTTGTCCTGTCAGAGGAGGATTGGGGCCATCATCACCATCTACTGCTTCATCATCACCGTCCACTGCTGCATCGTCATCGCCGTCTGCTGCTGCTTCGTCATCGCCGTCTACTGCTGCTTCATCATCACCGTCTACTGCTGCATCGTCATCGCCATCTGCTGCTGCTTCTTGATCGCCATCAACATCGCCATCAGTGGTTTCATCATCACCACAACCGGCAAAGTTAAGCATACAAGCCATTGCCATAAGCATTAAAAGTGCTAACCATTTCTTCATCTTGTTTCTCCTTTTACTGTTGTTTTATTTGCAAATAATAAAAAAATTACAACTCATTCTTTGCTGCTTCCGCAATATGTACAGATCCCTACAGCTTTAATTTATACGACGTTTTACTAGTTTGAACCCGCTTATAGTACGTCAAATGTTAGCATTTAGTCAAGAAAAAGCTAATATCCTCATTATAAAGAGTGTTTAGGACAGTAAAATTTCTTTACTTATTGTTATCTTCGTACTAGAGTAGCTGCGCATCTTGATGATTATATCCGTGTTTCCCAGTCTAAATAAGAGCAACCAATTGATTTTGTATGGCACGGTTTTATTCTAATGATGTTAAATGTGTGTAATATTACTGAATAATTATGCTGTTTTATGTGTGTTTTGGCTGCCGTTTTTTTTGACGGAGCCTTGACTGCATTGTCCACAAATAAAAGGTGTATTTGCACCGATTTTGAAGTGAGGTGGCATTCATGATTCGCAAATGGATGGCTGGTTTGGTTGTGCTGGGTATGCTTTTAACGTCTGCTCCCGTATTTGCCAACAGTGCAGAGACTGTTCCCGAAGGTATTTTTGTCCTGGGTTTCAAATTTGGCTGGCAGTATGCTCAAAAGCGTTTTGGTAAATCTTTTGGCACAGATACTGTTTCAATTACCAATGATTACAATATTACAGTCATGGGTAAAGATCTCAACGACAGTTTTGGCGAAGATGACAAAATCGGTACTTTGAATGCCAAATACGAGAACCTCGGTTTGCAGTTTACCTTTACCGCAGCCTATGGAATTACCGATAATCTCTCTGCTATGCTGATTCTTCCTGTCAATTACGTTCGTAATCGATACTCATTTGAGCTGGAAGATTCCAATCTTTATCTGGTTAGAGACAAAGGTGGAAATCCGGTTGCGATTACTAATGATGCTAACCGTGACACCTTCTCAAGCATGGAAGTTTCAGATCACTATCTGAATGCCACCGAGTTTGAGGATGTCTTGTCCTGTACCGCTGATACACCTCTTTGCCAGTTCCAGTTCAAAGGACTGCGTGAATGGTCCCGCTGGGGTGTGCGTGAGATCATTGGTGGTATGAGATACAAAATAATGGAAACCAAAAAGTGGCGTCAGGGTCTCACTTTGTTCGGAAAGTTTCCCACCGGTCGCCAGGTCGATACAGATGATCTGTTTGATACTAACTTCGGTGATCAGCAGGTCGATCTTGGTTTCTGGTACGGCATTGACTATACTCCCATTGAACATTTGATGTTTAATATTTCCCTTGGCTATACGGAACAATTGCCCGAGGTCAAGGAAAAGAGAATTTTCTCTCGTATGTACGACGAAAATGGCAAAGTTACCGGAACACTTCCACTTGGCCCCTACTGGCAGAAAATGAAAATTCACCGTGATATCGGTGGTAACTGGGATGTGTATTTCGGTTTCAACTATGCCACAGATATTGGTCTTAGCTTCAACAATGAATTCTATTTCTTCTGGAAATATAAGGATAACTTCTGGGCTGCTGAAACTGCACCACGCGATCCTATTTCCGGTCTGGAGTGGGTGCCAGATTTTCAGGCGATGGAATACGGTACAGATCAATCGGTACTGGAAATGACCAACTCTATCGGTTTCTCAACCCTGCCATATTTCCTCAAGGGTAAGTTCCCGATGCCTCTGATCTTCTCAATTGGATATACCGTTGGTTTGGCTGGCCAGAACTTCGAACAGAATCATCAGGTTTGGGCCTCTCTGGATCTAATTGCCTCGATATACATGTTTGAATCGGGTGAAGAATCCGAACAAGCTGAAACCTCTGAAGACTTCCAGCTTCCTGCAGCAGTACAGAATGAGGACGAGTCAGATCCTTATGGTAAACTGGCCAAGGAAAGCAAAAAAAGCAGAGAAAATGCTGAAAGAGCAAATAGATTCAACGCCAACTTTGGTAAAACAAGAAAGTTTAACGGAATCTAATAAAAAGAGCGATTTTGATGGCCCCGGCAAAAAAGCCGGGGCTTTTTTTTGGCTATTTTCGTTTTTTTTGTTACTATCCCCTCCAGTTGTTTATAAAGCAGTCCAAAAATACGAAAAATGCTGCGGTTACAAGGTATTTACGAATCAGGTTGTTAGATGAGAATAGTGGCTGGACAGTCTCGTGGGCGAAAACTTTTTACACCGAAAAGTAATGATGTCAGGCCGACCTCGGATAGAGTGAGGCAGGCACTTTATAATATTCTCGGCTCCATGTATGATCTTACGGTGCTGGACCTGTTTGCCGGAAGTGGCGCTCTGGGTCTGGAAGCTATTAGCCGTGGAGCAGCACAAGTTGTTTTCGTGGATTCCAGTTACAACTCTATTCAGCTTGTTAAACGCAACGTGGATTTGCTTGATTGTGCAGATATTTGTGAGATATGGAAAACAAAAGCCGAGATGGCTTTGAAAAAAGCTTATAAAGAAAATATGCTATTTGATTTAATATTAATTGATCCACCCTATAAAAGTGGAGAGATAGAAAACATTATCAAACGAAACCTGCTTCCCCCAATATTGAAAGAAGATGGTAGAGTAGTTCTGGAAACGGCTGTGGAATATCCACCTGAGCTTGGCTCTGTTGAAGATAAAATTGTAGATCGACGTAAATATGGTAGCACTGAATTGATTTTTCTAGATTTGAATATCCAGGAAAGGTTGTGAGAAAATGGCTCGCTTATGTATCTATCCAGGCAGTTTCGATCCTCTGACGAACGGACATCTTGACCTCATTCGGCGTTCTGTGAAAACTTTTTCGCGAGTGATTGTTGCGATTGCGGTTAATTCGAAGAAAACACCATTGTTCAGCACCGAGAAAAGAGTAAGGATGATAAATAAGGTTCTGGATGATGAGCTTGATGCAACAGAGCGTAAGAGAGTAAAGGTTGATAATTTTGAGGGACTTCTGGTAGATTATGCCTTAAAGAAAAAAGCCAATGTGATAATTCGTGGTCTGCGTGCAGTTAGCGATTTTGAATATGAATTTCAAATGGCCAGTATGAATAGAAAGCTCAACCCAAGTGTTGAAATGATGTTCATGATGACGGATGAGGCTAACTTCTACATCAGTTCACAAACGGTTAAGGAAGTTGCTTCACTTCACGGCTGTATTGACGGTCTGGTTCCTAAGTCAATAAAGAAGGAATTAATTAAGAAATATGGTTCACGACCTATTGATCAAAAGAAAACTCCTGTTAAAAAAACAGCCAAAAAACGTACAGTTAAAAAGGGCAAAAAATGAGATTAAGTCAAAAGGCATTAAATATCAAGCCATCTGCCACTCTTGCAATAAGTGGTAAAGCCAAGCAGATGAGAGCAGACGGGATTGATGTGGTTAACTTTTCTGCTGGAGAGCCGGATTTTGACACACCGGAGCGCGTCAGCAATGCTGCCATAAAAGCTATCAATGACGGACAAACCAAATATACTCTGGTGGCTGGGATTTTACCTCTCAGACAGGCCATTGCCGATAAAATGCAGAAAGACTATGGATTTTCTGTTTCTACAGATCAGGTTTTGGTTTCCTGTGGAGCCAAGCACAGCTTGTATCTGGCTTTTGCTACGCTTTTAGATGAGGGAGATGAGGTAATTGTACCATCACCATACTGGGTCAGTTATCCGCCACAGATTTCTTTGGTGGGTGGAAAAACTGTGATTGCTGAAACAGGTGCTGAAACCAGTTTTAAATTGACCCCGGATATTTTGAGATCAGCCATCACGGATAAAAGTAAACTGCTGGTTTTAAACAGCCCATCAAACCCGACAGGTCAACTATACAGTAAAGAGGAGCTTATAGCTCTGTCTGAGGTAATAATAGAGCATGATCTGACGGTGATTTGTGACGACATCTACGAAAAACTTGTCTATGGAGGTAAAACCTTCCTTTCGATGGCGTCTGTTTCGGAAGAAATGCAGAAACGCTCGATAGTAATAAACGGCGTCTCAAAATGTTCAGCAATGACTGGTTGGCGTATTGGATATATGGTGGCTGAAGAGGAGTTTATCAAGGCTGCTACACGGATACAGGGCCAAATGACAAGCAATTCTTCGTCAATTGCACAATATGCAGCACTTGAAGCAATTGGTGGAGAAGCAACTGAATTAATAAAATGGTCACAAGAGTTTGAAAAAAGACGCAATAAGATGGTACAATCGTTGAATGCCATAGAGGGCATAAGTTGTGCCGTACCTGATGGGGCATTTTACGCTTTCGCAGATATCCGTGGATTGGCGGGTAAGAAATACGGCGAAAGAGTTTTAAATGACGATATGGACTGGGCTGCATACTTGCTCGAACGTGCACATGTTGCTACTGTTCCGGGAAGTCCGTTTGGGGCTCCTGGCTTTTTAAGATTCTCTTTTGCCACTTCTCTTGATATAATCGAAGATGGTATGAAGAAAATGGCGGACGCGGTAGAAGCAACTGAGTAGCCTGTCCGATTAACGAGGGTAAAAAGATGGAAAAAGATAATGCTGTCATTCTGAAATTGCTGGACAAGTCTCACTTGTTCAAATCACTTGATGAAGAAGGTCGAAGTAAGTTGGCCGAGTTGGCCCTGATGACTAAATTGCCTACAGGTGAAACTGTGATTGAAGAGGGCAGTGAGGGAGACCGCTTTTTTCTGCTTTTAAAAGGTGAAGTTTCGGTTACTTCCCGTAAAGGGGATGAATTGGTCGAACTTGCCAGACTTGGTGTTGGTGCTGTTTTGGGTGAGGTTGCACTTTTAACAGGAGAGCCTAGAACGGCAAGTGTTATTGCGAAGCAGGATGTGGTTTTGGTTGAGTTTCCAGAGCCGGGGATTAATGATATTTTAGAAGACTACCCCAAGGTAAAAGAACTTTTAGTGCGTGTCTTGGTGCATAGAGCAAAAGATACCATTGAAAAGATGTCGAAAGACCAATCTGTTAGCTAATATTGTTTTTTAGGGAAACGTCTGCAAAACCAGCACTGTTAAAGGGGAATTATAATGAGTAAAAATATATGGTTTGTATTGGTTGCATTAATTGCTTTTACTTCTTTTGCTTTTTCATCCTGTAGTTCCGGATGTCCCGAGGGGGAAAGAGAATTTAACGGTGGATGCATTCCCATCTCGAGTGATGGAGATACCTCTTATCCTGACGGTGATAACATTGTTTTGCCTGATGGCGATAAGAACACAGGCGATGGGGATGAGGATGGTGATGTAACAATTGATGGTGATGTTGAGTTGGAAGCTGAAGGTCAGGGAAATTGTTCTGTACCTTTTGAAGTTCCTTTACAGGTTGGTCAGGCATTCAATAAAGATGGTGACATTGCAGGATTTAGCGATGTTGTAAGTGCTGCCATATGCGGAGAAACAGTTGCCGAGGGTGTTGAGATTGTTGCCATGCTCTCACTTGAACCCGGCGAGATTCTTACTGCGACGTTTTCAGGTTCGGCAGTTGATACATTAATCTACGTATTGCAGGCTCAGTGCAGTGATACAGCCAGTTGTGTTTCAGAAGTTGTGGACAAGGTTGGAGTTACCAAGGCCGAAACACTTGTCTTTGAAGCAGAAGCTCAAGGCGACTACTTCATTATTATGGACACCAAGAGTGCAAGTCCAAGTGGAACCTATTCCTTTACTCTCTCACTTGCAGAAGCAGTAGATGGTGATGAAGATGGAGACACTGACGAAATCATCGATGGTGATGAAACTGAGGTTGAAACAGATGATTCGGTGGACGGTGATGAAGAAGAGGAAGACAATGTAACCGAGTGTGGCGCCTTTACTCTGAATGTAAAGCAGATTCCAGAAGACGGTGATGGTCTGGTGATTGGCAATATTACTGATCTGCATTGGGAACAAAGAATTTTACATTTAGCTGCTGATGATGGTACCGGATTTTGGTTGTATGATAGCGTAGACGAGCAGGGTATCCCGGAAATGAATACTAATGCGACCTACTTCAGTGAGAATTTCGCTGTTGGTGGCATCACCCATAATGCCGATGAAAGTTTCCTGTATTACCTTGACAGAACAAATCAGCAAATAATCGAAAAAATAACTGATGCTGAAGAATCCTATAGCTTAGGTGGAGATTTTGGCTCAGAGGGCGCCGGCCTCACAAGGCTTGATGGTCTTTTATATGCAGTAAACTCTTCTGCTACTCTGTTTATTATTGATCGTTCAGGTGGTTCTGTGCTGTTAAGCAAGAAAGTTGTAGAAGGTGCAGGAAGTTTAGTGGGTCTTACTGTGGCAGGATCGAGATTGTATCTTCTGGATGTTGTTGACAGTGATTCTAAAATCCATGAATATGATGTAGCAACCAACACTATTGTCAGAACCTACACAGTTGGCGGAAAGGCGTTTTCCGGCATTTCCTACAATAGTAGTGAAAAAATCATGTGGGGTCTTCTATCTGCAAATAGACAAATCTGGACACTGACACCCGATGGTAATTGCCCTGGTTGGGAATATTAATATCGGCGATTAGTGCTGGAGTAAAAAAATATGAAAATCATTATAATTGGTGCTGGTGAGGTGGGTTTTCACATTGCCGAGAAACTGGTGGGTGAAAATATTGATGTTGTTGTGGTGGAAAGTGATATTGATCGTTTAAGACAGATTGAAGAGCAGTTGGATGCTCAGTTTGTCCAGGGTTCAGGTTCTTCTCCAGATGTGCTTAGAAAAGCCGGTATCACCAGCGCTGAGATGGTGATTGCAGTCTCCGACAAGGACGAAGCGAACATTGTAGCTTGTTTGGTGGCTAATCATTATTCTCCATCCTCTGTCAAGATTGCCAGAGTCAGAAATCCGGCCTACATAAATTCACCTGACGTTTTTAAAGAATTAAACATTGACTTGTTTATCAATCCAGAATTTGAGGCTGCCGAAAAGATTGAGCGTCTGCTCGAGGTTCCTCAGGCACTTGATTTAATTGATTTTGCCGACGGCAAGGTGCAGCTTGTCGGATTTCGCATTGACCATGATTCAATGCTGGCCAATCGCAAGCTGTTTGCTTTTGGTGATGTTGTACCAAATTATACACCACTGGTGGCTGCGATATATCGTGGCTTGGAAGTTATTGTTCCGCGGGGAGCAGATACCGTCAGGGCTGGTGACATAGTATACTTTGCTACCACTCCCGAAAAAATGAATAAACTTTTGAGGTTTGTGGGAAAAAAAGCCGAACCTGTTCAGCGGGTAATAATTTCTGGTGGAACCAATACAGGGCTTTATCTTGCCAAAAAGCTTGAGAAAAAAGGCATTGTGGTACGTCTGATTGAGCAGAGCGAAAAACGCTGCACCTATCTTGCAGACCAGTTGACCAGAACCACTGTTTTGCATGGTGACGGAAAAGACAGCGAGCTGTTGCTTCAAGAAAATATTACCAAGATGGATGCCTTTATTGCAGTCTCGAAAGATGCTGAGGACAACATCCTTTCCTGTTTGTTGGCCAAATCTTTAGGCAGCAAAATAACCATCACCTTATCAAACCGGGTGGATTACAGTTCGCTGGTGACTACAATTGGTATTGACTCCGCTGTTTCTCCCCAATTAGCCGCTGTTTCCCGAATTATGCGTTTTGTCAGGCAGGGGCGCATTGCCTCTGTTGAAGCTATTCGGGAAAAGGATGCTGAAGGAATCGAGTTTGTCGCTCTGGAATCTTCAGATGCTGTCAACAAACCATTAAAATCATTTAAGTTTCCTGCGGGTGCTCTGGTTATCGCCGTTGTAAGAGGTGAAGAGGTTATCATTCCTACAGGAGACACTACAATGCAGCCTGAGGATAGAGTTATAATTTTCGCCTCTCGCAAAGCCATTTCAAAAGTGGAAAAACTATTTTCTGTCAAACTCGAATATTTCTAGGAATCTATCATGAACTGGATTCTGGTGATTAAAATAATCGCGTCATTAAATGCGGTTCTTGGTGCAACTATGCTGGTGCCACTGCTGATTGCTTTATACGATCAAAGTGGCGATATTACCGCTTTTGCCATTGCTTTACCTTTAACCCTGCTGGTTAACGGACTTGCCTACCTTTTAACCCGCAAAGAGGAAAGCGATCTTTCTCACCGTGAAGGTTTTCTTACTGTTACTTTGGCCTGGGTCTCGGCCTGTTTCTTTTCTTCGCTACCATTTTATTTTGCAGGAACTTTTGGGGGATTTACAAATGCTTATTTTGAGGCGGTATCAGGTCTTACCACAACAGGCTCTACAATTTTAACCGATGTGGGTTCGATGCCAAGGGCCACCTTGTTCTGGCGCAGCATTATTCAATGGTATGGCGGGATGGGTATCATTGTGCTTTCTTTGGCTGTCTTACCGCTCTTGGGTGTAGGCGGTATGCAGATTTTCAAGGCTGAGGTTCCGGGGCCCACGGCAGACAAAATACAACCTAGAGTGCGTGATACTGCTTTGTTGCTCTGGAAGGTTTATCTTCTGCTTACAGTAATGGAATGTCTTTTACTCTGGGCCGGTGGATTCAATCTGTTTGACTCAATTTGTCATTCGTTTACTACTCTTGCAACCGGTGGATTTGGTACCAGGTCGGACTCGCTTATGTCGGTGGGGCCGGTTATTGAAATGACAGTTACCCTTTTCATGTTTTTGGCTGGTGTCAATTTTACTTTGCATTATCTTGCACTCACGGGTAGAGCAAGGGCATATTTGAAAGATGGCGAATTCCGGGTGTATTTGAGTATTGTTGTATTAGGTACGCTGGTGCTGGCCTTGATACTCAGGGTTACAGAAACCTACAATGATATCTTTACTGCTCTGAGGTATGCCGTTTTCCAGACTTTAGCTCTTGTGACTACTACCGGATATAATTCGGCAGATTTCAAACTCTGGGAAGTCACCGCACCGCTTGCAACCATGATTTTGTTTCTTTTCATGTTCACGGGCGGTATGGCTGGTTCTACGGCAGGTGGTATCAAGGTTGTACGCATCTGGTTGCTTCTGAAACACGGCTACCGCGAGTTGTTCCGCTTGATCCATCCACGTGCAGTAAGGCATGTTAAAGTTGGTGGCAAAGTGGTAGGCGAGAATGTTTTGGATGCTGTTGTAGGCTTCATCGTTTTGTATATGTTGCTGTTTGTAATAGCGACAATGATTTTGTCACTTTATGGTCATGACTTTGTTACTTCAGTTTCAGCCGTTGCATCCTGTATAGGAAACATTGGTCCTGGTCTTGGTACTGTTGGCCCGGTAAGTAATTTTAATCACCTTCAGGATGTGGTTAAATGGGTGTTGGTTTTTTGTATGGTTCTGGGCAGGCTGGAAATCTATACTGTGCTGTTGCTGCTGGTGCCCGAGTTCTGGAAAAAATAGTTGTCAGATCAAGGGTATACTCTCAGATATCTTCCAGATCAATCTGATATACCTTTCCGTGGTAGCGGAATCCCCCGACATTCTTCAATTTGGTTTGTCCGATTGTGCTTTCGGCCATTTTTGGATTATGAATGTGTCCAAAAAGATGAAGTTTGGGCTGGTATTCTTCGATATAATCGGTAATCATCTGTCCACCACCCTCGTCTCGTTTGGCAACTACATCCCAGCTAAGTCCGTTAAGCTGTGCAGGGAAATGGGTGCAGAGTACATCTACACAACCGATTGAAAACAATCTTTTGCGGTATTCTTCATCGCTGGTTTCACCCGGCAGGTTCATTGAATATGGATAGGCTCCGGTTCCTGAAACAAAGCCGATTTTAATACCGTTGACTTCTTTTACTCCGGCTTCTATGTATCTGTCGCCCATAGCATCGGATAAAAGTTCCGGCCAATCCACATTTCCGTGCAACACATGGCAATTCGCCGGAAGGCTCTCGGCAAGAATCCTGTAATCTTTTGCAATTTCAATCTTGGCTTTTGCAATTTTCTCTGGTTGGTGAAAGAAAATCTTATTGGCAAATTCCAGAGCTTTCTGTGGCCCGCCCTTTCCCAGATTTAGCAGGATTTTTGCGATGTCGGTTTTTGATAAAACTCTGGTTGCAATGCCGGAAAGGGTCTTAAAATCGACTAAATTCAGATTGTCGCCTAAAAGTGCAAGTGGCAAATTGGGGTCAACTGCCGCCTTCAGTTTTTTGTTTGCTCCATGGACATCTGCCACAAATTGCCATTTCATAGTTTTCTCCTGCAAAGTACTTATTTGGTTTAAATCTACTAAGCAAAGTCAATGGATGTCAACAAAAAGAGACGTGTTTCCGTAAAAGTAGGCAATATTTGCCTACTGTCCTTAAGACCTCATAATAACCTATGTCTTTGATATTATGGATTTAATTGATATTATGTCATTATGTACTTAAATAAAGTTTATCAACTGGGCAAATATTGCTGATGAATGTGGAGAAACGGACGAATTCTAATTTCGTGAGGATTTATTGTTTTTATGTATCTCTGTGTCAGTAGAGATAAAAAAAATAGTCTGGCTAATGAATATGTGCTTCGGTGCCGTCAAAGATACGGAGCATGTATTGCAATGGAATGCACATTTTTGACAAGGGACTGTCTTGTAGCATGACTTTTCAGGAATTATTAGCTGAAATTGGAACTGTTAACGCTCTGATTGTTGATGATGAAGAAACCATCAGAAACATGCTGGAGATTGCTCTGGATAGCTGGGGTATCGAAACTGACAGTTGCGAAACAGCTGAAGAAGGACTATTGAAAATCCAGCGAGGCAATTACCAACTGCTGATTTCTGATATTCATATGGATGGAAGAGATGGGACCTGGTTGTTGCAGGAAGTAATAAAGCTGGAACAACCTCCCATGGTTTTCATGATTACGGGCATGGGTACCATGAAAATGGCGGTTCATACCCTTACCAACGGTGCCTATGATTTCTTAACCAAACCCATTGACCTTAACCTTTTACAACAAAAAATTAAATCTGCGCTGGAAATGATTGAAATGGTTAACCAGCGTAAAAGATATTTGCAGCGCATAGAAGAGATTGCCATTTCTGAAAGATGGAGAGCTCAACAACTGTTCTTAAGTGGCATAGATGCTCTTATCAGGGCCTTGGAAGCCAAGGATGAATACACCGAGGGTCATTCGACAAGGGTAGCAATTATTACAGAGGGAATTGCCTCTGCAATGAATCTTCCACCGAAAGAAATAACCGAATTCGTCTCTGCTGCTCGTTGCCATGACATTGGTAAAATAGGGGTGCCGGATTCGATATTGCTTAAGGCGGGACAGTTGACCAAAGAAGAGTTTGAGCAGATTCAGGCTCATCCAGCCGAAAGTGCAAGAATTCTGACGCCGATTTTTAAAGAAATGCCAGGTGTCATAGAGGCCGTACATCACCATCATGAAAGATTTGATGGTAATGGCTATCCCAGCGGACTAAAGGGTCACCAGATCCCGTTGGGGGCAAGGATCATAGCTATAGCAGATGCATATGATGCAATGACCTCGAACCGAGTTTATCGTAAAGCCAGAAGTAGCAAAGTGGCAATTGAAGATATTATTGCCTGTTCCGGCAAGCAGTTTTGCCCAAATGTTGTAAAAGGATTTTTAAGCTTTTATGAGGCTGTTCCAAATCTCACTTTTTCCAACAATATCTGGCAAAACCGCAGAAAAGACTCTCGTTATCAGTTAAGAAGAAGTTTGATTGTTCGTTTTAAAGACAGAGATCCTATTAAGGCTTCTACGATTGATTTATCGGCCAGTGGGATGCATATTGAAATTCTGGGGCAGGTTTCATCTGGTGAAGAGGCTGTGGTTCGACTGGACGGCCATCCGCCTCAAAGGGCTGAAGTACGCTGGTACAGAGAAATACAGGATGCCGCCGGAACACCGTTTGGTGAACTAGGACTTGAACTTTTGCAGCCTGACAGGGATTATCTTAACTTTGTTGAAGCTGTTTCGAAGATGAAAACCGAAAAACGTGGCAATAAGAGAATAGATAGAATAATTCCTGTGAATGTAATATCCAAAAATGAAGTTTATAAACAAAATATCAGCAATCTGGGCTATAACGGAGCTTTTATCCAGAGCAAAACTCCCCTGCATGTTGATAGTGAACTAAGAATTCTTTTTACTCTGCCGGATAAATCTGGCACTGAAATAGAAGCCATTGCACATGTTGTGCATAGAACCACCCTTCAGCAGGCAATCAATCGCAAAGGTGGTATTCCGGGTATGGGTATTAAGTTTAGTCATATTCTGGGAGATGGCAGAGAAAAGCTAAAACAATTTATTGATGTTGAAAGAAATTCCCTGACCCATGACAAGGATGGCGAAATCGTTATCATCCACTAAAACCTGCTGTCAGCAGTTCAATCCGCTTTTCAGGTTTGTAAGTATTTCTTGCTTCTTCTGCTAGAAGTTTATGCCTCCCCGCACTACCAGATTGTATCTTCTGTAATCGCTGTCCTCCGGATAAAGTCTTATCTTGACTCCAGCGCGAAGTATAAAGAGGCCACCCTTTAAAATAATTCCAGGTGTCAGATAGAGTTCTGTTCTCACATCGGGGCGAAGATAGGTTATGCCTGAAGGTTCAATTGCCAGATGCAGGAAGTTAAGTAGTCCGAACGACAGTGGTATACCATAGTCAATGGCCATGGCGAAGTCATGTGCCGCGTCCCACCTGTTAACATTTCTATCAGGAAATAGCGTATTGTCGTTGTCATCGTTTATATCAAAAGACATGGGCAAGCCGACATAGGGGCTTAAGAAAAACCACATGATACCTATTCCGGCAGCCAGAAACGGTCTGGTTTCAAAAACATCAGCACCACCCACACGATCAAAGTTCTGGTTGACCAGTCTAAAATCCACCCCGGTGCTTAATACGACCGGCTTTTTATTGTAGAAGGCCCATACACCACCAAGACCGAATCCTTCAAAGCGAAAGCCTGAGGCATCACCACTGAAGATGTCCATCCAGGCGTCGACCGAGATGGCGAATGTTCCGGGAATAATTGAAATACTGCCACCGGGGTTGAGGGTAAATACGTCAACGGAATCGATGCCGTTGCTTTGTTGCTGGTAATCAAAATACACATGAAAAGTGGTTTTGGGAAAGAGGGTCGGGCCGATGATTGTTTCCGGGTATTCGGCCTGGGAAAAAGGTTCCTCTGCATAGGCGGAAAAGGAAACTAACACTAAAGTCATAATAGCAAAGATTTTTATCAGGTGATTTATCATAAAATGATCCTCCATTGAAAAAGGCGACTTTATATGACTCAAAATCTAACAGAGCGCAGGTTAGTTGTCAATTTTGGAATATCTTTTTGCCGACTGGTTGCAAGGGGCAAAAAGCGTTAAAATTCTATAACATTGTACCGAATTGGTATTATACTTGCTTATAAACTAAGCATTTGTTACCATTTAAACGTATATTTTCTATGTTTGTGAGGAAATCATGGCAAAAGGGAAGCTCAATATAGCCAGAGCCATTTCGATAGTGTTTTTATCAGTCATTTCAATTACCTTTCTGATGGGAGATTTTTGTCAGGACGTTTTGTCGATTCCTATTGAAGTGGATTACACCACCGAAGACAAGAATATCATCGAGTTAACGGTTGATTTCTCGGAATTTGCCGAGACAGGCGTTGATGGAGATGTAGATTTTGATCTGGAAGATATGCCGGATGGTGATTTCGACTCTGATTATGAGATGGAGATAAATTTTAAAGAAGAGGGATATGATCTTTCTGCCTATCATGTGGCGATTGACTTTGCAGAGGAAGAGCCGACGATCAAGGATTACAAGAATAATCTCGTTGGAATTTTCGTTCGTTCCATCAAATATGAGATTGTGGAAAACAGTATTCCTGCCACTATCCCGGGAATTAAAATTTATTTGAGCCAGAAAGTTTCGTCGAGTGATGCCAATGCAGGTGCAGAAACATTTGACTGGGACTCTGCTATTAACAGTGGCGATATCAAAACATGGGTAATTCCCGAAGTGGGTGAGGGCGAGAATGGTTTGGTCAAATTGGGTGAGACAGAGCCGGAGATCTATGAAGTCCCAATCAAAAATTTCCCTGTTGCGGAAAGGATACTGGAGCGTCAGGATGAAAATATTGACGTGATTTCAGATACTATTCTGTCTAATTTTAAGTTTGAAATTGTTGTAATTCCTTCCGATCCTGTGATATTAAAAGAAGAAAATGTTGATTTGGCCAACTCTCTGGACGACCTGATTGGTACCATCAAACTAAAATTGCATCTGGTTGTCGTATTTGTGGTCAAGGCCTGATTTTATTTTGCTGTAATTGAGAGGTAAGAAAGTGAAGTTTCTGCACAGTCTGTTTTTATTTGCATTTATATTGCTTCATTTATCCTGCTCGAGTGAAAAGAGTCAACAGGAAGAGGCTCTGGCAAAAGCTGCCGACAAGACACTCACCTCGATGGAAATCAATGAAAACACCGAGAATATTCTCTACACCTATATGGATGAAAAAGGACAATACGTAAGCGTAGAGAAAAGTACGGATGTGCCTGACCCTTGTCGCAATGATGTCATTATTATCAATCTTAATCTTCCCCCAGAAGCCAGACAGGCAGATGTCAAGGTTTTGGTGGCCGATCTGGAAACCAGAGACGGGCTTGGCTTTAAGCTTCGTTTGGAAGACAGGGCAAGTTTTGAGAATTCTTTGAAACTTAAAAGGAAATGGCGAATTTCCCCCATCAGGCAGCAGGCACAAATGCCTCAGAGTGCTGGAACTGCACCACAAATTTTGCCCAATAGTGATGAAATTATCCTGTATGGTGCCAGTTGGTGCGGTTATTGTAAGCAGGCCAAGAAGTATTTGCATCAAAAAGGGGTGAAATTTCGTGAGGAGGACATAGAAAAGAATCCTCAGGCTTCTGTGGAGATGCAACAAAAATGTGCAGCAGCCAAGATTCAATGCAATGGTGTTCCTGTGATTGACTTCAAAGGTGTAATGATTCCAGGCTTTGACAGAGCTACAATCGACAGATTAATTGCCTCTCCTCCGATAAAAGACAAAAAAGATAAAAAAGATACTAAAACAGACAATACGAAACCTTGACAAATTACCAGTGATTAGGTAGGGTTGGGTGCTTTTTCGTTAACTTCCCTGTTATGGAGGATGTAGTATGCCCAAGATCAAAATTAACAAAGATCACAGTTTGCCCCGTGAAGACCTGAACACACGTGTTGAGGATTATCTGGTTCGTCTGCGAGACAAAGAGATGAAAATGGTGGATTTCGGCTTTATTTGGGCCGATGACAAAAACAGCATCAAACTTACCGGTAAAGGTTTTAAAGGTGCGGTTACTCTTACAGACAGCAATGTCGACATTTTTGTTGATATGGGAATTTTGCTGGCACCGATGAAGGGCATGGTAGAAGACGGACTTAAAAAAGGTCTTGATTCATACCTGAAATAAGCTGTATTCTGTAAGTTAATAGCTATAAGAAATATCTTTTACAAAGCCTTCACAATATGGGGGGCTTTGCATTTAAACCAATACTGTAAGTCCAGGAGGTTGCACCATGAGGCGTATTGCCACCATGATAGTTCTGCTGCTTGTTCTGGTAATGGGCTGTTCCAATGAGGTCAGCGCACCCAAAACCACAGATCCTTTGGAAGTCATGTTTTATGACTATCTGAAACATGTCAAACAGGGAAACTATGATGCTGCCTATGCCTTGTTTTCCAAGGAGACTAAACAGTTTTATCCCATGGAAGAATATGTGAACTATGCAAAAACTCACATTCTGCCCAAGGTTAATGATGTTTACGTAACCAAAATTGAAAAACACAAACTTGATGCAACCGTGTTTTCAGAGTTTAAACCGAAAAGCTCATGGGCTACCTATAATTCCATGGAGTCGGCCAAGATCAAGCTGGAATTTGTTTACCAGAACGGAAAATGGTGGATACATTACACCGACAAAGTAAACGAAGGCCAGGAGAAAAAGGCCGTTGAGGAAGCTAGAATAGCTCGTGTAAACGAGTGGAAACCTAACCTGAAGTTTCTTGAGTTCAGAGTTGAAAACAAGATAACCGATGAAGGTCCGACGCTGGTTTTCCATGGTGAACTTGAAAACCTGAGCGACAAGCTTTGCGAGATGGTAATGGTTATGGTTGAGTTTCAGAACCATAAAGCCGAAAAGGTTTTCCAGATAATTCTGGTACCGATTTATATTTCCAAATACGAGGAAAAAGAAGGCTTGAAAGCTAAAACCAAACTCAAATTCGAGTCCTCAATTTCATCGGAAATTCCGGATACCTGGACCGGTAAAATCAATTATTACGTCTGGGACGCAGGCGATATGCCGGCCAAACAGTAAACAACAAGACAGTAATACATTGGTTCAAAATATAAAGATGATTTCAAAAAGGCAGCTCAAAAAGCTGCTTGATTGGAATCATCTTTTTTTTTTGTTTGCAAGTATTGATTTCTGGATTGTCAGATGTTTTTTAATGCTCAAGTAAATTAAGATAATCATTGAGGCCATCTTTCCAGTGCGGAAGATTATCCATCTTGGCTGATTGCAGCTTGGTGTTTTCCAGTACTGAATAACGTGGGCGTGTGGCTTTTTGACCATATTCTTCACTACTTACGGGAGTTAGCTGTGCATCCATTTTGCAAATTCTGAAAATTTCTTTTGCAAAGTCGTACCATGAGCAGCTTCCCTGTGATGTTGCATGAACCACACCCTTAAGATTTGAGTCCAGCAGGTCAATGACAAGTTTTGCCAGTGGATACGTATAGGTTGGTGTACATATTTGATCATCTACCACTTTTATCTGTTTGTTTTCATTTGCCAGCTTTCTCATTATCAGCGGGAAGTTGTATGATTTTCCTTTTGGCGGGGTTTCTCCATACAGCCCGCAGGTTCTTATAACGATTGCCTCTGGATTATAGATTTTAGCCAGTGTTTCACCGGCCAGCTTGCTTGCTGCGTACACAGACTCGGGTTGTGTTTTGCTGTCTTCGCTAAATGGAACCTTTTTGCTTGAGTCTGAAAAAACATAGTCTGTTGAGAAGGTGATGAACTTTATATCGTGCCTTTTAGTTAATCTGGCCAGATTCAGCACCCCAAAGGCATTGACCGCATAGGCTTTTTCGGGTTCCTGTTCACAGAGATCAACTTCATGATAAGCAGCCGTGGAAATAATTGCATCTGGTTTCTGCTGCTCTATGATAGTCTTTAAACTATCGCTTTTGGTTACATCTATCTCCGGGTGATTGATTCCGGTTAATGAGTATCGTTTATCATCAGAGGCCACTTTGCTGATGTCGCTTCCAAGCTGTCCCTCTGAACCTATTAGAAGTATTTTTTTCATGCTTGTTATTCTTCTTCTGTAGACATTTCATCAGGGAGGAACTTGCCGAAGTTTAAACCCAGCATGATGGAGAACCCATCCATATGCCGACCACCCGAATCAATCGGCTCGGTAAAAAGGTAGCTGGCATTAAAGGCAAACATCATCCATTTTGTAATAACTATCTCCATTCCGATCATTGGCATAAAGGCAAAAAATCCGCTATCATTTTCATAGGATGTAACGACATTATCTATCAGCATAGTGCCATCATGCACATCGGATTTAAAGCTGCTTCCGCCACCGCCGATCATAAAGCCCACTGGAAACTCGAAAATATCGCTGGCTCGTAAAACATATTCGGCAGTGAAACCACCAAAACCACCAGTGATGGATCGTTTTGTGCTTGAAGTATAAATGTCGTGTTTCAGTGTGATTCCATCATTGGTGTTACCTGTTCCAAAGGCAGCCAAAGCACCCAGACGCCAGTTGTTGTTTTTACCGAAATAACCAAAACCTCTGCCACCAAACAAATAGGCGGGGCCATCGAAATCACCAAACTGTGAACTGAAATCGTTAAACAGTATCATCACAAATACGCCACCGCCGTTTCGGCTGTTCATGCAACTGCACAAACCTTCACAGCTTTTGCTTGAAGTTTTGCATTTTTCAGTAGGTTTCACAAGGTCGTTTTCTGTCTGATCTGCATTGTTGATTGAACTTTGTGGTATTTCTTCATCGGTAGCAATCTCGATTGTTGAGGATTCAGGTGCAGCCTGATCTTCACTGATATTCAGATCTTCGCTTTGTTCAGTTGTAACTGTTGCATTTTCGGTTTCTTCTGCGATTGCATTGAAGGAAAACAAAAACAGTGTTAATAGCACCAGATAACTTGAGGTTTTCATTTATGGCCTCCCGATAGAAACGAAAATCATTTGAGAAAGGAGCATAACAAATGTTATCAGCAAGGGCAAATTATTGCTGATATTATACTTCTTCAATAGCAATCTTAAAGTTTTGAGATATAAGCCAATTTCGTTAGTATAATACAGTATAATAATGCGATATGAGTTTAATGAAATAACTTTGCTCAAATCTTGACTCAATAGCTCAATTAAAGAATAATGGCACAGAGTTTAAGATTAAGCCCGGACGATGTAGAAAATGAGACGACTCACAACCCTAAGATGTTTTATGCCGGAAACTGAAAAGTTGTCCGCCAGAGAAGTATATCGTATCTGGCAGAATAAAATTGCCGGCAAGCCAAAAGGATATCCCTTCTGGCTTTATCTGCATATTCCATACTGTCCGCAAAATTGCAAGTACTGCCAGTGCAGTCGCCAGAAACTGGATGATCAGCATGTTCCTGCCGAGTATCTGAATTACCTCGAAGAGGAGTTGAAATATTTTGCTCCTTTATTTAAGAATTGTCGGGTTCACTCCCAATACATTGGTGGCGGTAGTCCCAACCTTTTAAGTAGCGATCAGATGGCGCATCTGTTCGAATTGCTTGATTCTCGCTTCTCCTATGAGCCGGATGTCTGTAAAACCTTTGAATTTCTGGCAAGTATTTTTAAAGAAGAGATGCTGGGTCTTTTAAGGGGTCATGGTTTTACCAGGCTTAGTTGCGGGGTGCAAAGTCAGACTCTCAAAACTCTGAAGCTTGAAGAAAGATCTGCCACCAATATGGACAATCTTGCTTCGATTGTAGATAAAGCTTTTACGCTTGGTTTCGATGATTTCAACCTTGATCTTATGTGGGGTTTGCATGGAGAAAGTGACGCAACCTTTATAGATAGCCTTATAAAAACGCTGTTGCTTAATCCGACCACCGTTTCGATTCATATGACAATACCCACCGAAACGAACCAGCTTTTTACAGAATTATCAATGGAGATTTCTGCCACTGAGAATTTTTTGAAACTGCATCAGAATAGTGCAAAGCAAATAGCCTCGGCTTTTCCACATTATCAGTGGATCTATCGACCAAACATCTGGATTCTGGTTCGAAAGGACTTTGCCGAAAGTGGCAGATTCAGCCTTGACTATTATTCCGATAATGAACGGATTCACTACGATATGCTGGCGCTTGGGCGTTACGCCTTTTCTCATATAATCGGCGAGGCCAATATTTCCAATACCGTTCAACAACTTGAGTTTGATGCGGATGCCAAATCTTATGACTGTTACAAGTTAAATAATTCTCTCGAAGCTGCAACGGATCTTGTTACCGAGTTATCCTGTAACTCGGTTGCAGACATGAAAGAAATTGAAAACAGATATCCCGGTGAGAGCCTTGTTGCTCTTGGTTCTGAAATCAAGAAGCTTGAACAGCAAAAGGTTCTGGAGATAGAAGGTGCCACATGTCGCTACACAGAAAACAATGATCCTGCATTTATCAACGAGCTCTGGCCTCTGATTGAAAATACCATGGTTAAAAAAGAAGTTTCGATCAGATCCGACAAGAGCGACTTTGCCGATGCCTTGCCAAACTTTGTTAAAATTTCCGATGGCTACGAAAACATTATGGTAATGCTGGAAAGAAAACTTGCGGGCAGGGTATATTATGCCGAAATCGGTGCTTTCGGTCTGATGTATGCAAACGAGCCACACCTCTCTGATGAAGACTATAACAGAATTCTCACCCCGGTCTTGCCTGTAGTTGAGAAATTAATAGAGCAAAATCCCACGATATCTGCAGGGGATATAATGTCAGAACTGGCGGATAAAGTTCCGCCGGTTGACTGATTTTTACAAGTTTTTAATGTAGAAAATAAACACACCCAAAAGCAGGCAACAGCAAAGTATAATTGCACTGTCCCATGCGCGGATTTTAAAATCCTCCTTCTCCCTTTGTTTGGAAGCAAGTTGAGCATCTCTGGTAATTTGTTCTTTTAAAGTGGGCTCTTCTTCAAATGCCGGTTCATTAAGAAAATCGTTTACGACATCGCTATCTGTTTCAGCTATGGCCATATCGGGGTTGCTGGCAAGTTCATCCTCTAAAAATGCCTGGTCTGCATTCACTGCAATTTTACGAACAACACGGGTAGGTTCGCTCTTGATGAGTTGATCTTCAACGCCTTTGGCCAGCTTAGCATCTATAGGAGATTTTTCTTTAGTTGCTTCTTCACCTACTTTCGCCTCGGCAGCCAAACGTTCCTCACGTTCGCGCTCTTCGGCTGCTAGGCGTGCAGCTTCCTGCTCTTCAAGGACTTTCGCCTCGGCAGCCAAACGTTCTTCACGTTCACGCTCTTCGGCTGCTAGGCGTGCAGCTTCCTGCTCTTCAAGGACTTTCGCCTCGGCAGCCAAACGTTCTTCACGTTCACGCTCTTCGGCCGCTAGGCGTGCAGCTTCCTGCTCTTCAAGGACTTTCGCCTCGGCAGCCAAACGTTCTTCACGTTCACGCTCTTCGGCTGCTATGCGTGCAGCGTCCTGCTCTTCAAGAACTTTCGCCTCGGCAGCCAAACGTTCCTCACGTTCGCGCTCTTCGGCCTCTTTACGTGCAGTTTCCTGTTTAAGTACATTAGCCTCAAGAGCCAGGCGTTCCTCGCGTTCACGATCTTCAATATTGGCCTTGGTGCGCCTGTATTCATCTTCTTCAAGTTTTTTTGCCAGTATTTCTAGGTCTTTGGCTTTTTTATCTTCAATGGCCTGGACTTCAGCAGCAAGACGTGCATCCCGATCAAGTTCCCATTCGGTTAATTTTTCTGTATCGGGCTTAATCTCGGCATCGGTGCTGGTGTCCAAATCAAAAAATTGTTGCTGAGATTCGCTTTCAGTGCTTTCAATCGGTGCGGTGGGTTTAGGTTCTTCTCGGGCTGGTTCTGCCTGGCTTTGATTACCTTTTTCAAAAAGGAGCATCCTCTCCTTTTCTCTCAAGGCCAGTTTTTCGCGCTCAATGTTTCTGGCTGTTGCCTGTTTAGACTGCTGCTCTTGTTCCCGGCGAATACGTTCTTCTATCTGGCGTAGTCGCTGAGCTTCTGCTTGATAGTTATTCATCTGCAAAACTCCACCATGCAAATCCTGAATAGCACATAAATTTGCATAACTTTATAATATTACAGGAAATTTGTCCAGTTTTTACCTGATATCAAATTCATTCACGCTTTATTTCCAGGGTGTTACGCAGGAAACATCTGTTATTACGCTTACCAGCCATAACATAACAGTTTGTCAGGCTGGAAACAACGTTTTATAAACATAATTTAAAATATGACAATTGTTTTTCTTAATGCCGGTTGCAATCAGTAAATCTGGCGAACAAATATAGGAAAGCAATCATAATGTTCTTGACAATTATGACGACAAAGGACATATTCTTATGATCGTTGCCTGAAAGAACAAGGCGACAAATGGAACAGCATAGCATGTTCCTTTGGGTCGCAGTGGAAATCCCAATAATTTTACATATTTGACCCATACGTGGTTTCTTCTGAAGCCCTCTCTGGAGGCTTTACCTGTTTCTTGCAGGTCTGGTAGCTTCCCTTTGCTGTGTTTGTTATAGTAAAACGTTGATTAGTAAGATAAGATATTGATAATTTGAAATAGATTCTTGATTATTCAGGAGGGATTCAATGGCCAACGATATGCAAAATGATAGCTCTTTTTCCAGCGTGCATGAGAGACTGAAAGCGACACTGGCAAGAAATGTCATGTTAGCTCGCAGAGCAAAATTTTTAAATCAGGGTGAACTCGCTGAAAGAGCAAATCATACCCGTCAAACTCTGGCAGAAATTGAAACCGGTGTTGCCGATCCTTCACTGTCCACCATTGTTGACTTTGCAAATGCTTTAAACATCAACCCCTTCATGCTGCTTTTAGGTGATGGTGATTTCAGTCTGTTGGTTGAAATGAGTGAAGAACTTCGAGTCAAGTAATTTTCGGATACTAAAACAATCCCCCCTTCGGACAATAAGTCTGGTTAAAGGGGGATTTTTTTTGTATTGCAAACACGCTGTGACAGTAGTTTTCTTGTTAACAAAACCTCAATTGTTGTGAGGTTTTACATAAATTTTGCAGTCCGTCTTTTGTTAGAATGTAGGTGTTTTCCACTCCCACCGGGCCGACTCCTGCCAAAAAGGCTTTAGGTTCCAGTGCCATAACCATACCTTCAACAAGTTCGATTTTTACTCTGTCTGCAATTATCGGGAATTCATCAAGTTCCAGTCCAACCCCATGACCAAAAAACTTTACTCTGTTGTCACCAAAGCCCATAAAACCTTCCGGTTCTCCTTGGTCTTTTGCAAATGCAGCAACTTCACGATAAACATCTTCACAGCTTATGCCGGGTAAAATGCTTTGTTCCATCTTGTTAAGTATATCCAGACAAAAATCATGGGCCTTTTGTGTTTTACTGTCGACTTTGTCGCCCACCACAAAACAGCGAGCATTATCGCTATGATAGCCGTTGTATGAGGTAACAATGTCAGCGATAAGAGTATCGCCTTCTTTAAGTGGCCGATAGCCTGATCCAGCCGGGGAAATGGGGTCTGGTGCCTCTCCGCCTACCGGGCCATCAAAGCTGTGAGGATAGCAGGCCGAGTCTCCTGCTGTAACCAGAATCATTGCCAGATCGAGTCCTGGTCGTCTTATTCTTATCGGGCCAGGATGACCGGACTTTCTTAATATTGCTTCTATTTCCGCTGAAATATCAAGCTCAATGGTTCCAGGTATAATAAGATCCGGTAGTAGCTTGAATGCAGGTTCTACCTGTGCCGTTGCTTTCTTTACCTGCACAAGTTCCCAGTCGGATTTGACGGATTTGATAAGCCTTATGGCAAGACTGATATCAACAATTTTTGTATTGTCCAGCATATTGGCAGTTTTAAGATACTGGGCAGCCGAGGTGACATCCAGCGACATTCCCAAGCGTCCGTTTTTGCCAAGCAGATTGTTAATGCGTGAATATAGATCTTTGCTGCCTTTGAAGCGTTCGACGTTTAAAGGAGACTCTTCTCTGGCGCGATTAAAGCTGCGTTTTACCAGATACTGAGCCTCACCGGATGCCGGGACAATCAGCGTGGCAGTTTGTGCGCTGCCACTAAAATAGTAGATATCCGTTTTGTGTTCTATCACAGCGACATCAATATCAGCAGCCTGTAGTTTGAGCTGTAAGTCTTGCAATCTATGTTTTATTTCTTCTTCTGGAACAAAGAGTTCGCGGTGTCTTTTGCTTGGTATCAAAATAAACTCCTGATTGGGATGTATAAGATGATTTTGTTTTATTTAGTGATATCGGCATCGACCCAGACCGGCAAGTGGTCGGAAAGACCTGCCCATTCTTCTTCGGCTCCGATAACAGGCGAAGAAAAAATATCTTTATTTGAAAGAATGTAATCCAGAATAAAACCGCTGTTGGTGTTGGTGGTGCGGTCTCCGGGTTCCAGACTGCTGTGAGAATCGTAATAACCATTTTCCATAAATGGTGTAATGGTCTGGTCCGCATTGGTACCGATTTCCAGATCCAGGGTGTAAAAACCGGCATTAAAATCTCCACCCAAAATTATAGTGTACGGTTTTGATTTGCCATCCTCGATAAGTTCAAGCGATTGGGCGTTTCTGGTTTCTTCGCTAACACTGGATTCGAAATGTATCGAGTAAAGATGCACTATTTTCTCGCCGATCTTGACATCGGCATATACCGCAACTCTGCCGCCTAAGCGTGGTTCATCAGAACTTTCATACCAGTTGTCCTGGGTTTTGTGGCGGATTGCGCGAACGTTACCTAATGGGTATTTCGAGAGGATGCCGTTGCCATGTTCACAATCGCTGACCAGAGTGTCGCCATCTCTTGAAAGTTCAACAAACTCAACAGCATAGACATAGTTCATCTTTAATTGACGGGCATATTCACGAATAACAACTTTATTGCCGCTGCGGGAGCAACCCCGGTCGGATTCGTTGATCAGCATAATGTCCGGTATGGCAAGATCGTCATTGTTCAGAATCTGTTCTATTTGTTGGTCAGCATGACCGCCTCTTTCAACATTGTAGGCCATAATGGTTAATGTATCTTTATCCGGGGGAGCTTCTTCAATGAAACTTTCGCCTTCAATCAGGCAATCAATAAACATCGTTTCTTGTGCACCCGCAGGGTCAGCTGCTTCTTTGCAGATGCGAACATCTGGATCAGGTTCTTCTGTCATGTAGTAAAATTCAATGAATTCATATGGTTCAAGCTCTTCGAGTTCCGTCTCTTCTGATTCGGTGTTCTCGGTCAAATCCGAATCCAGATCGCCGTCAGTCTGCAGATCTTTTTCTTCTTCCAGCTCCGATATTTCAGACTCGATTTCAAGTTCGGCATCGCCATCCAGCAGAATACCTTCCGTCTCTCCGCAGCCCATAATAAAAAGGGCCAATAATGATAACAGCAACAGGAATTTCGACATCAAATTCTCCTTAAAGTTAATTTTTCTGACACTATACTGTAAAATGATAAAAATTCAATCTTATCCACTGTTTTGTTAAGCTCTGCACAATATTTTAACATTGTATGACAAAGCTGGACTTGCCAGATACAGTTGTTAGAATGTAGCATAATATGTTAGTGAGTTATGTAACAAAAACAGTAGTTGCTTGTCATTAATCCAGAGCATGGTTTTTGGTTTAAAGGAGCAGAATGACCAGGCGAGAATGGATAGACAAACTTTTCAGAGAATATTCAGGCGATTTGTTTCGCTATCTGAGACAGTTTCGTCTGGCCGAAGATGAAACCTATGATCTGGTGCAGAATACCTTCTTGAAGTTACTGGATGTGAAACAAGGTTCTTTAAAATCGCCTAAATCCTGGTTGTTTACGGTTGGTCGCAATATGGCGTTAAATGAAATTAAAAAGAATAAACGTATGATTAACCCTGAAACAATGGACGACAGGCAGGATGATTCACCGGGTGCTTTGCATGGAATGATAAGTGATGAACAAAAAAGCGATTTATATCGGGCCTTTGAAAAGTTGCCGGAGAACGAGCAGGAGATATTGAGGCTCAGCCTGAAACACGGGCTTAAAAACCTGGAGATTGCCAAGGTTCTTGGCAAGAAAGAAGGTGCTGTCAGGGTTGCACTACATAGGTCGAGGGAACATTTAAAAGATCTGTTGCGTGAAATGACAGCTTGAGGAAAGGATATGGCGATGAGCTATAACGATAAAGAACTGGACAGAGAGCTTAAAGAGGCTTTTGCAAATGAATTTGCAGATCCTTCAACCAGCAGGCTGGATAATATGCGCCGAAAGATTCTGGCGGATGTGCCGGAAGAGAAGCCCGGCTTTGCATGGTTCAATCTTAAAAATATTATTGCCTATGGTGCCGTTTCGGTATTTTTGTTCATGATGATCCTTCCCAGTGTTATGGACAATGGTGTTACCGATTCAACAAGCGATACCCAATTACAGTTTTCAAACATGCTGGAAAACGAAGAACAGCTGGATTTGATGGTTGCAGTTTTAGGAGACTTTGCCGAAGAGGACACAAACAGTAACCTTTTGGGCTATAGTTCATTGACTAACAGTAACTGGTTAATATTTGATACAACTGAAGATTCGAGTGACAACCTCTACGATCTGTAGTAAAGCCTCTTGAGCTTTATTGCAGAAAGGAGTACAGGATGCAGATAAAGACGATTTTTATTACATTGTTCATCTTAATGCTTACAGCAAGTACGGCACTGGCATTTGGCCCGGGAGGTGGCATACCGATGACCCCTCCTAACGCCGAAGTTCATCGGTTGATGAAGAAGGCGATTGCGCTAACTCTGATACACCATCTGCAATTAAACGACGAACAAAAAAGCAAATTGAAAGAGATATTGGCTCCAATCCAGAGTGATGTCAAAGCACTTAAAGAGGCTGAAGATAATTTTCTTAACGTAGTTATGAAAAACAGATTAGCAGAGACTATCGCAAAACTTGAGAAGGGAGAAAACCCCTTACCACCCTCGAAAGAGACTGTAGCTTTGCATGCCAGTATCCGAGCTTTGAAGAGAGGTATTTCTGAAAAGGGTCGATCCATAATGCCACAAATAATGAGTGTTTTGACAGATAAACAAAAAGAGCTGTTTAAAACTTTCAATCCCAAAGATGTCTTTGAGTTTAAAATGGATCATCATAAGATGGGACTTTTAAGAATGCCTCCCGAAGAACTTGTGATGCATATTAGAAATATGCCGGATGATGATTTTAATGAAATAATAAATCGAATGAATCGACGCATGGAGAATAAATCCGGACATGGCAAAAGAGGGCAGCAGAGAATGTTGAGAGTAAAAGCTGTAACTGATTTAATGCAGGATATCCGGAAAATGTCAGATGAGGAATTCAACACCAAGGTAGAGAGTTTAAAACAGACAATGAGAGAGCTGATGACTAAAAGAAGAGGAAAGCATGACAAGGGTCGAGGCATGGGTCGACATGGTGGAATGAAATCACCGCAAGACAATAAAGATATGAAAGATTACTTTAAAACGATGATCTTTTTTACTGAATCCTTTTACAAAGCACTGTAAATCAAAAAAACCTCGTTGAGTAATCTCAGCGAGGTTTTGTTTGTCTGCATTTTATTTTATCGGTATATCCTTGCAACACCTGAAACCTGCATAGAGTGATGTCCATGAGGCATTGTAATTACAATTAACTCTGCTACTCGGGCTGGCGCAGTTGTAGGCCCCACCTCTTACTTCATAACCTCTGCCGTCTGTATCGGATTCTACTACTTCCCAGACGTTGCCATTGATGTCAAAATGTCCGAAGCTGTTGGTGCAGGTATCGAAATGACCTGTCTCGACGACTGTCATGCATTCGCTTACTTTCGATTTGACCGTGCTTCCACAGTAATAACCACAATTGCCCTCGTTGAGGTTACATTCTTCCATCGGGATGCCTAGGTCTGTGCAGTAGTCATCACAGAAGGTTGCCACACAGTTACATGCTTCCCGGTCAAATGTTCTGCCATAGACATAGGGAGTGGACTCTTCTCCCTTGCAGGCATCCTGCCATTCGGAAGTGTGGCAAATTCTTTTTCCGGCAGCAGTGCAGGCTACTTTGAATAGTCCGAAATTTTCTGCATTTATTGGTTTTACATACCAGGGTATTACACCTGCCACACTTTTGGCAATGCTGTTATCTGTTCCTTGAGAGGCTGGACTTGCGTCTTGACGTGATGCTTCATAGCGATCTATGCAAAACATGGTTTCATCGGCTCTTTTGGCTAAAACCATATCTGCCGGACAAGGTGCCACTTCCTCTTCTGCTTCCTGCTCCGGTTCTGTTTCCTCTTCGGGGGCTAACTCGTTGTCCAACTCATCCTCTGTATCTCCATCAAGTTCTTCACTGGACTCAGTTTCATCAATCTCAGAGCTGTCGTTTTCTACAGTTTCCTGATCCAGATCAGCATCAACATCAGGATCAACATCGGGATCACCATCCGGCACCAGACAACCAGATTCCTCGTCTTCATCCCGGTCGATATCTTCTTCACCTGTTTCTGATTCAAGCTCGGTTTCAAGGTCACCATCTTCAGATTCTGTTTCCTGCTCAATACCATTTTCGTTGATGTCATTGTCAAAGGTGTCGATATCTCCATCGGAAACCTCTGTATCCTCGCCACATGAGTAAACGGATACAGCCAATAAGGCAAATAACAGCACGGTAATCAACTTGCGAACAGACATAACATCCTCCAGAAAGTAATTGGTAGAATCTTAATCCATATAAAATCATACAAAACTGCCCGATTGTACAGCAGCTTTTTTGAATAATCATCATTTTTTTCCGCCATTTATGAAACTCCCGCTCTGTGAGCGTTAAATGGCAACAAGCAAAAAATGCATAAAATGTAAAACGCCCTCCAGAAAACTGAAGGGCGGAAAAGGAAAGAATTGTCAATTAATGATTAAGTGTACATGGTACACCGGAGACTTTAATACCAACGCTGATGCCATCCGGATTGGCTGGTGAAACATCATCCGGGTTGGTGGTTGCCAGAACGCCATCTTCATTCAAGTCAACATCCGGTACCGGATCAGTTGCACTGTCGCGCATCAAGAAGCCCAGAGGATTGATTGATAATCCCTCAAATTCCAGATCCATGGCTAAAGTTCCAGCCGGTACGACACCACCGAGCAGACTTTCGTCAAGCTCAAGACCATTAGGTCCGTCTGTAAAGCTGGCTCTAAGATACGCAGGTGAAACCTGAATCGTAAGGGCCGGTGCCTCATCGCTAGCCTCGACTGAGATGGCAAATACAGCCGGGTTATTATCGGCATAGGTATCTATCACAAGCTGACCAAAGCTGTTTCTGAAGGTAACATCGTCAAACTTGATAATCGGGTTACCGAATTCATCAAAGCTGTCCGGCTTGATGTTGAAGTTTCCAGAGCCACCAAAGTTGTTGTTTGGGTTGCCATCGGCATCTTCACCGATGTAACCGATAACATCAACCGTGACGGACTGTCCCGGGCCTGGCAACTGGGTCATGCCGGTTATTTCCAGAATTATCAGCATTTCACCGGCATCAAGTTGATCGCCGATAAGCGGGTTGGCCAGAGTGCCAAGACCGGAAAGAGCATTATCCGGTGTCAGATCTCCCAAAAGACCAATCTGATCCACATTGAAGCCATCGGAGGCTGAACCAATAGCAATCATATCAAGCACGATTGCAGGAGGTGCAACGTTGGTGACGGTTATGGAAACCAAGCCTGAAGAGTTACCGGCTCTGTCAATTGCTTCTGCTGTCAGGGTGTTGCTACCTTCTGTCAGAGGTACATTGGCAGACCAGCTCGCGCTGTAGTTGCCGTTAAATTCGCTTTCGTCAAATACTAGAGCATCCACCCCGTTAACTTTAAATGATTGCAGGGTATCGAAGGGTCTGTCGTCTTCAATGGTTCCCTGCATCAGCACAGAACCCGCAGCAAAACTTGCTCCATCTGCCGGATAGGTAATGGCAATTTCAGGAGCATCATCTGGCAGACTGTAGCTTACATGTCTGGTTTCTTCATCAAAGCCACTGTTGTTTTCGGCTCTGACAACAATGGTATGATCTCCTTCTTCCAAAGTAATATTGGCGTTGAAAGTTCTGGTTGTGGCCTGCCAGATAATATCATGATTGCTACCATCTACTGTTAGGCTGACCACGATTAGCGAAGGATCGCCACCTTCGGAAATGGTACCGCTCAGTGCTACCGGGTTGGTGGTAATCTGGGTGTTTTCGGCAGGTTCGTTGATCGTAATAATCGGTGCCGGTACTGGAGGTTCGCGGTAGACTGCATGGTTGATTGTTCTGCTTGCCAAAAGTGCATCTACAGCTTCAACCTGAATGGTGTTGTTACCGATGACCAAAGGCAGGCTCGCGCTTGATAAAAATGTTCCGCTGCCATCGCCATTGTCGCTCAGGGAGCAGGCAATCCATGAGCCCTCAGCAACTCTGACTCTGACTGTTACGTCTGTAATGGGGCCATCGTCTGAAACTGTACCTTCGACAACAACAGATTCATATCCGGTGCTGCTGCCAGGTGAGGTTACAATAATATCCGGCTGTGCATTGTATGGGGTGTAACCAACGGTAAGTGAATCGCTGCCAAGGTTGCTGTTTGGATCTACAACTTCAAGCAGTACGGTGTTTTCACCTTCAAGCAGAACAATGTCATGACTCAGGGTGCCACTGCTTACATCCACTATGGTACTTGTGCCATTGACTGTCAGCGTACCTGTACAGCCTGCAAGATTGGCGTCCTGAATGCTTGCGGTAATGGTTACGTTGGGATCGTTGACCACTGCCGGTAAGGGATCAAGGTTGACCACCGGAGGCAGATCGCCAAGCAGCAGATCCAGTCTGCAAATGTCAAAGGCATCACTGCTTTCGTTCTGAATCACACCCAGAAGATCCGATATGGTTGCCGGTGAAAGTGAAAACTCTTCTTTTGCGGGAACACCGCCACCGAGTGACCAGGAGAACTCGCCGATTGCTCCGGCAGAGTTGATCACAGTTGTTCCGGCCCAGAGCAGCATCGGATTTGGTTGCTGGCCGTTATAGGTGTGGAAACCTTCAGCAAGATCCATGGCGGATAAGCTGCCACTGAAAGGAGTGTTGACAGTTGCATCGCCACTGTAGCTGATGGACATGGAAGTTCCTGCAAAGTTTTCTGTGCCATCTGTGCAAACACGTAACAGGGCCATGGTGGGATCAAGCAGGATCAGCTTGGTTGTATCAAAGGCATCTCCTGCGGTTGCTGTAATGGTAACCACTTCCGGGGTTGCTCCCGGATTAAAGACCACATTGACTATACCCGTTGCGTCAAAAGTCTCAACGGTTATTGATTCTGTTTCCATGGTTACGCTGTCGGTTAATACCCCTGCACCAACCGGGCTCATGCTGAAAGTAACCGAGGTGCCTGAAGGAACCGGCTCGCCGGTTATGGCTTTAACTGTTGCTGTAAGAGTGGAAGGATCTGTTCCAACCAGCAGAGTTGCAGGATCGGCAGTCAAACTGAGGGTATCGGGTACACCCGGATCAAGTCTGGTGACGGTTCTGATGTCGCTGTCTACTCTGCCACTGAAATCATAGGCTGTTGTGGTGATGGTGTTTAAACCAAGCTCCAGATCAACCTGCTGGGAGAATTCGCCGTCTATTACTTCAACGTCGTAGCTGTTGTTGCCAATTTCAATCACTACCGGAATCTCGGCCAGTTGAAGATCGTCTGTTACAGTACCTGTAACCACAACGGTTTCTTCCATTATTTCGCTCAAATCATCTGGAGCGGTAACTGTTAAAACAGGGGCGTTGACATCCTGTAATTCTATAATAGCAGTTGTGCTGCCAACGTTTGATGATGCATCAAGTACTTCGATGTAAACCGAGTTGTTGCCATCACGCTGTTCTAAAACCAGATCAAGATAAAAGTCCTGTTGAATTTCATCCCAATTGGCATTGACTGCAACAGCTTCGTTCAATGAAACCGTTGGTGTCATTGTATCGGGGCTGTCCATGTCGTCTGTGATACTGAAGCGCAAGGTCTGCTCTGCAACATTAACCACTGCATTTGGTGCGGTAACAGTGATTACCGGGGCTTTGTTGTCGGTAAAGGTGACAACATAGTCGTATGCTTCTTCGTTGCTTTTGATATCTCTGCTTATCAGCGAGATTGAGTTGGCACCGAATTCGAGATCTGATATGTCACAGTTGAATTTGTCGCCCATTACCATGCAGAGTGTGCGGGACTTATCCGGTACCTTGTAGTATACCATTACGCCGTTTGGGCCGGAGTTGTCGTTGACGTTTCCGCTCATGCTGATATTCGGGCGGTGAACAAACAGCGGATCGGGTGGTTCTACCGTTATTTCGCCATCGCTGACTTCTGTTAAGACCAGTTCCGGAGGATCAACATCCATCAGGTTTAAACGATGGACAACTTTTCCGCTAAGTTTACCGGAAAGATCCTTGGCTTCCACACGAATGGTATTTGAGTCAAGCTGGGGCAGGGTGATGTCAATGGCAAACTCGCCATTGGGGCCAAGCTCGGTGCCAAGTGCTGCATAGGTCTCACCGTTTTCAACTGCAACCTCTACACCCAGGATACCATAGTTGTCCATGGCAAAACCGCTTAGGGTAATATTGGCTTCGGTTACATCGGAACCATTGGCCGGGCTTACCACACTGACTGTCGGAATGGCATTGTCGTAAAGTTCAATGCTGACACTGTCGGTGGCTTCTGCTTCTCTCTCATCAGTAACTTTGGCAACGATTGAGTTATCACCAAGAACAACTTCGATTGGTGCCGAAAAACTACAGTTGTCAAAGGAAACGTTTTTAGTAACTGTAGCTTCAACTGCGGCAAAGTCGCCGGATTTAACTGTGACAAGAGCGTTTTCGCATAAGCCATCAGGATCTGCAATAACACCCTCGATAGTTACTTGCTGAATAGAAACAATAGGTGGTGTATTGGGGGATATTTCGATGGTCGGTGCAAGGTTGGCACTTCCGTCATCAAGAAATGCAGGTACACCACCGATAACGATACCGGCTGTAATGCCATCTCTGTTTTCCAAATGGTTGGTTGTATCCAGTACGCCGTCTCTATTCAGATCAATATCGACATTACCTGCAACAAACATAAGTGGAGCCAGACCACCAAGAGCTTCCAGAGGTTGTGCCAGTATTTCACAGGGTATAATTCCGCCCAGCAAACCTTCGTTCAGGCCAATACCTCCGGCTCTTAAGGCACTCTCTTCCAACAGACCTGCAATCTGGGTCTCGGTGATGGTCAGAGTCAGTTCAACCCCTTCGCTAAGTGGAATGCTTAAGGCAAACAGAGTGGGGCCACCATGAATGCTGATTTTTCCTGTTTCATCGGCAGAGATTCTGACGTTGATAAACTGAACCAGCAGTTCGCCGTTCTCATCGAATGATGAAGGATCAATGCCGAAAGTCTGGTTGCCATCAAAGTTGTTGCTGGGATCATCATCTTCATCTTCTCCGAAATATCCCAGAATATCAACATAGCCACTTTCACCGGCAGCGGGCAGATGTGTCATACCGACAAACTTCAGTAGCAGAAGAATGTCTCCATCATCAATAGCTTCCTGCAAAGGTGTGTTGGCCAGACCGGAGAGGCTGTTAAGGCCGTTATCCGGGTCAGGGTCTCCTTCAGGGCTTCTACCTTCATCGAGATTGAAGCCGTCATCTTTTCCACCAAGCAAAATTGTGTTGAGTATGATAACCGGATCATCGTCAATGTCCGGGCCGTTGAAATCATTAGGTGGAGCATCAAAGTCATTTTCGTAGTCGCCGTCAATGTAATCAACATCAACTACATCATCGTCTTTATCGCCGTCCGTTTCACCTTCCTGATCAAAGTCTTCGTCAGTTTCTGTTTCATCTTCGGCTGCATCGGTGTCGATTTCTTCGTCGCCATCAATGTCCGTATCTGCATCGGTTTTGTCACCGTCTACATCGTTGTCTGTTTTGTCAATATCGCCATCAATGTTTCCTTCAAGGTCACCATCAACAACAGTGTCGTTTTCAACATCTCCATCGGGTTTTATTTTTCCATCGTCGCCACCAAGGCAACCGGAGAATGCCATGGTTGAAACCAGCATCAGGGTGATGATGGTCATGGATGAAATTGATTTAACATTCAGCAGTTTACGTCTTCTGATAATCATTCCGATTACTCCAAACAGCAGAACCAAAAGAACGGTAGAAGCGCTTACATCCTGATTCTGACATCCAAGGCAGCCATCAAGATCACCGAAACCTGCCATCAGGTCTTCAATCGGATTGCCGGTTCCGCCATTGCTGATTCCGCTTACGATGGTAGTTTCCCAGCGTGAGTTTGCGGCACTGTAGGCATAATCGACGATCATGGTTTGATAACTGGTGGCATAGGTTCCTTCACCGTCGTAGTTGTTGAGATCGGTAACTACAACACGGATTGTGTTTTCACCTTCAACCAGATCTCGTTCATCAATAAATCCGTCAATGCGTCCCTTGTCGTCTGTACCTTCTCTGAAGAATTTAACTTTGTTGCCCTGGGCAATTCCGTTGACATAGGTTTCAAGCTCGACGCTGACTTCGCCGTTTACAACTTCGATATTGCTGACAATACCTTCAATGTCAAGATCACCTGTTACCACCGGGCCTACCGGGCCGGTAATGGCAATAGACGTTTGTATTTCTCCAACCAGCGAAATAAACTCTGCACCTGGATCGATTACTCTAATCGAGGAGACTCTGACCAGAGAGCCGGGCAGATCTATTCTTTCAAGAGATTCAAGGAACATCGGCAGAACCAGATTAAAGATACTGGGAATCACATTTCTCAGAGGCTCTTCGTCCATTACAAAAGCTGACCATGCAAGGTCTGTGTAAATTGTGGGTTCGCCAAGTTCGATTGAAACATAGTCTGTGCCGTATGGGGTGCTGGGCTTGTTCATGACCAGAGTGGCTTCGGCAAACATTGAAATTGCCATATCGAAAAGCGGTGTTTCAAACGAGCCGTTCTGATCCACATCACCAATGAATGACAGAATAATATCACCGGCCTGAATTTGAATGGCGTCGTGGTCTTCATTCAGTTTGTCCACACCTTTGGCAACAATTGGCAGGATGGGATGCATCTGAATTGTTATAGGCGTTCCAGTGGGGGCAATAGCCTGCACATCTGTTCTGACAGGGTTAATAAGCTCTGGAATGAAAATACCAAAGGATGCAGTGTCCAATCCCAGAACATCGCCAACCATTTCCTGGGTGATTGACATATCGAGTGTACCCTGAGCCCATTCCGCATATAGCAGATAGTTTATCAGGTCGTCATTTAAAACTGCCTCAAATGAGTGATCAACAAGATTGTTGTCCTTCATCGTAATGAAGGCTCGGCCGCTGTCGTCCGGATTGGGAGTGACCAGGAAACCAGGTGAATCGTAGATGTCCTGTGCCTGCGGGTAGGCTACAGGATCGGGACAGGCATCTCCGCTATTGGTCTGGCTGGTTTTGTTGGGGCAGGGACTACCGTAGAAGTCCATCCAGATTTGCAGACCTTTTTTGTCGTTGGTAACATCTGCGACATAGGCTTTAAAGCCAGTGTTTTCAAATTCAAAAGCAGCAGAGGTAAACTGTTCGGTGACCGAATCAAGTAAATCTCCGATCATATCTTCGAAGGCATCTTCAATATAGCCTTCGATGAATCCTTCAAACAGTTCAAGCAGTCCGTCAACAATGCTGCAACCATCCAGGTCTATATCCAGACCGCTAACATTGACAGAAGGTGATCCTATCGGAACGATTGAGATAACACCGTTGGTTGTTACAAAATCGGCTTTCAGGTTGACTACGGCCTTGGCACTTGCATAACCATGACAGCTATCTATCCAGCCACGATATTTCAGGTCTACATAAAGATAGTCAATTGAAATAAGAATATCGAGGTAACCGTCTCCATCAATGGACATATCTACGTAAACATCTTGATAGCAGCCGAACTGACAAAAAGTTCCGCTCATAGTGCCAGAGGGGCCACTGAAAGGACTTGGAGGATGACAGAAAGCGATACCGTAAACATCTACATCAATGCCAAGAAATCCTTCGGATACATTTACCAGTGTGCTACCGTCCATGGCTTCGACAATATCTTCCACAGTCCTTGAGATAAAGCCCATGGCGCTGGACGATACTGCTGCACCGATACCGTTTTCTACTACTTCGCCACGTGCAGCAAAGTCGCCGGTCAAGGCTCCGTTATAATCTTCGTTTACGTTGCCAAGCTCATCTGTTGCAACCAGATTAAGCAGATTCAGTCTCGATAGTTTCATGGAAGAATATGGAATGGTGAAGCTGAATGATGATGAATCTTCCTTGTTCATGTTGATTGTCAGAGGAGTCGAACCAAAGGTTCCGGTGAGTCCGGTGATGTTGACGTAGAGATCATTGAGTGTTCCATGTACAACCAGATCATCCGAGCCGTCATAGATGCGTTTGGCGGGGTTAACAAACTCGCCCTGATTGGCTACATAGGCACCACGGTCAAAGTCTGTCAGGGTAATGGATGGGCCTTCAACATCCTGATATACGGTTATGCTGTGACTTCCGCTGTTGCCGACTTGATCGGTTGCAACTGCAACGATTGTATTGGCACGGGGAATCAGTGGCAAACCGCTGATGGTGAATGTTCCTTCCGAGACCTGTGCGTCGTAGCCGTTGACTGTCACAGAAGCCACACCGTTTGTATCGGAGACAGTTCCTGAAACAACAACGTTGGGTGCATTGGTGATTCCGCCATCCACACCATTTTGGGGATCTTCCATGAAGGTGTAGCTATCGCGGGAAATTTCGGTAATTACAATAATCGGATCTACAGTATCGAGAATCACCGTAAATGTTTCAGTGGTTCGGTTTCCTGCCAGATCGTCCACGATGAATATTACATCGTTTTCACCCTCGACAAGCTCCCAGCCTGTAACATTGATTGTGTTGCCACTGAAACTGCTTCCATTGGCAACTCCATTCATGGAAATCAGTTTAACAGGCTCGTTGATGCCGATAATCCATTCGTATGGCGTACTGCCGACAATTGTGGCCGATTGAAGTGTAAGTACCGGAGGATCGTAGTCACCCTCAATAAGCGTTTCGGCAGATTGCCCCACGTTACCGGCCAGATCTGTTGCGCTAGCAACAAAGCTGTTTTCGCCTGCCACAATGTCTACCAGAATGCTCCAAGTATCCGTAGTATCGTTGTATGTAGCCAGATCGCCATTTACGCGAACTTCAATAATTCCGCTGTTGTCTGTGGCACTGCCTGTAAGTGTCAGGCTGGTTGCATTGTTTGGGTTATCGAAGTTCTGAGTGATTGTCACGGTGGGCAAGGTTCCGTCGTAATAGCAGTTGACGCTTGTCTCTTCGCTGAGGTTGCCGACCTGATCGGTTGCAACTACGGTGATTGTTTTGGGGCCATCCAGACCCAGATTGACATAGCCGTTGAAAGACCAGATGCCACCGATTTTTTCCAGTCCGGAAGCGTTTATACCATTGATTTTAACGTTGGTGATATCGTAGGCATCTTCCACCGTTCCGGTAACCAATAGCGGATTGGATTTTACATATTCGTTTTCTTCAGGGGAGGTAATGCTTACCACAGGTTTTATATCATCAAACGCAACGGTGATTACGGCAAAATCACCGACTTTCAAAAGGCCGTCAGTACCGCGGGCCTTTACTTCGTTATCGCCTGAATTAAGGGTAATCGAGGTTGAAAAACTGCCGTCGTTTTGTACGGCCAAACCATCTACCACCTTGGTTTCACCAATAAAAATTTCCATTGTAACCAGTGAAACATCCTGATCATCGGTTACCGTACCGGAAAGGGTGTAAGTTGCAGAACCAACCACATCTCCGTCACCTTCCAGTGTTACACGTGGTTTATCGTTGATTCCGACAAAGATGATGTCTCCGGCTGCTCTTCTGGCAATCAGAACTGCATCACCCACGTTGAAGGTTCCGTCAGGTTCCAGATTGGGCTGGACTTCACCTGGTTTATTTGCATCCGGCAGGCTGCCGGGGGCAACATCGCCACGCTCAAGATCTTTGGCATTTGGGGTCTCTTCTCCCGCAATCAAACCAAGCATTCTCTGAACATCAGCTGCATCCACACCATCAGGCAAAGATACATCACCAAGTTCTTCGGCGATTCCTGCAAAAAGCAGACTGTTGTATGAGAGAATAGCAGTGAAAATTAACGCAAGCAGAAACACTGGACGACGTACAAACATCCGAAACCTCCCTGAATGGGTATTTTAGACAAACTCGTAGTTGTTACTTTATCTTTTTTTAGCAAATGGCGACGTTTAATGACAAATATCGGGAATTTACTCCCTACAACATATATATGATAGGATAGCAATTTTTCGTGAATATTCAACTAAATTACATTATATCTGTGTACTTATTCTGATGTGAAATGTCGTTTATTGTAGTTCTAAGGACATCGGGCCATTTGAAAGGCTAGCGAAATTAAGCTAATGTATTCTAATATCAGCTAGTTAGCTTTATTTTTTAGTGAAAATCCACTTGCGTTCTTCCTGCTCTCGTGTCCTTATGTCAGTGAAAACCAATTCATCAACAGTTATTTTCTGCAAAGTTTTGTCAATTATTCCGTTGGCAGTATAATCCCAGACCCAGTCGTATCCCATATAAAGTTTCCATTTATCGGGATCTTCGGTTTCACTGACCAATATTGGAAATGTCAAACCTAATTGAATGCAGGCAAAATAATCACCGTATAAAGTTATATCAAGCCAGGGCATGCAATCCGAATTCATTTGCATTTCAAACTGCTCGCCAGTTCTGAAAGGCCCCTCTTCAACTACCCAGATACCATCCATCCAGCGCAACGAAGCCAGAGCATCTATTTCTTCTTCATCTTCTGTCAGATCGGAGTTTTCCATCTCATCCTCAGATAGCTCCTCTTCAGTAGCTTCCAGTGTTTCCTGATCAAGGTCGCCATCAGACATGTCATTATCATCGGATTCGTTGCAATTTATGAAAATCAGAATTGTCAGCATAAGACATACCGTATATCGCAAACTTGTTAAGCTTATTACAAGTTTCATAGTCAACCCCTTTTGGACATCCAGTTAGAGTATTATTTTCGACGGTGGCAAGCCTTATCAGATACCCTGTATGCTAGCTCATTTTGAATATATTTTCAATCAATAAGAGCAGGATCGGCTTTTCTGAGGACCAGACCTTGTTTTTCGATGGCCTGTAAATCCTCCAGCCATGGACTGTTGAAGGTGGTTAGATACTCACCCACCATCATGGCGTTGGCGCCGGCCTGAAAGATATCATATTGGGCATCTTGTAAAATCACACTTCTGCCTCCGGCAATAATGATATCCTTGTCTGGCATCGTCAATCTTAAACAAACAATAATGGCCAGAGCTTTGTCTATTGTTAATAGTGGGCTATTACCTAATGGTGTGCCTTCAGATGGATTGAGAAAATTTACGGGCAGACCATCTATTGCCAGTTCTTTAAGTGTTTGAATGAACTCAACTATCTGTTCATCTGTTTCACCAAGCCCGAAGATGCCGCAGCAGCAGATTTTCATTCCTGCCTCTTGTGCGTTTTTTATGGTCGCAATACTTTCATCATAACGATAGCTTGTTACAATATTTGTGAAGTATGAGCGGGCGGTTTCGAGGTTATGATGATAGCGACAAACTCCTGCTTCTTTGAGGCGCTTAAAAACATCTTTTGTGCAGCGACCAAGACTGGCGCAGCATTCCATTTGTAACTCGCGACGAATTCTACCAATAGCATTGCAAATGGTTTGTATTTCGGCTTCATCTTCAAGTCTTCGGCCCGAGTTGACTATGGAGAATGCACGGGCACCCATCGACTTTAACTCTTCCGCTCTTTTAAAAATGCTTTCTTTATCCATCAATGGGTATTTTGGGGCCTTGGTTTGGTGGTGAAGCGACTGGGCGCAGAAAGCGCAGTTTTCCGGGCAGTTGCCACTTTTACCGTTTAGTATTCCGCAGAAGGCAACTTCGTTTTTATAGTATGTCTCTCTGATTCTGGAGGCGCGTTGCATTTGCTCAAGAAGTTCGGGGCGTTTCATTTGTAAAATAGCCAAAGCTTCATCTGCTGTTATTAATGGCTTGGCCGATTGTTTTGCTGATGATGTTTCTGGTTGTTTTGTCATGAAATCCCTATTAATAATTTACAGTTTTATGTCTCAAGCCAATCAAGGGCAGTGTTATGGTTCTCAAACGTTTTGCATGAACTACCTATGCCACTTCTGGCAATGATAAGATCCAGTCCATTTTTTAATAAATTCGGGCAATTAACGAAGGCTGTTTTCCTCATACCTCTATTGTGGGCCCATTCCAGATTGCCTGCGATAACAGGAAGTATTTCTGGCATGGAATATTTCCATTCCTTAAGATCAAGTAAATTGACCCAGTTTTTATTTGGCATTTTATCAACAACTTTTTCAAAATCGATTGTATAACCTTTAGCTTCGTTAAGGTTCCAGACACCGGAAAATTTTCCGATAATGAGAGATTTTGTTTTATCTATTTGGAAAGTATAGTGGTTCATGAACGTAACCTCCAGGATGAAGAATCCGTCCCCGATCGAAAGGTGGCGAATTCTAACTCCTGAAACAGCTTGTGTCAATTATTTGTTATGATTTCAAACTAACAATCAGATTTTAGTAGGAAACATTTTTAAGTTGTTAATATAAATAGACTATTTAGAAGTAATCTTTCTCCTGTATAAAAAAATCAAGCCCACTAACATCATTAATAAGTCTGCAAAGTTCTGACTGGATACCGTAAAACATCCATCACCGGCAGATCCTATCGCCTCACTGTCGCTCTCTGATACGTCTCCATCTGCCTCATCTTCAGCAAGGCATTGACCTTCACTACAGCCGTTTGGGCATTCTTCTTCTAACAACCAGTTGTAGCCACCAGCAGCACATTTGTATAGAATATCATCGGCGCAGGAATATTCCTCGGCCACGCAGGGAACCTCTATTACACATTCAGGCTCACAGCTTTTCGTACAGGTAAATTCATCAGTACAGGTTTCACCATCTTCGCATTCGCCACAACTTTCACCACAGCCGTCATCTCCGCAAAATTTATCGGTACAATTGGGCAGGCAGCATATTCCAGCCTCGGTGCAGTTTCCATTATCGCATTCACCGCAGCTACCACCGCAACCATCATCACCACATTCTCTGCTATCACAATCCGGGGCGCACATATTGACGGTAAGTTCATATTCTCCGGCATAGTCCCCGAAGTCACTGCCATCCACCACAAGAAAATATTTTCCGGCTTCCAAAGTAGCTTCTATTTGAGAAACTTCTTCATGGTTGTCAAGGTTGCAGATAATTTCATCTCCATCGCAGCTATCTTTTTTAAGATACATGATGATATCAAAACCGGTAGCCATAGCTTTAACATTGGTTCTTTTATCCAGATCAAGGCGATAGATTTTTTCCGGTGCCATCATTCCACCGCAGGATGATTTCTCGAACAGAGAGCAGAAAATAGTGTTGTCATTGATAACGGTTTCTTCGGCAAACGGAATTGGTATGGCGCCTTCGCAACTGTCTCCATTGCAGACATCGCCTTTCAGGGTGCAGATATCCCAAATGTTGCAGTAATAACCGCTATTGCATTTACCGCAACTTCCGCCACAACCGTCATCACCGCAGTTGAACCCTGTGCAGTTTGGTGTGCAATGGGATTTTGCAATCACCAGATTTGCTGAAATAAGATAGCTTTTGTCAAGCCCTTCGCTTTTGTCTGTGAGTGAAAGTTTCCATTCACCGTTCATACCCTCGCCAACAAAATCGGTAAAAACTCCCGGCAGATATTCTCTGCCGACAATGCCATTAAAACCGTAGGCTCCCTCCTGAAGATTAAATGTTACATTGGTTCCGGCAGGTGAAACAAGTGAGACCTCAACTTCGTTCGGGAAGGGATGAACTACTTCAAGCATCAGGTAAACGCCTCCGATGCTAGTATCTTCATCAAGCTTCAAAACCGTTACAATTTTGTCGAGGCTGGTGTCTTTCGGAATTTCCGCTTCGTTTTCTTCTTCGGAATATTCTGCAAAGGTAAAGGTGTAGTCAAAGCGGCTTGCTTTTTCAGAGTCGAGGTTCAATTGTTTAAAATGATAGTCATCGAAAATCAGCGCCTTGCTCATCATCATCAGCTCTCTGGTGGTTTCTCTGGCACTTTTTGCAGTAGCGTCCGGGCCCGCCAGATGTTGTCCCTGCAACAGAGCAATTGCCCCTGCCACATGTGGAGCAGCCATTGAGGTTCCGCTCAGGTTTTCTATGCCACCAGCTGTGATGTTGGCACCGGGGGCCATGATATCAAGGTTGCCTGTGCGATTGGTGAAGCATACCATCTGTCCTGCGGTCGAGTTTAAATCGGCACAGTAGAGGCTCAGTATCCATTGCAGATCGGTATCGTAACTTGCACCAACCGAAAAGGCATCGGTGATGCAGCCAGGGGAGCCCATGGAAAGTCTGGCTTCATTACCGCTTGCCAGAACCGGAACTACACCATGGTTATCCAAAAGAGCTGTAAACAGGCTTGAGCGGGGATCATCGTTGCAGGGTTCGGGATCTTCCCTCTCTGATCCCAGTGACATGTTGGCTGCCACGATGTTATATTTTTCGGCATTGGCTGCTACCCATTCCAAAGCCTGTAACAGGTGGTTTTGCTGTGCGACATATTGTCTCTCACTCGCAGAGTAGCTAAAGACATTCAAACCGATTAGTTTGGTCTTTGGTGCAACACTCAATACTATTCCTGCCACGTTGATTCCGTGATAAGTGTTGCTTAAGACCTGATCAATATTTTCAGTGGTGAAGTTTTCCCAGACAATAACACTGCAACCATCTTGCCCAACTTCATCACACTCACCAAAGTAGCCATTATTGTAAGCGATAGGTGTGTCAATAATAGCAACAGAGGTACCCTCGCCGGCATTGGCTATCCCGGAAAACTTCTCAGATTTGATGAAGGGTAAAGAGCTTTCCATCAGCATTTTGTCGTGACCATTGAAATGTACCCGTTTCACCAGAGCAGATTTCTCAAGAGCCAATAGAGCTGCCTGATTGATTTCAATGACCATCAGACTGAAATGAGGAAGCTCTGCATCGACACTTATTGCACTGTCTTTACTCCGTACAGATTCGACAATCTTATTTTTGCTCAAAGCAATCTGCTTACGACTACTGCTGGTGTCGCTAACTTTTTCCATCAACTCAACAATCACCAGTTGTCTGGTTGTTTTGGTAAATTTACCTAAAATTTGAGGGTCAATTTTTTTGTAGTCTGTTGAACCAAAAGCCAGCGCCAGGCTTACCCAGAATAAAATCAGAAAACTGCTGGTTAATGTTATCAATGTTTTTGCTGAAAATAACTTTATCATAATGCCTGCTCCGCTTGTCGTTGGTACTTTATCCGATCCATTTCTCTGTTGACTGTTATAAAGTAAAGAGAGTCTTGCATCAACCATAAAAGATATGTTGAGTAAATAGTGTGTATAATTATAACCTTAAATTTTCCATAATATGGACAGCAAAAGTAAATCATGTTAGACTCCGCCTATAAGTAAATAACAAAATTGTCTGTCAATTAAACGGCTGTATCTCGGGAGGAATTTATGAGGAAAACTTTGGTTTTATCTATGTTGCTAGTGCTTTTAACTATACTGTTCCTGTATTCATGTATTGGTGATGACTATAAAAAAGATGAAATAGTTCAAGAAGACGGTGACAGTTCCGCTGTAGATGGTGATACAGAAACAACTGATGGCGATATGGAAGACGTCGAAGCCGATGCTGAAGAAACTGATGGCGATATGGAAGATGTCGAAGCCGATGCCGAAGCTGCCGATGGCGATGCTGACGACGTTGAAGGCGATGCAGAAACTACCGATGGCGATGCGGAAGACGTCGAAGCCGATGCAGAAGCTGCTGATGGCGATGCTGACGACGTCGAAGCCGATGCAGAAGCTGCCGATGGCGATGCTGACGACGTCGAAGCCGATGCAGAAGCTGCCGATGGCGACGCTGAAGACAGTGAAGAAGAGATTGCATAGCTTGTTGTTAAATTAGGTAAACCGGGAAAGATTCCTGTAAAACCTGGATACTGTTTTATTGCTGAAGAGGTTGCTTTTTGTTTAGCAGCTTTTTCGGCTTTTTTATGCCAATCTGTTCAGGTTTTTGTTAATCGGCAAAATTCGCTCAAAGGGATAGATCCTCACTGTTATTATTTCCTCGGAACAACAGTGGCAGAATAACCGGCAGTAAAAACAGATCTGCCACAAGGGCCACAATAACTGCAGCGGTTGAAAGCAAACCAAACTCTGTATTGGCTCGAACATCAGATACAAATATGGGGACAGAAAAACCGCAGGCCAGAACGATAGTTGTATAAACCATTGCCTTGCCTGTACCGAACAAAGCGATTTTCGAGGCCTGTTTGCTGTCATGTCTTTTCTGATATTCCTGAATAAAACGGGTGATGTAATGAACCGTGTCGTCAACCGCAATACCCAGGGCAATGGAAAAAGTAATGGCACTGCTAGGCTTCAGGTTAATATGTAACATCCCGATTAAACCCAGAAGAGTTGCCAGTGGAAACATATTGGGTATCAGCGAAAAAAGCCCCAGTTTTATCGAGCGGAATTGCAGTATCAATAGCAGGGTGATGATTAGCAGGGCTATCAGGAAGGAATAGAAAATCTGATCCACCACATATGAGTTGATCATATGTGCCACAGGGCTTAGGCCTGTCAGAGTGGATTTTATTCCTTCCGGTGTGTTGGCTTTCAGCCATTTTTCGACCTTTGCAAAAAGGCTGCGGGCTTCGCCTGAATAAATATCACGGACTCTGGCTGAAACTCTGGTGCGCTCGTATTTTTTCGAGGCAAGAGCCTCCATCGGATTCTGTTCGCTCATTGAGTACAGCATGAAATACTGAGCAGTTTCCTGTCGAGATTTTGGCAGCTCATATTTACCGGTGAAAATAGAAGACATCTCCTGAATCAGATCCGAGGGCGAGTAGATTTTGCCCACGCTATCATAGCTTGCAAGGTGTTTTTTGGCCTGCTCGGCAAAATTCATAACTGCAACCTGTTTGACACCATTTTTCTTTTCTGTATCAAGCAGAATTTCAAGAGGCAGTACATTGCCCAATGTATCTTCGAAATAACTCTGGGTGACAATAATGGGATGCGAGCTGTCAAGATCGTCCAGAAGTCTTTGTTTACGCTCCACAGTCGAGGCAAAATAGGCGGTGGTGAGACCAAAAATCAAGCACCCCAAAACAGATAAAAGTCGCTTCTCTGTTGTGACGAAATGCACCATATCGAGGAATTTTTGCGACTGCCCTGCAAAAAAGCGATCCAGCATTTTATCAGGTGGAACAGGGATAATTGATAGTACTGCGGGTAAAAACGTGATGGTGATAAGGTACGCACTAACGACACCAACTCCGGTGAAAATACCGAATTCGCGTAAAATCTGTATGTCAGTCAGTGCCAGAATACTGAAACCTACGCTGGTGGTAACCGAGGTAATAAAGAGGGCAATTGCCAGATGGCTGGTAGTCTCCCTGATGGCGGATTTTTTTGTTTTACCCTTGTGTAATTCTTCATAAAACCTTGTGTGGAAATGTATCGAGTTTGCCACACCGGTTATCATTACGATAATTGGCAGGATGGTGCTCATCAGGCTGATGTGTATTCCAAGCATTGCCATAATTCCAATTGGTGCCAAAGTTGCCATAAAGACGATGGCCAGCGAGAAGAAAACTCCCGCCCAGTGTCTGAAAGATATAATCAGAATAAAGAGTATCAGAATTCCCGAGTATGTTGTGAGACTCATGGTTTCATTGGTCATTAAATCCGTATAGCCGGATCTGGTAACCGGCACGCCACCCACAACCAGTTTCATTTGTGTATCATTTGCTAGTTTGGCAGCCAGTTCTCTTACTTTATTCAAGGCAGGCTTGCGGTCGTTACCATTGTTTTTCTCGGGGTCTATCTTGACGATCATCAGCACGGCTTCGCCATCATCAGAAATGAAAGAACCGCTGTATAATTCACTGTTTAGAAGATATTGCTTGCGCTCTTCGTAATCGGCTTGATTCTCCGGCAAGGGATCAAAGAGCGGTTCTATTACAAGTGTATCATCTTTCATCTGGGGACGTGGCGCATTGAGGATCGAATCTACATCAACCACATCGGTAATTTCTTCGACCTCGGACTGAAACTGCTGATAAATTTCAAGGGTTTTCCTGGTGAAGATATTTTTACCTTCAATGGCAACCAGAATCGAGGTGTCGTCTTCACCGAAATCCTTGATGGTTTGGTCATAAACCATAACTTCCTGATTGTTTTCAGGAAAAAATTGTCTGAAGCTATACTGGAAACCGATCTGACCTGCAAAATATAGCAGCACTGAAGTGATTATGATGTACAGCAAAATCACCCAGTATCGGAACATCATTAACATATCTGCCATAAAAGTCAGCAAGAAAGCCTCCGATTCTAAATCTGAAAAACATATTAGATTAGCCAATATAGCTGTCGTAACGCGGATGGTCAATGGAAAAATTGCTGTTAAATTGAAGGTTTAGCGTGCGAGTGAGTGCTTTGATATTTATGCGAGTGAAAATTTTGCCCTAAAAAACTCAAAAAACTTATATTATTTCTAAAGTTTCTAGTTTGGAGACCGAATTATAATATAGGTGCCGGGAGTCCGCGCAAGCCGGATCGCTTTTGGTACCTGAATTTTGGGCAATATGAAGTTTTCCCACGGCAACACAAGGATGTGTTGCTTGCAAGGTAAAGGATGACATATTGAGTACGAGTCTAAGCAATATATCGCCAAGACCCCCAGTTCATGCACAGTCTGATCAATCGATCAGCCATCTCTCAACCCTCAGGTCTTCACCGGCACCCTCCTCAAACTTTCAGCCGGACAGAGTAAGTGTTTCAAAAATGGGACAGCAGTTTGGTGCAATGTACTCTGATGCAAACAAAATTGCCGATCCTACTCAGAGAAAGGCGGCACAGACAAGTGTGCAGACTCTCGCCAGATCAGCAGCGTCTAATGGCAGTATTGACATTGATGTCAAGGAGTTAGCCAGAAAAAATCAGCAGAAAAACAAACGGCACAGTGCAGAAATGGAGCTTAAAGCCAAGCAGAACAGGAAAGGAGATAAATCGGAAGCGCATATGCGTGAAACTGCCCAAAAAGGTCAGAAAGATATCGTGGAGCAATTCATGAATGCGCCCCAAAAAATTCCTGATGCCGATGCTTTAGCCAAGGAAAAGCCTCAAAACATGACAGAAAAATTTGTTGCTGCGAGAAGTGAATTTGCTCTGGTAGATGGCATCAAAGGGCAGGATGAAAAAGCCAAAAGAGCAGTGCGGAAGGTTGGCGAAAAATTAAAGGCTGAATCCAAAGCTAAATGGCAGCAGGCAATACAGGCTGCAAGAGAGGCAGCTAAAATGACTACGGGACAAAAAATCTCTCTGGCTGCCTGATTATCTGGCTTTGGCTACAATTTCTCGGTTTGGACTTCTGTTGCAGGGCGACAAAGCTCTTTCTGCGAAATTTCGTTTGCCAGTATTTCGGCTATCAGTTGATGTGCCTTACCAGTTAAGTGGACGTAATCCTTGAAGTAATCGAACCCGAAGTCTACTTTTTGGTCGGTCATTAATTGCTCAAGATCCAGCATGTGGACATTGTTTCCGTTGATATTGCGAATAATATTTAAAAGCGGGGTTTTGGCTCTGGTAGATCCTGAAAAGTAATCCAGATCCTTTGCTTTTCTGAGCAAGTCCATTCGTTGCTGATAATCAACCGTCTGTTGTGCCTTGTTAAACGGCTTGCGAGAACTCTGCGAAACTCCATGTGGTTTGGCCATCAGGTTTGAAATTGGTGTAAGAACAATCAGAGGAACCCGCTGTTCGTTGGTTAATTGTACGATGGTTTCCAGATTCTTCTTGAAATGCGCCGTAATCATTTGGTCGACTTGCCTGAAGTGGGCCGGATTGACTGTGATCCAGCCGATATCCTGAAGCATCATGATGAAGCTCTGTTCAAGATAAAAATCCCGGTAACCATCGAATGATTCAATAATTTTTCTGTTGGTCATTTTGGAGTGTGGCAAAAGAATATGGTGGTAAACAATTTCTGTTAACCAATTCAGATACGGGTTGTTTTCCAGCATGAAATAACGATGAGTTTCAGCCTGATAGATTGCAGTAAAATCGTTGTGACCAGAATAAAGAATAATCATGTCGGGTGATGCTTCTGCCAAAGTAGGGCGAATCCGGTTTAAAACATCATATGAATCGTAACCAACGTGACCCAGATTGTGTAGTTGAATATGCTTGCCATACTTTTTTTGCAATGATTCAGAGAGATAGTCGGTGAATGTTCCGGAGTCAGTCAGAACCACCGAAGATCCACCGAAAATGAAGATATTGAAGACATCATCAGATGTGTCGATTTGAACAAATTCCTCTTGCCCGA
>Ga0070728_10000515_pt1 | contig 74962 bp, 77 predicted proteins | sample tdDd471_FD_66723 | JGI IMG/M metagenome (GOLD analysis project Ga0070728, IMG submission 66723) | Marine sediment microbial communities from the Atlantic coast under amendment with organic carbon and nitrate - tdDd47.1 | ecosystem: Environmental > Aquatic > Marine > Coastal > Sediment | place... | reverse complement strand
AACGGCCCACCGATCGGGGTCTAAAGCGTGATCGGGCCGTCCCGCGTCGACGACACCAACGACGTCCTGGACACCGCAGGCCCCCGGATAGCTCAAGGACCAGGACGACGACGGTCGCCGTCGGCACCGTGGCGGCCCGCCCACACAGATGGACGGGAGAAACGCCATGTTGGTTTCCGACATCCTTAAAACCAAGGGCAAGAACGTGGTCACGGCGCCGCCGTCGATGCCGGTCGCCGACGCCGCACGCCTGCTGGCCGACAAGCGCATCGGGTCGATCCTGATCCTCGAGGGCAGGAAGGTCGCGGGGATCCTGTCCGAGCGCGACATCGTCCGCACGCTCGCGAGCGAAGGGCCGTCCTGCCTGAACGGGCCGGTCTCGCGGCTGATGACCGCCAAGGTCGTCACCTGCTCGCCGTCGCAGACCATCTCGGACGTCATGGAGATGATGACCACCGGCCGGTTCCGGCACGTCCCGGTACTCGACGACGGTGAGGTCGCCGGCATGATCTCGATCGGCGACGTGGTCAAGTGGCGGCTGGAGGAGGCGCAGGAAGAGGTTCGGCAGATGCAGGCCTACGTCGCCGGCGGGTAGCGGCCGAGGGGCCGGGCGCCCGAACCGGCGGGTGGGTTCCGGACCGGCCGCCGGGCGACCGTCCGGAATGACGACGGTAAGGGGGTGGCCGAACCCCTACCTTCCTTTTCGTCATTCCGGCCGTAGCGACGCCGTCGCGCAGAGCCGGAACCCACCGGCCGCTCCGTTCTTCGTGATGAGCGCCGCCCCTCAGAGCGCCCGCACGGCGTCGCGCATGCGGACCAGGGCCTCGTCGAGCAGCGAGCGCGGGCAGGCGATGTTGATGCGCTCGAAGCCAGCGCCCTCGGGGCCGAAGATGTAGCCCTCGTCGTAGTAGATCTTCGCCTTGTTCAGCATCAGGTCCTCGAGCGCGTCCTGGTCGAGGCCGAGGCTGCGGCAGTCGAACCACAGCAGGTAGGTGCCCTCGGGCTGGATCACCTTGAACTCGGGCAGCTCGTCCGAGAAGAACTCGGTCATCCGCCGGGCGTTGCCGGCGACGTACTGCATCACCGCGTCCAGCCACGGCTCGCCCTCGCGGTAGGCGGCCTCGGTGGCGACGATCCCGAACGGGCTCATGCCCGGCATGCCCTGCACCGCCATCGCCTTCTGGAAGCGCTCGCGGATCTCCTTGTTCGGGATGACCAGGTTGGAGGTATGCATGCCGGCCAGGTTGAAGGTCTTCGACGGGGCCGTGCAGACGATGGTGTTGTCGGCGGCGACGTCGCCGAGGGTGGCGAACGGCGTGAACTTCACTCCCGGGTGCATCAGGTCGCCATGGATCTCGTCGGCCACCACCAGCACGCCGTTACGCGCGCAGATCTCGGCGACCGCCTTCAGGTCGTCGGCGCTCCAGACCTTGCCGACCGGGTTGTGCGGCGAGCACATGATGAACAGCTTGGCCCTCGGGTCGGCGGCCTTGCGCTCCAGATCCTCCAGATCCATGCGATAGGTGCCGTTCTCGTACACCAGCCCGTTCGAGACGACCTCGGCGCCGTTGTTGTTGGTCACCCGGAAGAACGGATAGTAGACCGGCCGCTGCACGATGACCTTGTCGCCCGGCTGGGTGAAGCCGCGCACCACCACGTTCAGGGCCGGGACGACGCCCGGTGCGGTGACGATCCAGTCCGGATCGATGGTCCAGCCCTGGCGCCGGGCGAACCAGCCGGTGACCGCGTCCAGATAGCTCCCGGTCTTGTTCGAGTAGCCGAAGATGCCGTGCTCGACCCGCTCGTGCAGGGCCCTGATCACCGGCTCGGGGCAGCGGAAGTCCATGTCGGCGACCCACATGGCCAGCGTCCGGTCGGCGCCATGGCGGCGGCTCGCCTTGTCCCAGTGCTGCGGGGTGCCGCCGTGGTTGTGGTACTCCCACTTGACCGAGTTGGTGCCTTCCCGATCGATCTCGGTGTCGAAGTCGAAGTCCATGGTTCGCTGCCTGTGGGTTGGTCGTCCTGGAGGGACCGAATCTGTAGCGCGCCAGAGCCTCGCGGCCAAGGACTAGCTATCGGTCCCGCCTTAACGGTCGATGGTGCCGCACGCCCACAGCACGGCGTCGATCCACCAGCCTTCCAGTCGGTCCTCGCTCAGCCCCCAGCGCCGCTTGGTGTCGCGCCAGCGCTCGACATAGGCGCAGCGGTAGCCCCAGGCCGGCGGCAGCCAGGACAGCGGGTCGCCGTCGCCCTTCGAGCGGTTGGCCGAGCGGTCGACGGCGATCAGCGTATCGGGGTGCGACAGGTCGTTGGCGTAGGCCCGGCGGCGTGCCCGGTCCCAGCGGTCGGCGCCGGAGCGATGGGCCTCGCCGAGCGGCACCCGGTGGTCGACGTCGAGGTCGCGCGGATCGGTGAAGGTCCGGTCGGTGTACGGGTCGTACCAGCGCCCGGAGACCACCTCGCAGCCGTCGGCCGACAGCTTCGGCGGCGCCAGGCTCTCCTGGATCAGCACCTCGGTGCGGGTGTCCTGGCAGTCGCCGTCGGCGTCGATCCAGTGCGGGTAGTCGGCCCGGTCGAACGGCCGCGCCACCGGGTACAGCCACTCCGACTGCCGCAGCTCGCCGATGCCGGCGACCGCGATCGCGACCAGGGCGACGATCCGCACCATCCAGCCGTAGCGGCCGCGCAGCAGCGCCGCCCGCGCCCAATTGGCCCGGCGCCCGCTCGTCGCCCCGGATCGCCGCCGGCGCGCCATCAGCCGAACACTGGTGGCGGGTAGAGGATCAGCAGCCCGGTGATGGTCAGCATCGCGAGACCGGTCGACACCAGGATCGCCGCCGAGGCCGCGGTCACCTGGACCCCGTAGTGCTGGGCGAACACGTAGACGTTGGCGCCGACCGGGCAGGCCGCGAACAGCACCGCCGAGTGCACCCAGATCGGCTCGACCGGTACCAGCAGGGTCAGGGTCAGGAACACCAGGGCCGGATGCACCGCGAGCTTGAGGATCACCATCGCCGAGGCGCTGCCGACGCTGCCGCGCACCCGCCGGTAGGCGAGCGTGGCGCCGAGCGCGAACAGCGCCGCCGGCGGCCCGGCCTGGCCCAGGAAGCCGAAGGTCTTGGACACCAGCGACGGCACCGGCAGCCCGGCGATGCCCCACAGGATGCCGGTCAGGGTCGCCATGATGATCGGGTTCTGCAGGATCGCGAGGCCGGACGTCCTGGCCGCCGCCAGCCCGGAGGCGGCCCCCTTGCCCTCGCGGGCCCGCGCCACCTCCAGCATGGTGGTGATCGCGCTGAACGCCACCACGTCGAGGGTGAACAGCATCAGCGCCGGCACCGCCCCCTGCTCGCCGTGCAGCCCGATCAGCAGCGGCAGGGCGATCAGCACGCCGTTCGAGAACGACGAGCCGAAGCCCTGCATGACCATGGCGGCGAAGGCCTGCCGGAACAGCAGCCCGCCGATGATGGCGCCGGACAGGAACACGATCAGCTCGGCCCAGAAATAGCCGAGCAGGAACCGGCCCTGGCCGAGCGAGGTGACGTCGGTCGACGCCATCAGCCGGAACAGCATCGGCGGCATGGCGAAGGTGAACACGAACCGGTTCAGCCCGCGCACCGCGTCCTCCGACAGCAGCCGCGTCCGCCCGGCCAGGAAGCCGGCGAAGATCACGGCGAACAGGGGAACGACGGCGTCGAGGATCGTGGCCAAGCGCGGCCTCCGGATGCGAGGGCCGACTTCTAGCGGGCGGGATGCCGGGGCGTCAACGCGGGGGACGCGGCTTCCTGGCCGGGAGGCACAGCCCCTGGTAGCATCGGGCTTCCAACTCGATCGACGGAGGAGCAGCCGTGACCAACCTCCGAGCCATCGCCGTCGGCGCGACCATCCTCGCCGCCGGCCTTCATCCTGGTCCCGCCGCCGCGGCCGACGTGCCGCTGCCCGACGACATCCGGATCGCCGAGCCGGGTCCAGCCGTCCCCGAGGCGTTCCGTCGCTTCCTCGGGACCTGGGCCGGCAAGTGGAGCGACAAGCTCGACACCGTCGTGGTGGTCGAGAAGGTCGAGGCCTCCGGGCAGGCGACCGTGGTCTACGCCTGGGGCGACTACGCACCCTGGAAGGTCACCCGGGACTGGGCGCGCTGGAAGGCGACGATTACCGGCGGCAGGATGACCCTCGAACGGTTCCCCAACGACGCGGTCGCCAGCTTCGTGTTCCGGGACGACGGCAACCTCGGCGGGACCTACGCGATGCAGCGCTACGTGCACTACGGCACGTTCCGGCCCGGCAAGCCCGACTGACCCGGAGCCACCTGCCCGCCATTGCCATTGCACCCTTCGCGGTTTCGCTGTAATCGCGCGGCCACTTGCGGCCGTGGCGGGCCTTCGATGGCGGACCTTGGATGATCGGGGTTTTCGACTCGGGACATGGCGGGTTGACCGTGCTCGCGGCCCTGACCCAGCGCTTTCCCGGGCTCCGCTTCAGCTATCTCGGCGATCATGGCAACGCGCCGTACGGCGCGCATTCCGGGCCGGCGGTGCTGGACCTGACGCGGGCCGGGATCGAGCGGCTGTTCCACGAAGGCTGCCGGTTGGTGATCGTCGCCTGCAACTCTGCGACCGCGATCGCGCTGCGCGGCATCCAGCAGAACTGGCTGCCCCTGTACTATCCCGAGCGCCGCGCCCTCGGCGTGATCGTGCCGGTGGTCGAGGCGATCACCGGGGTGCCGTGGGCCCATGACAGCTCCTGGGCGGAGCATCCGCGGCCGGCCGCGACGGTCGGCGTGTTCGGCACCGTGCACACGGTCCGCAGCCTGGTCTACCCGATCGAGATCGCCAAGCGCGCACCGGCCGTCACCGTGGTGCAGCAGGAATGCCCCGGGCTGGCCGGCGCCATCGAGAACGGCGCGCCCGGGGCCGAACTGGCGGCGCTGGTCGAGGGCTATGTCGACGTGCTGCTGGCGCAGGTCGACGGCGCGCCGATCGACCACGTGGTGCTGGGCTGCACCCACTATCCGCTGGTCGGCCCGCTGTTCGCCCGCTTCCTGCCGCCGGGCGTCGAGATCATGTCGCAGCCGGCGCTGGTGGCCGCGGCGACCCGGACCTACCTGCTGCGCCGCCCGGAGTACGCCGGCGGCGGGCGGCGACCGGTCGGCGAGCCGCAGTGCCGGTTCCTGACGTCAGGCGACCCGGAGCAGGTCAGCCGGATCGCCCGCCGGTTCGTCGGCCGCGGCATCGCCTTCGAGGCGGCCTGACCGGCCTCAGACCGGGCCCTCCTGCAGCCGCGTGATCTCCACGAGGGTCGACGGCAGGGCGCTGCTGCGCAGCAGCGCCGCCAGCGCCGGAATCGGCCGCGTCGGCCGGTCGAGCAGCGGTGCGGCCGCCGCGACCGCCGCGGTCGCCATCGCCGCCACTTCGGCCACCGGCTCGGTCGCCGGCGTGTCGGGGGCCGTCGGGTCCGGACCGCCGGTCCAGTCCCCGACCCACTCGATGGTCCGCACGCCGTTCGCGTCGGCCCACAGCTCCACCAGATTGTCGATCCAGCCGTGCAGGTACCAGAAGAGCGGGTTGACGTGGCTCGAGTAGGTATCGCCGAGATAGTCGTAGTCGAGCCCGTCCCAGGCGGGGTCCCCTGCCGCCGGATCGCCGAGGTCGAGCGACGGCCGGTATCCCGTCGGCTCGGCAGCCCAGCGCATGTGCATGGCGTTGTGGATCGTGAACTCGGCCAGGTTGCCGAGCGCCCCGAGCGACAGCCGCCGCAGGTTGGCCGGGTCGCTCAGGAACCGCTCGCGCACCCGCATGGTCTGCTCGTAGTAGGCGTCGGTCTTGATGAACCGCAGGAAGCGGGTGGTCGCCACGTTGTCCTGCCGGGACGCCGCCGGATCGGCGTAGACCCAGGCCGGCGGCACCGGGAAGTCGGAGTCGCCGGGCTCGGGGATCTTCCTCCAGCGGGTGATCGGCGGCTCGCCAGCAGCGGCCAGCGCCCGGTCGGTCATCGCGATCATCTGCCGGTGCATGTACAGGAAATCCTCGCCGGCGCGGTTGTCCAGCAGCAGGCCGCCGTTCGCGTCCAACGGCTCGCGCCCACCCGGCAGCCCCCAGCCCAGCTCCCGCAGCAGCTGCCTGCCCTGCTCGGGAAAGCGCGGGTTGCCCCAGACCGCGCGGACGTAATGCCAGAGCTCGTGCCGCAGCCGCATCGACTTGGATGCCTGCATCCGACGAACGGATTCCGGAAACACTCTCGGTGCCACGCTCCCCTCCTCGATCACGCGACAGGTCCGCCACCGCGATCGTTCGGCGGTGCCTGCCCGAAGTCGGTCCAGAAGGTCACGTAGTCCTGATCGCCGACGGGGAAATCCCCCATTCGGGGGATCCCCGCGGACCGCCCCGCGACCGCCGGCTCGCTCGGTCGCTCGTCCGGGGTGGCATCGTCCCGGCGGCCGGCTAGAGTCGAGCGATGTCCACGCTGTCGCGCCGATCCGCCCTGCTCGCCCTCTCCGCCCTGCCGCTGGCCGCCTGCGCCACCGCCGGCACGGCGGCGTGGTCCGCGCACACCCCCGGATCGGCCGCCACCGTCGACCATCGCGCCTGGCAGCTGTTCCTCGACCGCCACAGCTTCCAGGGCGCCGACGGGGTGACCCGGGTCGCCTATGCCGAAGTGCCGGTCACCGACCGCGAGCTGCTGGACCAGTACGTCGCCGGGTTGCGGCAGGTGGCGGTCGGCCGGCTCGACCGGGCCGAGCAGCTGGCGTTCTGGCTCAACCTGCACAACGCCCTGATGGTACGGGTCGTGCTCGCCCACCTGATCGCCCGCAGCCCCGACGACATCGACCTGGGCGGCCCGTTCGCCAGCGGGCCGTGGACCGCGACCCTGGCCGAGGTCGCCGGCCGGCCGGTGTCGCTGCAGGCGATCCGCACCGAGGCGCTGCAGCCGGTGTTCCGCGACCCGCGCTGGCACTACGGGCTGTGCGACGCCACGCTCGGCGGCCCGTCGCTGCCGCGCACGGCGTTTCGCGGCCCGACCGTCGACCGGGCGCTGGAGGACGCGGCGATCGCCTACATCAACCATCCCCGCGCCATCAGGATCGAGGCCGACGCCCTGGTGCTCAACGCCTTCTGGCGGCGCTACCGCGAGGATTTCGGCGGCACCGACGCGGCGGTGATCGACCAGATCGCGTCCTACGCCGACCGCGAGCTGCGCGCCGAGCTGCACCCGGGCCGGCCGGTCCGATGGATCGACGACCGCCGCCTGAACGAGTGGCCGGGGACGTAGGTCGGGCCGCCCGTCGCGTCGTGGGTTCCGGATGCGTCCGGCCTTCGGCGGTCCGCTCCGGAATGACGACAGGAGAGATCGGCTGGAGCGTTGCTACCGCCCCCCTCATTCGTCATTCCGGAGAGACGCGCCCAGCGCGGCTCATCCGGAATCCACGACGCGACAGGCGCGCCAGGGCTCATCCCCCGCGCCGGATCTCCTCGATGAAGCGGTCGATCTCGTCCTCGCTGTTCGCGTAGTGCACGCTGGCGCGCACGACCGAGTCGAGGCCGCGGCGGTCGAAGCCCACCCGGCTGCCGCTGCCCGACGAGGCGCTGATGTTGATGCCCTTGGCGATGCAGCGGTCGCGGATGTCGATCGGCTTCTCGCCGGCCTTGGTGAAGGTGACGATGCCGCAGCGCTCGACCCCGAGGTCGGTGACCGTCACGCCCGGAACCGCCGCCAGCTTCGCCCGCAGCCCGTCGGCCAGCAGCGTCACCCGCTCGTGGATCGCTTCCATGCCCCACTCCAGGGCGTAGTCGATGGCCCGGCCGAGCGCCGCCTTGCCGGCGAAGTAGCACTCCCAGTTCTCGAACCGGCGGGCGTCGGCCCGCATCCGGTACTCGGTCTCCGACAGCAGGGTCGCGGCGTGCTGGTCGAGCAGCGGCGGGTCGATGTCCCTGCCCTCGATCCAGTCCTTGCGCACGTACAGCAGGCCGGTGCCGCGCGGCCCGCGCAGGTACTTCCGCCCGGTCGCCGACAGGAAGTCGCAGCCGATCTTGTCGACGTCGACCGGCATCTGCCCGACCGACTGGCAGGCGTCCAGCAGGTAGGGGATGCCGTGCCGGCGGGCGACCGCCCCGACCGCCTCGGCCGGGTTCACCAGACCGCCGCCGGTCGGGATGTGGCTGATCGAGATCAGCCTGGTCTTCGCGTCGATCATGCTCTCGAGCGCCGCCACGTCGAGCTGGCCGTGCGAATCGCTCGGCACGATCGCCACCTCGCAGCCGTCGCGCTTCGCCCGGTGCAGGTAGGCGATCATGTTCGAGCCGTACTCGCACTCGGCCGTCAGGATCCGGTCGCCGGGGCCGAGGTCGAGGGCGTAGAACGCCATGTCCCAGGCGCGGGTCGCGTTCTCCACGAACGCCACCTCGTCGCGGTGGCAGTTCAGCAGCCTGGCCGAGGCGTCGTAGAAATTCTCCAGCCGGTCGTTGTGCCGGCGGGCAGTCTCGTAGCCGCCGGTCGTCTCCTCCTCGCGCAGCCAGTCGACCACCGCGTCGGCGACCGGTGCCGGCATCAGCGAGGCGCCGGCGTGGTTCAGATGGGCGACGGTGGCGCAGCCGCGGGTTTCGGCGCGGGCGCGGGCGAGATCGATGGACATCGGGTACTCCGGTCGAAGAGGCGGGCCCCGGACGCTAGCCCCGGTGGCGTCGGATGTCAGCCCTCGTCGCCGGCCAGCCGGTCCAGGGCGCGGCGGTCCTTCTTGGTCGGGCGGCCGGCGCCGCGTTCGCGGGCCGGGGCGGACGGCTCGAAAATCGCCGGGTCGGGCGGCTCCGGGCGCCGCTCGGACACCGGGGCGAGGTCCTCGTACAGCCCCTGCGCCTCGGGCGCCGGGCCGCGCCGGGTCGCGAGCGACAGGACCCTGACCACCCGCACATGCGGTCCCTGCGGAAAGGTCAGGACATCGCCGACCTTCACCTTCTGGTGTGCCTTGCTCACGACCGTCCCGGACAGCCGCAGCCGGCCGGCCGACAGCAGGGCGTTGGCGAGGCTGCGCGACTTGAAGAACCGGGCGCACCACAGCCACTTGTCGAGCCGCTGCGCGCCGGCGCCGGCCAGTGCGTCGCCGTCCTCCTCGTCTCCGGTCATCGCCCGGAGTTGCCGAACCGCAGCTTGGCGAGGACCGCGAAGGGCGAGTTCGGATCGTAGGTCGGCTGGCGCGGCTGGCGTTGCGGCGGCGGCGCCGTGTTCGCGGGCTTGGGCCCGCCCTTGCGGCGGCGCGGCCGTTGCCGAGGGCGTTCCGGCTTCGTGTCGCCGTCGGAGGGGGCGGCAGCCGGTTGTGCGGGTGTCGCTTCGGCCGACACGGATGCGGCGGGATCCGTCGCCGGCTCGGACGCGGCAGCCGGTGCCGCCGGTTGCGGCACGGCCGCGGCCTCGCCCTTGGGCCGACGCCGACGGCGACGCCGTTCCTGCTGCTGCTTCGGCTTCGGGCGGTTGCGTCGTCGCTCGAAGCGCGGGGTCCCGTCCTCCGCGGCTTCGGCGGGCCGGCAACCGAGATCCAGCAGCATGCGCCCGAAGGTCTCGGCGTCGACGCCGGCCAGCGACAGCATCTCCGGCGTGATCGCGAACGGCCCCTCCTTGCCGGACCGGCGCACCAGCGCGGCCAGCCGCTCGACCATGTCGACCCGCACCGCGCGGCCGCCGAGCCGGGCGTAGCCGAGGGCCACGTCGTAGGCGGCCGGCGTCGCCTCGGCCCGCTCGACCTGCACCCGGCCCTCGGGCGGCGGCCCCTCCTCCGGGTACCGGCCGCTGGCCGCCGACCACAGCAGCGAGCGCAGCCGCACCGCCCGCGGCTTCAGCAGCTCCGGCACGTACAGCGACTCGGTGCCGAGCCGGATGCCGACCCGGGCCAGGGTCTTGCGGCCTTCCTCGTCCAGGTCCTTGACCAGGGCATCGACCGCCGTCGCCGGCGCACCGCCGAGGCCTTCGAGCACCTGGAAGGCGATGCCGCGGGCCGGGCCGTCCAGGTCGGCGCGCTGAAGCTGCACCAGGCGCGGCGCCACCGCTTCCTGGTGCCGCTCGAACCAGGCTCGCAGCCGCGCCAGCAACCGGTCGCGCTGCGACGGCTCGATCAGCTCGTTGCGCGAGATCCGGATCTCCGGGCGCCAGACCGCGTCGCCCGCCACCAGCCGGGCGAAGGCCGAGCCCTCCCACACGAACCGGCCGCGATCGTCCAGCACGATGGCGGCGTCGTCGCCCGACTCGATGCGCGCGACCCGACGGGCGATCTCGGCCGGCAGCACCCGGCGCGCGGTCGCCAGCACCGCCTTGGCGTCGGCCGCGTCGGTCGCCTCCGGGATGAAGCTGAGGCCTTCCAGATGGCCGACCCGGTGGCCCTCGACCAGGACCGCACCGTCGGCCGCGACCGCCGCGATCAGGTCGGCGTCCTCGTCCTTCAGGCGGCGCGACAGGGTGGCCGCGCGACGGTCGACGAAGCGCTGGGTGAGCCGGTCGTGCAGCGCGTCGGACAGCCGGTCCTCGATGGCCCGGGCGCGCGCCTGGCGGTCCGCCGGATCGTCGATCCAGTCGGCCCGGTTGGTGATGTAGGTCCAGGTGCGGACATGGGCGATGCGGGCGGCCAGCGTGTCGATATCGCCGTCGGTCCGATCGAACCGACCCATCTGCTCGTCGACCCAGGCCGACGGCAGCCGTTCCGAACCCTCGGTCAGGTGCGTGAACACCTGGGCCAGCAGGCGGGCATGGGTCTCCGACATGGTCTTCTGGAAATCCGGGATCTGGCAGACGTCCCACAGCAGCCGGACCCGGGACGATGCAGTGGTCCGGTCCATCACCTCGGGCATGCGGGCCAGCGCGTCCAGCGCCCGCTGGTCGTCGGCGTCGCGCTTGCGGATCAGGAAGTCCTGGGGCGCGCGCTCCTCCAGGGTGCGCTTGAGGTCGCGCACCGTGGCGAACGACAGCGCCGAGCTGCGCCAGTGCAGCTGGCGGACCGGCTCGAACCGGTGCTCCTCGATCGCCGCCACCACCTCGTCGGCGAACGGCCGGCAGTCCATGGTCACGCCGAAGGTGCCGTCGTTCATGTGGCGGCCGGCGCGGCCGGCGATCTGCGCCAGCTCCGGCGGCGTCAGCTTGCGCGGCACCCGGCCGTCGAACTTGGAGTCCTCGGCGAACGCCACATGGTCGACGTCCATGTTCAGGCCCATGCCGATGGCGTCGGTCGCCACCAGGTAGTCGACCTCGCCCTCCTGGAACAGCCGGACCTGGGCGTTGCGGGTGCGCGGGCTGAGCGCGCCCATGACCACCGCAGCACCGCCGCGCTGGCGGCGGATGACCTCGGCCAGCGCGTACACGTCGGCCGCCGAGAACGCCACCACGGCACTGCGCCGCGGCAGCCGGGTGATCTTGCAGGGCCCGACATACTCGAGCTTGGAGAGCCGCGGCCGGGTCTCGATCCGGGCTTCCGGCACCAGCCGCTGCAGTAGCGGCCGGATGGTGTCGGCCCCCAGGAACATGGTCTCCTCGGCGCCGCGGGCATGCAGCAGCCGGTCGGTGAAGACGTGGCCGCGCTCCGGGTCGCCGGCCAGCTGGATCTCGTCGACCGCCAGGAACGCGACCTCGCGGTCCAGCGGCATCGACTCGACGGTGCAGATGAAATACCGCGCCTCCGGCGGAAGGATCTTCTCCTCCCCCGTGATCAGCGCGACGACCCGCGGACCCTTGGCTGCGACGACACGGTCATAGTTCTCGCGCGCCAGCAGGCGTAGCGGGAAACCGATCATCCCGCTCTCGTGGCCGAGCAACCGCTCGATCGCGAGATGGGTCTTGCCGGTATTGGTCGGGCCGAGGACGGCGGTGACCAGGGAGGGGAGCTCGGCGTGGACCATCGCCGCCAGGATTCCGGGTCGCAGCCCCGCTGGCAAGGGCTTGTCGGCAGCCGGCTCCGCGGGCATATCTCGGGGTTGATCCCGCGACCTCCGAAAACGGCCGTGCGACGCTCAGTCGGGCTCCCCGGACCCGCGGCGAACCCTGGCTTTGCCGTCGCCCGGGCGACGGACCCGCTCGCGGAGGTCCAGGGTCGATCGGTTCACCGCTTCGAGCCACGGACGTGCGGGGTGGTCGGCGTCGACATCCGACATCGCGAGATACAGGTGCGCCAGCATGCTGCCGACGGCATTGTTGACGTCGTGCAGCAGGCTGCCGCTCAGTTGTGCGTCGTGCGATCCGTCGCGCGCGACCAGGACGACCCGATCATCCGCCGTGCGCGACCGGCCGATCTCGAGAATGCGATCGCCGGCGAGGCGCACAACCCGCCGGACATGAGCCCCATCCGATCGCGACTCGGCCAATGCGCTCCAGGCCGCCGCGACCGCCGTCGCATCGGGCTTCGAAAGACGCGACTCCGGCCGAAGGATCGCCGCCGGCCACTCGAGTCCGTCTGCGCCGGAGACGATGCCGTGGAGATGGAGAAACCGCGGATCGGCCTCGACCAGCCGGCCGGCGCGGTCGCTCGTGGCGAGCCCCACGCCGAGCAGGTCGAGCGCCACGCAGGGGGCGCCCGGTGCCCCGGCATCGCGGTCGCTGGCCACAGGTCCGGCGTCCATGCGCCCTTCACCAGGACGTCGGGATTGCATCGAACAGCCGCTGCTGCAGCCGAGGGTCGTCGGCCAGCTGTCCGGTGAAGGCCTGCGTGCGCAGCCGCGGCGCACGCTTGTTGACCCCGCGCAGGGTCATGCAGCCGTGCTCGGCATCGACCACCACGCCGACGCCGCGCGGTGCCAGGCCGGCCTCTATGCAGTCGGCGATCTGAGCGGTCATCCGCTCCTGGATCTGCAGCCGCCGCGCATAGGCGTCGACCACCCGGGCAAGCTTGCTGATCCCGACCACGGCCGCCGACGGCAGGTAGGCGATGTGCGCACGGCCGACGATCGGCGCCAGGTGGTGCTCGCAGTGCGACACGAAGTCGATGTCGGTCAGGATGATCAGGTTCTGGTAGCCGGACACCTCGTCGAACGTCTTGCGCAGCAGGGCGACCGGATCCTGCGCATAGCCGGCGCAATACTCGGCGAAGGCCCGCACCACCCTGGCCGGCGTCTCCTTCAGGCCGTCGCGCCCGGGATTCTCGCCGATCGCCGCGAGCAGGGCCCGGACGCCGTCCTCCGCAGCCGCGAAACGCGGGTCCGCGCCGTCCTCATTATCGCAGGTCTCTTGCGTGTCGCCGGGAAATCTCGGCAGCTCGGTGTCGTTCATATGCCCCCTCGCCCCGCCATCCTCTGGCTCTCCATGGGCCGCTCGATCATCGCAGGCACGGCTCGCGCTCCTCCCGGGTCGTCGCAGGCAGAAGCTGTCCGATGAGCTCCAGCAGATCGGGCGGCGTGAACGGTTTCTGGAGAACCGCGTCGGCCCCCAGCAGGGGAGCCCGGTCGAGGAAGCCGGACAGCTCTCCGCTGGCGCCCGAGATCATCACGAACTTCGCATGCGGAGCGATGTCCCGGACGGTCCGCAGGACCTCGAAGCCTTCGGCATCGGGCATCAGCATGTCGCAGATCACGAGGTCGGGCAGCCAACCCCGGAGCGTACGGGGGGTCGCAAGGCCGTTCGCGTCGACCCGGACCTCGTAGCCGGCACGCTCCAGCACCTCCAGAAGTCCTTGCCGCAATGTCGCGTCGTCGTCGACCAGATAGACCCTCAATTTCCCCTCCCCCGCGGCCCGAATCTCTCCCGGCCCTGTCGGACCCGCGGAAGCTGCTCGCAGCCGCCCTGTCCGTCGCCCTACCGGGCTCTCAATTCCGCTGTTCCGGTTCCTCCGAATTCAGTCGCCCGACAGCAGGGGGAGCCACCTCGATCACGATCGGCGAACCGCCGTCTGAACGTTCATCGTCGTCGACACCCGGATCGTCCCCACTGCGAGCTTGCCTCCACCGTAGCCATATTCGGTAAAAGATACGTAAACGGCATAAATCCCGACAAATCGGCGCGCGTCGGCGCGGCACCTTCCGAGGTCATGGCGGAGCGTGGCCGGCGGCCGCTCGCCATCACGCTTGCGAGGCTTGCGCCGCTCCCGATTGAGAAGCGTCCGACTCCAGCTGCGAAAGCGTCGTGCGCACCGCCGTGGCCAGTTCCTCCGGAAACACCGGCTTGCCGATCACGCCGGCGAGGCCGATCGTCGCGAGCCGCTCCGAATCCTCGTTGGACACGTAGCCGCTCAGCATCAGGATGGGTGTGTCGGCCCGCAGGGCCCGCAGTTCCGCGACCAGTTCCTCGCCGCTCATCTTCGGCATCGAGCGGTCGGTGATGACCAGGTCCCAGGCCGCCGGATCGTGCCGGAACGCCGCAAGCGCCTGCCCGGGCTCGTTGTGCGCCTCGACCGTATAGCCGAGACGCATCAGGATCTCCTTGGTGGCGGTCAGCAGGACGCGGTCGTCGTCGACCAGCAGAATGCGCTCCTGCCCGTGCAGCGCCGTCGGCTGCTTCACCACGGTCTGCATGACCGGCACCGACGCCTCGATCGCCGGGAGGTAGATGTCGACCCTGGTGCCGAGCCCGGGCAGGCTTTCGATCTCGATGCAGCCTTCGTGATTGCGGACGATTCCCTGCACCGCTGCCAGGCCGAGCCCGGTCCCCTCGCCGACCTCCTTGGTCGTGTAGAACGGCTCGAAGATCCGCGGCATGACGTCCTCCGAGATGCCGCTGCCGGTATCGATGATCGTCACCCGGGCATACGCCCCTGCCTGCAGGGCTCCCGACCGGCTTCGGCTCGGCTGCCCCCCGCGCCCGCGGCCGGCCTCGCCGAGATCGGCCTCCGGATCCTCGATGTCGACCGGCTGGACGGACACCGAGATCCGGCCGTCGCGCTCGCCGATCGCCTGGGCGGCGTTGACGCAGACGTTGAGCAGCACCTGATGGATCTGCGTGACGTCGCCCGACACGTAGCAGGGCGCGATGCCCTCTTCCCTGAGAGCCACGTTGTTCGGCAGCAGCGGGCGCAGGGTTTCGAGGCTTTCCCGGATCGTCGCGGCGAGGTCGAGTGGCTTGCGCCGAGACTCGGCGTTCCGGCTGAACGTCAGGATCTGGCGCACGAGATCCCGCGCCCGCGTTCCCGAGTCCATGATCTGCTGCAGCCGCGTGCGCGACTCCGGATCGGACTTGGTATCGGCCATCAGCAGCGAGCAGTTGCTGACGATGCCGCCGATGATGTTGTTGAAGTCGTGGGCGATGCCGCCGGCCAGCGTGCCGAGCGCCTGGGTCTTCTGTGCGGCGTGGTACATCTCGGTCAGGCGCGCCCGCTCGGCCTCGGAGTCGATCCGATCCGTGATGTCCTCGTAGGTCTTCACGATTCCGCCGGTCGGCAGGGCGGAGGCGATGGTCTCGATCACCCGACCGTCCTGCAACCGGCGCTGCTGACGGAGGCTGCCGGTCCGGGTCTGCATCAGCCGCTCGATCGCCCCGAGCTGCGACCTGACCAGGGTGTCGAGGGTCCCGGTACCGAAATCTCCGCGCTGGGCGGCGTACTCGACGAACTCCCGATACGGGATCGCAGTTTGCGCCAGCCTCTCCGGATAGTGGTTGATCGTCAGGAACTGGTTGTTGAACAGCATCAGGTTGGTGTCGGCATCGAACACCGCGATGCCCTGTTTCATGTTGTCCAGGGTGGTCTGGAGCAGCCGGCTCTTCTGCTCGACGAGATCCTCGCGCTCCTTCAGCTCGGTGATGTCCGTGTGGACACCGACCAGTCGGCCGTCGATGGTCCGCCGCTCGCTGATCTTCAGCCAATGGCCGTCGGACAGACGGCTCTCGAACGTCGTCTCCGCGGTCCTGCGCCGGTTTTCGAGGATGCCGTCGATCCACGCCTCGACGTCGCCGCCCGGAACCTTGACCCCCCCGTTGCGGACCGCCGCCCGCAGCAGGTCGGAGAACGAGACGCCGATCGCGAGGTCGTCGGCCTGCATCGGATGGAGGTCGACGTAGCGCTTGTTGAACAGCGCGACCCGATCGTCCTGGTTGTAGACGATGAAGCCTTCGGAAATGCTGTTGATCGCGAGCTCGAGCTCGTTGCGCGCGGTGATCGCCTGGGTCGCCGCGACGTCCTTCTCGCCGATCGCCCGGTTGGTCTTCACGATCTGCCGGAACAGCAGCACGAAGATGACCAGCCCGACCACCACCGTCAGGGCGAACAGCCCGAGCAGCTGAATGTAGAGTTCGTTGTGCCGCGACCGTGCGCGCCCGACCTCGTTCGACTCGTACAGCAGCGCCCGCCTCACCAGGTCGTGCACCGGCCCCCGCAGCTCGTCGAGACGGGCATTGATGATGCCGAGCTCCGCCGGCTGCAGCTCGGTCAGGCGCTGCATGTGGGGCTCGAGGTCCTCCAGGATCTTGATCAGCGCCTTGGCCGAGGTAACGACGCCTTCGATCGAGCGGAGCTCGGCGGTCTGCGACCCCGCCAGCAGCGGCGGCAGGCGGCTCCAGAATATCTCGAAGCGCTGATTCGCCTCCTTCGCCGTCTCCGGGCCGGGGGCCAGCTCGAAGTCCTTCAGCGACTCCGTGAACCGCAGCAGCTCGATCTCGGTCTGGGCCAGGAACCAGACCGAGATCCGGCTTTCCTTCTCGATGATCTCACGCTGCTGGATCAGGCCCTGGAAGATGAAGAAGACGCCCACGAGGAACGCGACGAACCCGACGAACAGGATCCCGTAGCGAGGGATGAGCCACCCGAGGTTCCGCCAATTCGTCATCTCGCTGGGCGCTCCTTGCGGGCCGGCCCGACGGCCACGGCCCGCCTCGGGTTACTTGAACCGGATCTCTTTGACCTGCCAGACCCACTTCGCCTGGGTTTCCTTGGTCTTCAGCTCCGGATGGTCGTCCTGCGGATAGACGACCCAGAGCGGCCCCTTGTCGCGGATCTTCAGCAGCTCGCCGTTCATCCGATAGGCCAGGATGACCGGGTACTTCGCGAAGTCGGCCACCGGGATCTCGACCTTGTAGTCGTTCAGCGCGATGGTCACGGCGGATTTGCCGGTGGCCCCGACACGCTCCATCAGCTTGCTCAGCAGCACGCCCTCGAAAGCCGGCGTCCCTTCGGTCCAGGCGGTCGAGGTGACGATCCTGGTCACCCCCAGATTCTCGAGCATCGCCAGGTCGAAAGCGGCCTTGTCGCCTTCGTTCCGGTTGGTGATCGCCCCGGTCACGTCCAGCAGAACCGATCCGCTCGGCTTCGGCAGGGCCTCGGCGGCGGCCACGCCGGCGAACAGGAACAGCACCGCCAGCACGCGGACGCCAAGGGCGAATGATGAAAGCATCTTCGGCATTCCGATCTCCTGTTGACGTGGCGGGAGCGGGCGCTCTCGTCGAGCCCCGCTAGTCCCGGCCCCTCTGCTTCGGTTCGGGCGTTGCCAGATAGACGATCGTCGCCGCCACCATCAGCAGGCCCAGCACGGCGAAGAAGCCGGCGTAGCCGGACGACGGCGATCCGATCATGTCGTGGACGGCCTCGACGACCGCCCCGCTGCCGATCTGCAGCAGGGCCGTACCTCCCATCAGCACGCCGTTGAGCGCCGTGGTGCCCCGGCCCTTCAGGTCGGACGGGATCAGGGCCACGCCGTGTCCCATCAGCACCACGCTGAAAGCACCGACGAAGCAGGTCGTGACCAGCAACGGCAGGGTGAGGGAGAGCGAGGCGTCGCAGACGGCGGCCATCAGCAGCATGAGCGCCGCCGAGCCGATGCCGCCGCCGATCACCACCGGCCGGAACGATCCGACGCGGCGCTGGATCGGGCCATAGGCGAGGGTGCCGGCGACGAACGCCACCGCCAGCACCGACAGCATGTTGCCGCGATCCAGTCCGTCGACATCGTGGACGTCGTGCAGGAACGGCCCGCCCCAAAGCCCGATGATCGTGATGATCGAAGAGTAGCCGAGCGCGACCAGCGGCAGGATGCACAGCAGCCCCGGAACCCGGAAAACCTCGGCAACCCCGCGGATCGATGCGGTCAGCGATTCCGAGCGGGACGCGACACGTCGGCGGACGGACGGCTCGTCCCTCACCAGCCAGAAGAACCCGACCGCCACGACCGCGGTGACCGCTGACAGCACGCCGAAGGTGGCGCGCCAGCCGATCGCCTCGGTCGCGGCCGACAGCGGCGAGGTCGCCAGCAGGCTGCCCAGGTTGGCCGAAGCGAACAGGATGGTCATCGCCCGGGTGAACTCCGTCGGGTCGAGCCATCGCGACAGCACCACCAGCGATCCCACCATCCCGCCGGCGAACCCGAACCCGATCAGGAAACGGCCTGCGACCAGCAGGCCCAGCGAGTGGGCGACCGCGAACAGCCCGGACCCGATCACGGCGAAGATCAACATGGCGGAGACCACGCGACGCGGCCCGTAGCGGTCGAACAGGACCCCGATGGGGAGCTGCAGCAGGGCGAAGATCACGAAGAACGCGCCGGACGACAGGCCGATCGCCTGAGCGTCGAAATTCAGCTCGGCCATCATCTCCGGCGCGATCACGCCGTTGGATGACCGGAAGAACTGGCTGAGGACGGCGAGAACGATCATCGCCGCGAGCATGACGTTGACCTTGAGGGCCGCGGTCGCCTGCCACGCACTACCGTTCACGACGGTATCGTCGACGAGAGACGTCGAGCGCGTCAGATCGCGGCCAACGCCCTCGACTACACCATTCTGACTCATCCCGAACCACCCAAGGTCCCCGTTCGGATCGTGGGCAACGAGTGAACCGGAAACAGATTAACAAAGACTGAAAATCAATGGATCGGCCGGAATCCGGTCCGGAAGCGCGCCCCTTGCGTCCTCCGGCTCGCCGTCGCATATCTCCCGCGCGCTCTCCGCGACCCATCAACAGTGAAGAAAACGGACGTTTCGCGATGACCGCCAGCACCCATCCCGCCGAGACCCGCTCGTTCCAGGCCGAGGTCTCCAAGCTCCTGAAGATCGTTGCAAATGCGCTGTACAGCGAGCGCGAGGTGTTCCTGCGCGAGCTGATCTCCAACGCCGCGGATGCCTGCGACAAGCTTCGGTTCCTTGCGCTTTCGAAGCCCGAGCTGACCGCCGGCGACGCGGCCTTCGCAATCCGGCTCGCCGTCGACAAGGACGCCAAGACGCTGACCATCGCCGACAACGGCGTCGGCATGTCCGAGGCGGAGTTGCACGACAACCTCGGCACCATCGCCCGGTCCGGTACCGCCGCCTTCGTCGAGGAGCTGAGCGGCGATTCCAAGAAGGACGTCGGGCTCATCGGCCAATTCGGAGTCGGCTTCTATTCGGCGTTCATGGTCGCCGACAAGGTCGAGGTACTGACCCGCAAGGCCGGTGAGGACCAGGCGTGGCTGTGGACCTCGGACGGGGTCGGCGAGTATTCCGTCGAGCCCGCCGAGAAGGCCACTCGCGGCACCGTCATCACCATGCACCTCAAGGACGATGCCGCCGAGTTTCTCGAGAAGAGCCGGCTGCAGCAGGTGGTGCGCACCTACTCCGACCACATTCCGTTCCCGGTGACCTTCACCGAGGGCGAGGCCGAGAGCGAGACCCTCAACAAGGCCTCGGCCCTGTGGACCCGGTCGAAGTCCGAGATCTCCGAGGACGACTACAAGGAGTTCTACCGGCACGCCGGCCACGCGGCCGACGAGCCGTGGCTGACCGTGCACTGGAAGGCCGAGGGCCGGATCGAATACCACGCGCTGCTGTTCGTGCCGTCGCAGCGCCCGTTCGACCTGTTCCACCCGGAGCGCCGGCACCACGTGAAGCTGTACGTGAAGCGGGTGTTCATCACCGACGACGCCGAGGGCCTGGTCCCGTCCTGGCTGCGCTTCGTGAAGGGCGTGATCGACTGCGAGGACCTGCCGCTGAACATCAGCCGGGAGATGCTGCAGCGGAACCCGGTGGTCGCCAGCGTCAGCCAGGCGGTCACCAAGCGCATCCTGGGCGAGCTGAAGAAGAAGGCCGAGAGCGACGCCGAGGCCTATGCCGAGTTCTGGAAGAACTTCGGCGCTGTGCTGAAGGAGGGGCTGTACGGCGACGGGCTGGAGCACCGCGAGGCGCTGCTGTCGCTGGTGCGCTTCCGGTCCAGCGCCCAGGACGGTCTGGCCAGCCTGGCCGACTACGTCGGGCGCATGAAGGAGGGCCAGGAGGCGATCTACTACATCGCCGCCGAAAGCGAGGAAGCCGCCGCCGCCTCGCCGCAGCTCGAGGGCTTCCAGAAGAAGGGGGTCGAGGTCCTGTACATGACCGACCCGATCGACGAGTTCTGGGTGCAGATGCTGTTCGAGGGTTTCGACGGCAAGCCGCTCAAGTCGATCACCCGCGGCGGCGCCGACCTGAAGTCGATCAAGTCGGAGGAGGCGGAGAGCAAGCCCGAGGATGCGTCGAAGGACGAGCCCGAGGCGGACCAGGGGGCGGTCGCGGCACTCGTGGCGAGCGTCAAGCTGGCGCTCGGCGACGCCGTCAAGGACGTCCGAACCACCGACCGGCTGGCCGACAGCCCGGTCTGCCTGATCGCCGACGAGGGCGACATGGACATGAACCTGGAGCGCATGCTGCGCCAGCACAAGCAGCTCGACGAAGCGGCCAAGCGGGTGCTGGAGCTGAACCCCGACCACCCGCTGATCCGGTCGCTCGCCGATCGGGTCAAGGCCGGGGCGTCCGGACCGGCGATCGACGACGCCGCGCACCTGCTGCTCGACCAGGCGCGGATTCTCGAGGGCGAGCCGGTACCCGACGCCAAGGCGTTCACCCGCCGGCTGTCGGCGGTCATGGCCAAGGGGCTGTAGGCCGAGCGGTTCGCCTGCACGATTGATGTAACGCGCCGCGTCAGGCGCTAGGATGGCGGCGCCCGGGACAGCCCGGGCGCCGCTCCTGCAATTCTCAACGCGGTCGACGCTCTGCCGATGGCGCTCCTGAACACCTTCCTGCTGCTGGTCCAGGCCCTGGTCTATTTCGGGGTGATGGCGGCGCTGTTCCGCTTCCGGGACCGGTTCGGCCTGGGCGCCTTCCTGTGCGCGCTCGGCGTGATGCACTTTCTCGAGACCTACCTCGCGAGCGTGTTCTACATCGAGCTGCCGTTCGGGATCATCTCGCCCGGCTCGACCGTGCTGTTCTCCGGCAAGCTGGCGATCATCCTGATGATGTACATCCGCGAGGACGCCGCGGTTGTGCGCCAGCCGATCTACGGGCTGCTCATCGGCAACTTCCTGATGGTCGGCCTGGTGATGGTGCTGCGGAACCACGAGGTGGTGTCGGCGGTGCCGGGCCGGCTGCCGGATTTCAAGTTCGTCGACGAGATGGGCTGGCTGATGGTGTGGGGCACCACCCTGCTGTTCGTCGACTCGATCGCCATCATCCTGCTGTACGAGCGGCTCGGCGCCTGGCTGCGACGCTGGCCGGTCGCCCGCAGCTTCATGGCGCTCGCCGCCATCCTGAGCTTCGACCAGGCCGGCTTCTTCCTGGCGCTGCACTACGTGTCCGACGCCCCCTGGTTCGTGATGTTCGGCGGCTGGTGCGCGAAGATGGGGGCGGCGTTGGTCTACAGCCTGCTGGTCGGGGCTTACCTGAGATGGTTCGAGGCCCGCACCGGGCCGGCGCCGGTCCCGCTGCGGATCTCGGACGTGTTCCAGACCCTCACCTATCGCGAACGCTACGAGGACCTGCTGGAGACGTCGGGGCGCGACGCCCTGACCGGCGCCTACGACCGCGGCCGGCTGGAGGCCGCCGGCGCGACCATCGTGGATACCGCGCTGCAGTCCGGGCGCCCCGTCAGCCTGCTGATCCTCGATCTCGACAGCTTCAAGGCGATCAACGACCAGTACGGTCACGCCCAGGGCGACGAGATGCTGCGCCGGATCGGCGAGGCGTTCACAGGGTCGCTGCGCAAGCAGGACCGGCTGTTCCGCTATGGCGGCGACGAGTTCGTGATCCTCAGCGACGGTCTCTCGCATTCCGCCGCCATGAGCCTGGCGGAGCGGCTGCGGTATGCGGTGGTCGCCGCCACCGCCGACCAGCCCGGCGGTCCGGTGACCATCAGCGCCGGTGTCGCCAGTTGCCCGCAGGACGCGCTGGACGTCGACCATCTGTTCGACGTGGCCGACGACCGGCTGTACGTCGCCAAGCATGCCGGCCGCGACCGCGCCGTCGGCCGCAGCGACCGTGTGGAGAGCCCGCTACCGGCCGGCGCGTAGCGCCATCGCGAACCACACCGCCCGCGGCATGTCGGGCGCGCGTCTGGCCAGTTCGCGGAATCCGCAGGCCCGGTAGAACCCCATCGCCCGGACATTGGCGGCATTGACCCCCAGGTGCACCCCGGGCGAGCCGAGCGACCGCACGGTCTCCAGCCATCGTTCGACCAGCCGGCGGCCGAGCCCCCGACTCTGCAGGCGCGGCAGCAGGTTGATGTGCAGGTGCGACGGATACGGCCCGACCAACCAGTCGGGCATCCGCGGTGGATGGTGGATGCGGTGGCATCGCTGCTGATCCGGCGTCCATCGGTCGGCCGGCGTGTCGGCGGGGTCGGGATGGACCGCCCGCAGCGCCGGCCACCACTCGGCCTCCTGCCGGCGTTCGAAGGTCCGGGTGTCGAGCGCGCCGACGATGTAGCCGCCGACGCCGTCGGCATCGTCGACGACCAGCGCCAGCTCCGGGTGCAGCGCCGCGTACGGGCCGACATAGACGTGGCCGATCAGCCGCGGATCCCGGTAGAGATGCGCGGCGTCGCCCCCGGCGTCGCCGGTCGCGAGCGACACCGCATACAGCGCATCCAGGTCGTTCGGCCGATAGGCGCGGATACCGGCGTCGCCGGTCACCCGGCCGCCCGCAGCGCCGCCTCGAACTCGGCCAGTGCCGCCTCGGCGAACGCCCACATGTTGGCCTCGCGGTCGGCCGAGCCGGTCTCCAGGGTGAACCGGCGCCCGACCGGCCCGGCGACCGCCACGCAGGTGTGGCCGGCGGCATCGCCGTAGCGGTTGCCGGACGGCCCGGCCGCCCCGGTCTCGGCCAGCCCCCAGGTGGTCTCCAGCTTGCCGCGGATCGCCTCGGCCGCGATCGCGGCATAGGGCTCGGACGCCGAGCGGATGCCCGGATGGTCGCGCAGTCGCACTCCCAGCAGGGCCCGCCGGGCCGGGTGGGTGTAGATCACGCCGCCGCCCATGAAGTAGGCCGATGCGCCGGGCACCGCCAGCAGCGCCGCCGACACCAGCCCGCCGGTCGACGATTCCGACACCGCTACCGTCTCGCCGCGCGCCTTCAGCAGCGCCCCCACGGTTTCGCCCAGGCTTGCCAGCGACCGCATCCTCGTCCTCCGGTTCCTGCTCGCCCGGTTTGCGCCCCGGGCCCTTCCTGCGATACTACCCCGCTCCCGCCGGGCCTTCGAACAATCGAGCGGACCAGGAGAATGAGCAAGGCGTTCACCAAGGAAACCGACGCCGACGTCGAGGAGGTCGAGGACGACACTCCCTCGCCGCAACCGACCGGCACCAAGAACTACATCACCCCGCGCGGCTTCCGGGCGCTGCAGGACGAGCTGCGGCAGCTGCGCCGGGTCGAGCGACCGAAGGTGGTGGAGACGGTGGCGTGGGCGGCCGGCAACGGCGACCGCTCCGAGAACGGCGACTACATCTACGGCAAGAAGCGGCTGCGCGAGATCGACAAGCGGATGCGGTTCCTGCTGAAGCGCCTGGAGATTGCCGAGGTGGTCGAGCCGTCGCAGCAGAAGAACCGGGAGCAGGTGTTCTTCGGGGCGACCGTGACCTACGCCGACGAGGACGACAACGAGCGCACGGTGCGGATCGTCGGCATCGACGAGGCCGACACCGCGCGCGGCGAGGTGAGCTGGATCTCGCCGATCGCCCGCGCCCTGCTCAAGGCGCGCGAGGGTGACGTGGTCGAGCTGCGCACGCCGGCCGGGCCGCAGAGCATCGAGGTCGTCTCCATCGCCTACGAGGACGGGTAGGCCCGACCCTCGGGTCCGCCACATCTGGTGTTTGTACGCATTGGCCTCGGCCCTGAACGGGCGCATACTCCGCAAGTCACGGTGATGGAGGCCGCCATGGTCGCCCGCGAGCTGAGACCGAAACCCGGAGGTACAGGCGCGAGACCCGCGGCCGCGCCCGATCCCGAGGAGCGCATCGACGATCCGCTCGATCCGCTGGAGAACGTCCCGACCGAGCTCGACGAGTTCACCCACGCCGAGTTCCTGGCGGTGTACAACGACGCGTCCGCCAACATCCGGTTCGCCAAGGAGCAGCAGTGGCGCACCGTGCTGTACTTCACGATCGGGGCGATCGCCGTCACCACCTACGGCGAGATGTCGCACTGGGCCGACTCCAAGCTGACCTTCTACCTGCTGGTGATCGTCTGGCTGTTCAGCCTGACCTCGGTCGGCATCCTGCTCAGCCTGCAGTGGTGGCAGGGGGCGGAGCAGGAGAAGATCGCCTACATAACCGCCAAGTGGTCGAGCTTCACCACCGCCGCCCGGCGCCGCAAATCGAAGACCGTCAGCGACCTGCAGCGCTACGGCATGCTGGCGTCGATGGTGCTGTACCTGGAGCTGTCGACGATCGCGGTCACCCGGGTGTTCTGGCCGTATCTGTAGAGCTCCGGTTCGACCCCGGCAGGTCCTTCGCGGCTGCGCGATGCGCAGCACCTCAGGACGACAGGTCTGAATGCTTGCGATCGGACGCCCTTCTCCTATCGTCCCGAGGTGCCCCGCGCAGCGGAGCCGCGAAGGACCGCCGAGAACGGAACACTGCATGACCGCCGAGAACGACCCCGCCCGCACCGCCCTCGCCGAAGCCGGCCGCCTGCTGTCCGCCGGCCGGACCGAGGAGGCGGAGGCGGCCTATTCGGCGATTCTGCAGGAGGCCCCGGGGACACCGGCCGCCCTCGCCCAGCTCGGGGTGCTGACGCTGCAGCGGGGCGACGCCGGCCGGGCCGCGGAGCTGCTGGCGCAGGCGACCGCGAAGATGCCGTGGGTTCCAGCCTTGCACGCCAATCTCGGGACCGCCCGACGGCGCCTGGACCGGCACGCCGACGCCATCGGGCCGCTACGGCGGGCGGCGCTGCTGGCGCCCGGCACCGGGCCCTACGCCGCCCTCGGCCTCGCCGCCAGCCAGGCCGGCCGCCGGCCCCTGGCGACCGCCGCGCTGCGGATCGCCACCGCCCTGGCGCCGGTCGATCCGGACCTCTGGTACAACCTGGGCGTCGTCCTGATGGAGGATGGCCGGCTGGCCGACGCGGCCGCCGCCTACCGCCGGAACGGCCGCCTGCTGCGCGGCCGGCCGGCCAACCAGGCTGGCACCGACCCGCTGCCTGCCCTGCCCGCCGACCCGGTACGGCCGCTGTCACGCCTGGCCTGCCGGCATCGGCTGGAACACGACCGCGACCAGTTGCGCTGGCTGCGCGACCGCGGCCTGCTGCCGGCCGAGCTCGCCGACGAGCCGGAGGCCTACCAGGCGGTGCTCGACAGGCTGAGCGACGAGGAGCGTTCGGCGATCAGCTTCACCCTGGGGGAGGACCGGTTCGCGCCGATCGCCCGCAGCTACGGCCGGTTCGTCCGGCTGGAGCCGTCGGGTTGGGGCGACCGGCCGGCGCTGTCCGACGCCGTCGACTGGCCGGCGATGGAGGAAACGTTCCTGGCCGGCGACCCGCGCGCGGTGACGGTCGACGGCGTGCTGAACGACGAGGCGCTGGCCGCGCTGCGCCGGGTCTGCCGCGCCTCCACCTTCTGGCACCAGATCAAGGGGGCGGGGTATCTCGGGGCGTATTTCCGGGAGGGCTTCAACGACCCGCTGGTCGTGCGCATCGCCGAGGAGCTGCGGGCCCGCCTGCCGCGGGTGCTGGGCGGCCTGCCGGCGCGGGTGATCTGGGCCTACAGCTACGACCAGGGCATGGTCGGCATCAACCCGCACGCCGACTTCGCGGCCGTGAACATGAACTTCTGGATCACCGAGGACGAGGCCAATTTGGACCCCGACACCGGCGGCCTGCTGGTGTACCGCAAGGCGGCGCCGCCGGAATGGGACTTCCGGACCTACAACACGACCTCGGCCGAGTTCATCTACGACTACCTCGGCGACCGCCGCGCCGACGTCATCCGGGTGCCGCACCGGGCCAACCGGGCGCTGCTGTTCGACAGCCGGCTGATCCACGAGACCGACGTGTTCCGGTTCAAGCCGGGTTTCGAGAACCGCCGGATCAACATCACCATGCTGTTCGGCGAGGGCGGGGCGTAGCCGCCCGCCCCGTCAGACCTCGGCCAGCAGCCGCGTGCCCTGCCAGGCGCCTTCCCGGACCATGGCCGCCGTCTCGGCCACCAGGGTGTCGGCGAAGATCCGCACGGCGTTGGTCGCCGGCCGGACCAGTGACCGGGTCAGCACCAGCTTGCGGGTCGGGATCGGACTCTCGATCGGGGCGGTGCGCAGCGTTCCCGCCCGCCGTTCCGCATCGACCGCGGCCAGCGGCAGGACGGTGTAGCCGAGCCCGCGCGCAACCAGGTCCTTGAGGGTCTGCAGGGAGTCGGCCTCCACCGTCACCCGCAGCGCGACCGCGAGGTCCGCCGCCTGACGCTCCAGCAGGGTCCGCAGCCCGTGCCGCGGGCCCGGCAGGATCATCGGCAGCCCGGCCAGGGCCGCGAAGGGCGTCGCCCGGTCCGGGCCGAGGCCCGAGGCGCGCGAGCCGATCAGGAACAGCGTCTCCTCGATCAGCGGCTCGGAGCGGACATGGCGGGTCGCCCCAGTCTCGTACATCACCGCGAGGTCGAGATCGCCCCGCTGCAGCATGTCGAGGAGATAGCCGCTGAAGGCAGGAACCACCCGGACCGTGACCTCGGGATAGTCGCGCAGGAACCGCTCGACCAGACGCCCGGCGATCACCTCGCCGGCGGTCGGCGGCACGCCCAGGCTGACGGTGCCCTTGACCGCCCCGCGCTCGGCCGAGACCTCGGCGCGGGTGTCCTCGACCAGCCGCAGGATCGCCACTGCCCGCTCGACCAGGATCTGGCCGGCGGCCGTCGGCACCATGCCGCGACCGTGGCGCGAGAACAGCCGGACGCCGAGCTCGTCCTCCAGCAGTCGGATCTGCCGGCCGAGCGCCGGCTGGGCGACGTGCAATCGGTCGGCCGCCCGGCTGAGGCTGCCGAGCTCCGCGACCTGCAGGAATGTCCTGAGCTGCCGGAGATCCATGAGCCGAATAATAACGGCATATCTGAATGAGAAATATGCTTCTCGTGTTTCTCTCGACCGACCGGTAAGCCGAACCCCGCCGCAGTTCGGACCATGTGGAGGCGAGATGACCGCGATGCCGGCCGTGCAGGCCCCGTCATGGCAGGACGAGATCCTGCCGACCCTCAAGAGCTTCGACGTGAAGCACGTGGTCTACGTGCCCGACGCCGGGCACGCCGCGGCGATCCGCGGCGCCGAGCAGGACAACGACATCGTGTCGGTCGCCCTGACCACCGAGGAGGAAGGCGTCGGCTATCTCGCCGGCGCCTGGCTCGGCGGCGAGCGCGGGGCGCTGCTGATGCAGTCGAGCGGGGTCGGCAACTGCCTGAACACCCTGGCGCTGCAGACCATGACCCGATTCCCGCTGCTGATGCTGGTGACGATGCGCGGCGACTGGGCCGAGTTCAATCCCTGGCAGAACCCGATGGGCCAGGCCACCGAGGCGGCGCTGAAGCTGATGGGGGTGCGGACCTGGCGCGCCGATCACCCGGCCGACGTGCGACGCCTGGTGCACGGTGCCGCGACCATGGCGTTCAACGGCGGCGAGGCCTGCGCCGTTCTCCTCGGCCAGAGCCTGATCGGCGAAAAGAAGTGGGTGAAGTGAGATGACCGCTGCTCTCGACCGCCGCACCGTCGCGGCCACGCTCCTGCAGGATCGCGGCGACCTGCTGGTCGTCACCGGGCTCGGCTCGGCCAGCTACGACGCGTTCGCGGCCGGCGACCACGACGGCAACTACTACCTGTGGGCCGCCATGGGCAGCGCCGCCACCGTCGGCTTCGGCCTCGCCATGACCCGGCGCGAGCGCCCGGTGCTGGTGCTGACCGGCGACGGCGAGATGCTGATGGGCCTGGGCGCGCTGGCCTCGATCGGCCAGAAGCTGCCGCCGAACCTGACCATCGCCGTGCTCGACAACGGCCACTACGGCGAGACCGGCATGCAGGCCAGCCACACCGGCCGCGGCATCGAGCTGTCGCGGTTCGCGGCCGCCGCCAACTTCCCGTGGACCGGCGTCGTGACCGACATGGACGGCGTGGCGGCGCTGCGCGAGCGCATCCACGCGAGGAGCGGCACGGCTTTCGCGTCGATCAAGATCGCGGCCGACGAGCTGCCGCGCGTCCTGCCGCCGCGCGACGGCGTCCACGTCAAGAACCGCTTCCGGGCCGCCCTCGGCCTGCCGACCATCTGACCGCTCGCGGAGGAACCGATGACCGCTGCCACCGAATACGGCGAGATCCGCGAGGCCGTCCGGGCGCTGTGCGCCGAGTTCCCGCCGGAGTACCATCGCGGGATCGACGAGAGGCGCGGCTATCCCGAGGCGTTCGTCGACGCCCTGACCAAGGCCGGCTGGCTGGCCGCGCTGATTCCCGAGGAGTACGGCGGCTCCGGCCTCGGCCTCGCCGAGGCCTCGGTGATCATGGAGGAGATCAACCGCTCGGGCGGCAACTCCGGCGCCTGCCATGGCCAGATGTACAACATGGGCACCCTGCTGCGGCACGGCTCGGAGGCGCAGAAGCGGCTGTACCTGCCGAAGATCGCCAGCGGCGAGCTGCGCCTGCAGTCGATGGGCGTGACCGAGCCGACCACCGGCACCGACACCACCAAGATCAAGACCAAGGCCGAGCGCAGGGGCGACCGCTACGTGGTCAACGGCCAGAAAGTCTGGATCTCGCGGGTCCAGCACTCCGACCTGATGATCCTGCTGGCCCGCACCACCCCGCTCGCCGAGGTGAAGCGCAAGTCCGAGGGCATGTCGATCTTCATCGTCGACCTGCGCGAGGCGATCGGCAAAGGCATGACCGTCCGGCCGATCCCGAACATGGTCAACCACGAGACCAACGAGCTGTTCTTCGACAACCTGGAGATCCCGGCGGAGAACCTGATCGGCGAGGAAGGCCAGGGCTTCCGCTACATCCTCGACGGGCTGAACGCCGAGCGCACCCTGATCGCCGCCGAGTGCATCGGCGACGGCTACTGGTTCGTCGACAAGGTCACCGCCTACGCCAAGGAGCGGACCGTGTTCGGCCGGCCGATCGGCCAGAACCAGGGGGTGCAGTTCCCGATCGCCGAGAGCTTCATCGAGATCGAGGCCGCCAACCTGATGCGGTTCGAGGCGTGCCGGCTGTTCGACGCCCACCAGCCCTGCGGCGCCCAGGCCAACATGGCGAAATACCTGGCCGCCAAGGCGTCGTGGGAGGCGGCCAACGCCTGCATCCAGTTCCACGGCGGCTTCGGGTTCGCCAGCGAATACGACGTCGAGCGCAAGTTCCGCGAGACCCGGCTCTACCAGGTGGCGCCGATCTCGACCAATCTGATCCTCAGCTACGTCGCCGAGCACGTGCTCGGCCTGCCGAGGTCGTTCTGATGCCGAGCCCTGCCCGACTTCCGTTGGAAGGCCTGACCGTCATCGCGCTGGAGCAGGCGGTGGCCGCACCCTTCTGCACGGCGCGGCTGGCCGACGCCGGCGCCCGGGTCATCAAGATCGAGCGGCCGGAGGGCGACTTCGCGCGCGGCTACGACGACGTTGCAAAGGGTCAGAGCAGCTACTTCGTGTGGCTGAACCGCGGCAAGGAGTCGATCGTCCTCGACCTCGCCTCGGCCGACGGCAAGCGGGTGCTGGGCGAACTGATCGGCCGGGCCGACGTGCTGGTGCAGAACCTCAAGCCCGGCGCCATCGAGCGCCTCGGCTTCCCGATCCCGGAGCTCCGCCGGACCAATCCCCGGCTGGTGGTGTGCTCGATCACTGGCTACGGCGACAGCGGCCCGCTCGCCCGGCGCAAGGCCTACGACCTGCTGATCCAGGCGGAGTCCGGGCTGTGCTCGATCACCGGCGGGCCGTCGGAACCGTCGCGGGTCGGCATCTCGGTGGTCGACATCGCCACCGGCGCCACCGCCCACGCCGCCATCCTGGAGGCGCTGATCGCCCGCTCGATCGGTGGGAACGGCGCCGACGTCCGGATCTCGATGTTCGACGTCATGGCCGACTGGCTGACCGTGCCGCTGCTCAACCACGAGGGCGGCAAGTCGCCGCGCCGGGTCGGCCTCGCCCACCCGTCGATCGCGCCCTACGGCGCGTTCGCGACCCGGGACGGCGGCGCCATCCTGATCTCGATCCAGAGCGAGCGGGAATGGGCGAGCCTGTGCCGCCACGTGCTGGCCCGCGAGGACGCGATCACCGACGAGCGGTTCGCCTCCAACGTCGTGCGGGTCCGCAACCGGGCCGAGACCGACGCCATGGTCGGCGGGGTGTTCGCCGCCCGCGACACGGCGGAACTGGAGCGGATGCTGGACCGCGCCGACATCGCGTTCGCCAAGGTCAACGACATGGCCGCCCTGTCGGACCACCCGCATCTGCGCCGGATCACCGTCGACACGCCCGCCGGCCCGGTCTCCTATCCGGCGCCGGCACCGATCGTCGTCGACGCCCCGCGCACCTACGGCCCGGTGCCCGCAGTCGGCGAGCACCGGAAGCTGCCGGGCGCGGAGCCGAAGGGGTAGGCTACACCGCGTCCTTCTCGTTGCCGTAGGGGGCGATGTCGCGGGCGTCGAACATCAGGCGGATCAGCGCCGGCCCCTCGTGCGCCGGCGCGGCGGCGAAGGCCGGCCGCCACTCGTCGAGGCACCGCACGGTCCCGGCGGCGGCGCCGTAGCCGCAGCACGATGAAGTGCCCGGCCGTGAAGCGTGTCATCTTGTCCGGTGCATCGAAGGCGAGACACAGCAGCGCCCCCCCTAGGCGTGGCGAGACGAATGACATCGCCGCACAGCCGTGACGACTTGCACAACTGGAGATGAACCTCGCGCGCTCAAGGCCAGGGTCTCGAACGTGCCATTGGCTTGCCAGCTGTCTAACTCTCTATGACCCGGTGAGAAATTCGGGCTAAAGCTTCTGGCGCTGCGGGTTGCAGCCGGGGCAGGAAGCGGGGGAGAACCAACTGGCAACGAGCGCCGGGTGCGATACCGGTCGGTGTCTTGGAGGGGGATCTCTACTCTCCCCGAAGGGTTTGCTGCCGTCGCATCCCGCTGTTTGCTTTCATTGCCTGCTGGTCGGGGAGGGGGAGATGAGCAAGCCTGTGGTGCTGTTCGGCACCGGAGACATCGCCGAGTTGGCTTGGTTCTGTCTGACGCAGGATGCGCACCGCCAGGTTGTCGGCTTCACGCTGGACAAGGCCTATGTAGACAAGTCCGAGTTCCGCGGGCTGCCGGTCGTTCCGTTCGAGGATGTCCAGGAACGGTTCCCGCCCGAGGAACACGAGATGCTGATTGCCGTCGGTATGGCGGACGTCAACCGCTTGAGGGCCCGGAAATGCAGCGAGGCGGTAGAGAAGGGCTATTCGCTCACGTCCTACATCAGTTCGCGTGCGATGACCTTTCCGGATTTCTCCTGCGGCCCGAATTGCTTCATCGGCAGTGGCAATACGATCCAGCCATTTGCCCGCCTTGGCGCCAACGTGATGCTGGTCGCGAACACCTACATCGGACATCACGTCGTCATCGAGGACGACTGTCTGCTGGGCGCCGGCGCCGTGGTCGCCGGCCAGAGTTCGGTCGGCCGCGGGACCTTCATCGGCGCAAACGCGACGATACGGGACCACGTCCGGATTGGCCGGCATTGCATAGTGGGCGCGGGTTGCCTGTTGCTGAACGACGCACCGGATTTTTCGGTGTTCAGGGGACCGGCCGCCGAACCCGCGGCAATGTCGAGCCGCGATCTGCGGCGTCTCTGAGCCGGGCTGATCCCGATCGCCACGTCGAACGCTTTGCCCTGCGATGACCTCGTCGGATGTTCCTTCCCAGGTGGCAAGACTGCTTTCGGATGACACGGAAGCCGGAGAGACGGTCGAAAGCGCTGTCCGCCGATTGTGCGCCACCCGGTCAGTACCGGTGATCCTGGAGAGTGTGCAGGCCATCGCCGAGGGTCAGGGACCGAGACGGGGACAGACGGCAAGGATGATCGTCATCTCGCTTCTGTCGGGAGGCAACGGTTCTCCGTCCAGCCGCCGGCTTGGTCTGTTTCTGCTGCTCATCGGCATCATGGATGGGTATCAGGGCAGGGATTCGTTTTTCTGCCGATTTCTTTCCTGCTATTCAGACTCCAAGAATGACTCCGTCAGCAAACACACGAATCGTTTAAGTTTATCGTCATCGATTATTTTGCGCTTGGTGATGGATTCGAGATTGCTGGCCCGGCTCAGCCCCGTGGTGGCGTCGATGCTGATATTGTTCTTCAACCTCTCCGAAGGTGCGATGAGCTGTTCAGTCAGGCTTGGACATCTGCGGGGCGGCGATCGGTCCCTGCCGCCGGACATATCATGGCCGCTGGCCCTGCGGATGGGGCTGTTCATGTTGCAGCGATTGAATCCCTTCCATCGAGACAACCCCGAAGTCCCCCTCGCGGTCACCACCTGCGCGCTGAGCGAGGGTTGTCGTGACCGATGGGGAGGGATCGAGCGCTTGTCCTTGGTCGCCCGTGCGAGTGCCGCATCCGAGCGATTGGCCGCGGCGGCCATTCTGATGGCTTGCGAGGAGGATCCCGCAAGGGCTCGGTTCGTGGCCTCGCCGGTCCAGGTCCGATTTGTCCGGCCCGCTCCCGCCACCGAGACGGTCCTGGAAAGCAACGGCTCCGAGTTCGTCGGCTACCGGCGTGATCCACGAAGCCGCGAGGTCGCCGGCATCGAACGTGAGCGACCGAGGGAGGTTCCTCGCCATCCCCGCTATCGCTGTCGCTTCCGGTGGAACAACGAACCGATCGTTCGGGCCCGGTTCTCCGACGCCACCGTGACTCCCACCGGTCTGGTCTTGTTCGGAGATGATGCACTTCTCGAGTATGAGTTCGCCAACCAGGTGAACCGGTCCGGTTACGCGATCGACTCCTTTCAACTACACCACCATAGCGAGGTCCTGTCGTCGACGGACCATGCCGCGGCCCTGAGAGAATTCGACTCTTTGCATGCCGATTCGGCGGTTCTTCTTTCGGGTCTTACCAATCTTCACAATTTTGGCCATTTTATCATCAACGGTATTTTCAAGTTGTCCATATATGACAAAAAGCACTTTCAAGATTCGAAAATCATCCTCCCAACTGTGAAGCATCCGTTTCAGGAAGAAATATTGAACTATTGTGGGTACCCGTCTTCCTCTCTTCTTTTCACAGAGAAACGGTTTGGCGTGCTTACCGGTCAACTCGATGTATTCGAAGAAGCGCCGCATGGGCTGGTGGCCGCCAATCTCGCCGAAGCGTTCCGCGCCGAGCTTCCGAGACCGCGCAGACACGACGGGCCGCGGCGCATCTACGTGGCTCGACCGCATAACGCGGCTCGGCCCCTGACCAATGAGGCCGCGATCGTCGAGCGCCTGGTCGCCCGAGATTTTCAGATACTGCGCCCGGAGGAACTGCCGTTCCACGAGCAGGTCTCCGCTTTCGAGACCGCAGACGTCATCGTCGCTCCGCACGGCAGCGCGCTCTACAATTTGTGGTTCTGTTTCAGCCAGAAGCGAATCGTGGAGATCCGGACCAAGGTCGCGACGCCCGCTGCACGATACGCTCTGCTTGGCCATCAGGTGATGCAGGTGCCGTCGCGCGTGGTGGAGGCCGACGACGGCGAGGGCCGCACCTCTTACGAGGCCGATCTGACAGCGCTCTTCCAAGCCGTCGATTGGGCCCTGGACTTTTAGTGCCGGCATATGATGGCAGGTCACGTCCGTGATACGGCCAGATCGCCTCAGAGTCGTCCCAATCCATCACATGCCGGGGCTAGGAATCTACACCGCGTCCTTCTCGTTGCCGTAGGGGGCGATGTCGCGGGCGTCGAACATCAGGCGGATCAGCGCCGGGCCCTCGTGCGCCAGCGCGGCGGCGAAGGCCGGCCGCCACTCGTCCATGGTGCGAACCGTCCAGGCGGCCGCGCCGTAGCCGCGGGCGATCAGCTCGAAGTCCGGGCTGCCCATGCGGGTCGCGAACGACGACTCGTCGCCGTAGCGGTCGAGCTGGCCCTTCAGGATCGAGCCGTGCACCTCGTTGTCGCACAGCACGACCTTGATCGGCACGCCCTCGCGCACCGCGGTCGACAGCTCCTGGCCATTCATCATGAAGCCGCCGTCGCCGACGAACGCCACCACCGGACGACCGTCGTTGGTCGCCAGCGCCGCGCCGATCGCCCCCGGCACCCCGCAGCCCATGGCGCCGCTGGGCGAGCCGCCCTGGGTCTGCGGCCGGGTGAAGCGCAGGTAGCGGTGGAACCAGCGCGCGAAGCTGCCGCCGTCGGTGACCAGCACCGCGTCGTCGGGCAGGGCCTCGCGGATCGCGGCGGCGACCTTCGACAGGTCCATCTCGCCGTGGACGTTGACGGTGCCCGGGGTCGAGAACGCCAGGAACTGGGCGTGCAGGCCGTCGCGCCACGCCAGCCGGTCGGCCGGCGGCGCCGGCAGCCGAGCGGTGATCGCCTCCAGGGTCGGCGCCACGTCGGCCTGCACCGGGACCGCGGCGCCGAACCGGGCCAGCACGACCCCGTCGGGATGCACGTGGGCCAGCCGCTTGCCCTTCGCCATCGCCTCGTCGCGGCTGGTGATGCCGTCGAGCCGGCTGCCCAGCACGACCAGCAGGTCGGACTCGGCGACCGCCTCGGCCTGGTACGGTACCGGATTGATCTCCAGGTGCCCGGCATAGGCCGGCAGCTCGTTGTCGATCACGTCCTGGCAGCGATAGGCCGCCAGCACCGGCGCGCCGAGGGCCGCGGCGAACGCGGCCAGCGGCTCGCGCGCCTCCGGGCGACGGGCCAGCTCGCCGGCCACGATCACCGGCCGCCGGGCCTCGCCGAGGGCCGCGACCAGGGCATCGAGCGACGCGGTGTCGGCGACCACCGCCGGCCGCACGACCGGCCCGAGCTCGGCCGGGGCCGGCACGTCGCCGTCGCCGAAGTCGCGCGGCATGGTGACCACGACCGGGCCGGGCCGGCCCTCGACCGCGATCTCGACCGCGCGCCGGGCCAGCGCCGGCAGGTCGGCCGGCGACGCCGGCTCCAGCACCGCCTTGGTCATCGAGCCGAAAACGGCGGTGGCGTCGATCTCCTGGAATGCCTCGCGGCCGCGCGCGTAGGAGCGGATCTGGCCGATGAACAGCACCAGCGGCACCGAATCCTGCTGGGCCGCGTGCAGGCCGATCGAGGCGTTGGTCGCCCCCGGGCCGCGGCTGACGAACACCGCCGCCGGCTTGCCGGTCAGCACGCCGTAGCCGTGCGCCGCGAACGCACCGCCGGCCTCGTGGCGGACCGACACCAGGCGGATGCGGTTGCGCTGGTGGCGCAGGGCCTCGACCACCGGCAGGAAGCTCTCGCCCGGAACCGTGAACGCCGTATCCACGCCGGCATCGACCAGCGCCTCGACCAGGGCTGCGCCTGCTTCCATGCTCGAACTCTCCTCTGGTGACCGAACGGCCAGACCGTCTCGGGGATGCGTCGTCTCGGGGGCGCGCCGGAGGATTCCGGCGGAAGGGATGGGACGGAGGCCGAAGGGATCTCCTGCAAGGATTTCTAAGCCATGCCGGCGCGGCGGTCGACGGAAAGTCGGTCGCGATCGCGGCCGGCCCGGCCGATGAACGACCCTCGCCCCCCTCTCCGGCAGGCACAGAAGAAACCTCAAAAATCTCTCAAATCGCGTAACTTGTGCACTTTGATACAATCATGCCGGTTTACATCGACGCCCCGAGTTGAAAGGCTGCGGCGTTTCGTCGACAGCAACCCGACGGAGGTCGGCCGCCATGGTAGCCGCAACCCGGACCGTCAGCGTGTTCCTGAGACCCGGCAAGCCCCTGCCCGGACTGCAGCCGGACGGCAGGATGCCGCGCTACACGCGCGAGGCACTTGCGAGCGAGTTCGGCGCGACCGCGGCCGATCGGAACGCGGTGCAGGCGTTCGCCCGGTCCCACGGTCTCTCGAGCGAAAGGCAGGATGCCTGGCGCTACGAGCTTTCCGGGACGCCCGAGGCAATGAGCGCAGCCTTCGCCATCGACCTCGCGATCTGGGACTTGGAGAAGCCGCTGCCGGCCGAAGGGCTGCCGGCAGGATCGCTGGCGGGCCTGCAGGGACTGTCGACCGTCCCGATGACGAGCGACACCGGCAGGCCGGCACCGCCGCCCGCCGTCTCATCCGGCCCGTCCGGCGCCCTGACCGGGATCACGCCGGGTCAGGTCGCGACGCTCCTGGAGTTCCCGGACGACAGCCTGTACGGAGCCGGGCAGAAGATCGCCGTGCTGGAGGGCGACGGCGGCATTCCCGCGACCTATTCGAGCGACCTCGCGCTCGCCATCGCGGCGAGCTATCCCGCCCTTCCGGGCCAGTCGGCGCCGACACCGCAGCCCTTGCTCAAGCCGATCGGCGTCGCCGGCGGCGCCCCGAATCCCGAAAACCCCGGACGCGAGGTCGAACTCGACCTGCAGCTCGTCCAGACCCTCGCGCCCGCCGCCCGGGTGCAGCCGATCTTCTATGGCCCGGGTTGGGTCGGCACCGTCGAGGGGTTGGCCACTGCGGTGATGATGGACGGCGTATCGGTCATCACCTGGAGCGACGAAGCCGGCGACCTGAGCCTCTTGCAGCGGGAGGTCCTGGCGTTCTACTGCCAGGTGGCGGCCTGTGTCGGGATCACGATCTGCAAGGGCGCGGGAGACGACGGCGCGTACCCGAAGCAGGCTCCGGCGGACAGGGACACCGCCGCGAAGGAGCCTTCGGTCTACCTGCTGCCGTCCCTGCCGTGGGTGCTGTCCAGCGGCGGCGTCATGATCGAGGCGTCGGCCGGGGCGATCACCTGGACGGTCTGGAACACCTCCAGCCCGACCCGCCGTCCGCATTTCGATGCCTCGGGGGGCGGCTTCTCGCCCTACTTCCCGCTTCCCGACTGGCAGAAGGCGGCGGTCGAGGCCTACGACGACCCCAACCCGTCGGGACCGGCAAAACCGGCAGACAGCCGGGGCGTCCCCGACGTCGCCTCGATCGCCTATCTGCTTCTGATATTTCGGGACAACGAGCCCGGTCTCGGCGGCGGGTGCTCCGCGACCGGCCCCGTCATGGCCGCCATGATCGCCCGGCTCAATGCGATCGTCGGCCGCAACGCCGGGTTCATCAACCCGCTGCTGTACGGCAACCCGTCGGTCTTCGTCGACGTGACCCACGGCAACAACGGCGTCGAGACGATCGGGCCGGGCTGGACCGCCACGCCCGGCTGGGATCCGTGCACGGGGCTCGGCGTCCCGCGGGCCGGCAAGCTGCTGGAACTGCTGCAGGCCGACGCGGGCCAGTCGGAGGCCCGGATCGCCGGGTAGGCGGCGCTACGCTGTCCCGGCGCGCGGGTCGATGGGCAGCAGCTTCGAGAACCCGGTCAGCTCCTCCAGCAGGGCCGCGGCGGCGAGCAGGCCGGCCTCGTCGTGCGGCTTGCCGACCATCTGCAGGCCGACCGGGCGGCCGTCCTCGGTGAAACCGGCCGGGATGCTGATTGCCGGGCAGGCACTCAGGGTGATCGACGAGGTGGTCATCGAGGCGGCGATGTAGTTGTCGAACTTCACGCCGTCGACCTCGTCGATGTGGGTCTTGTTGACGTCGTAGGGCGGCACCACGCTGGTCGGTAGCAGCAGCAGGTCGTAGGTCTCGAAGAACGCCACCACGCGGCGGTAGAAGGCGGCGCGCTCGCGCTCGGCCCAGGCCACCTGCTCCGGGGTCTGCTTCAGCCCCTTCTCGGTGTTCCAGATGATGTCCGGCTTGATCATGTGGCGGTGGGTCTTCAGCCGCTCGCCGTGGGTGACCACGAAGATCATGGCGCGCAGGATCTGGAAGGCCTCGCCGATGTCGCCGACCTCCGGGCAGGCCGCCTCTACCGCCACGCCGGCCCCCTCGAGCTTGCGGACCGTCGCCTCGCAGATCGACCGCACCACCTTGGAGACCGGCGCCGATCCGCCGAGGTCCGGGGTCCAGGCCACCCGCTTGGGCCACCACGCCTTCTGCTCGGCGAGCGCGGCGTCGACGGTGTCGGCATAGCCCCGGGCCGGCGCCAGGCGGGTGAGCGGATCGTGCGGGCACTGGCCGGCCATGGTGTCGAGGAACAGGGCGATGTCCGGCACGTTGCGCGCCATCGGCCCCTCGACCGAGCTCGGGCTGAACAGGTTGTTCGCGGTGCCGCGGGTGACCCGGCCCGGGCTCGGACGCAGGCCGACCGTCGAGGTGAAGGACGCCGGGCCGCGCAGCGAGCCGCCGTGGTCGGAGCCGTGCGCCAGCCAGACCTCTCCGGCGGCCAGCGCGGCGGCCCCGCCGCCGGTCGACCCGGCCGGCGTCAGCGCGGTGTTCCAGGGATTGCGGGTCTTGCCGAACACCTCGTTGTAGGTGTTGCCGCCGGCCCCGAACTCCGGCGTGTTGGACTTGGCGATCACCACCCCGCCTCGCGCCTCGATCCGCTCGACCAGCGGGTGCGAGGCGGTCGGCACGTGGTCGGCATGGATCGGCGAGCCGTAGGTGGTGCGCACGCCCTCGACGTCCATCAGATCCTTGATGGCGACCGGCAGCCCGGCCAGCCAGCCGCGGCCCTCAGGAGACCTGGCGTCGGGCCGGGTCGTCGGCAGGCGCTTGGCGAAGTCGCGCGCCCGGTCGAGGCACAGGGTCGGCAGCGCGTTGATCGCCGGCTCGACTGCCTCGATGCGCGCCGCCGCGGCGTCGATCAGTTCAAGTGGCGACACCTCGCCCGCCTCCAGCAGCCGTACCGCCTCGCGGGCCGTCAGCCGTACCAGTTCGTCGCCGCTCGCCATGCCGTCCTCCCTCCAGGTTGTCGGGAACTGAAGCAAGGCGGCGACGGGCGGTCAATCGCGCTCGCCGTCGGGTAGTTTCAGAACAGCGTCTCCGCCTGCATGCTCATCGCGCCGAGAATCACCAGTGGGAATAGCGCCAGGTACAGTACCGCGAAGCACCAGTAGGCGACCGGGTGGGTCGCCCGGCTCAACCGGCCATGCGGGACGATCAGCGAGCCGCTCCGCAGGCCCTGGTCCAGCAGGTCGATGCAGCCGGCCATCAACAGGTAGAGCAGCAGGTAGCGGATCGGCTCGAAGCCGACGCCGTTCGTGACGATGTCCATGACCGCGAGGCCGAGCCCGACGACGAAGACCCCGATCGCGATCACCGTTCCGATGCGCCTCCCGCCCTCCGCCCGCGTGGTGCCGGGGCAGAAGGTACGCTAGCCTCGAGGATCCGGCGACGAGATTGCGGGAGAACGGGCATGCTGGCAGGCCTGATCCGCGAGGCTCCATTGAGGGACCTCTACGGCGTCTGGTGGCACCGCAGCGTCGAGGGAAGGCGTTTGCCGGACCGCGGCGAGATGGACATGCTCGATCTGCCGGCAGAGGCCCTGCCGCACGCCTTCATCTACGAGCACGAGCACGACGGACGATTCCGTTGCCGACTGGCGGGCACGTGTTTCGTCGAGGAACTGGGTTACGAGCCGACAGGGCAGTACCTCGACGGCATGCTCGACCCGGTGCTCGGCCGCAGTCGAGTGGAGCTGTACGGGGAATGCGTCGGCGTCCCCCGCGCCATCTACTACCGGGCGCGGCTGACCCCGATCGGGCACGAGCACAGGGAAAGCGGGCGCCTGCTCCTGCCGGTGGCCGGCACCGACGGGTGCGTGCGCTTCGTCTTCGGGGGCATGATGGTCCTGCAGCTGGCGGAAGCGAGCCTGGTCGACGCCGATGCCGACGGCATGATCGAAGTGCACCGGGGACCGCCGGTCGGCGACGGTTCCAAGCTGAGCTGCGGGTAACCGGAATGGCCGGACCGATGAGCCTGCGGATCGCCGCGCTTCTCCTGCTGGCCATGACGACGGTGGCCCGGGCCGATCCCTGCGGGCCGCAGTTGATCGTCGACTTCGTCGAGGACGTCTCCGACTACTTCGTCATGCAGAACGCCAGCGAGCCGGGCTGGACCGTGCGACGGGTCGAGATCGACCTGCGCGCCAGCGCCGGCCGGCTGATCTTCGACGTGTCCGAGAGCGGCGCCGGGGTCAGCGGCTGGCGGCCCTACGCCCAGGCCGGCGGTACGGCGGTCGCCGTGGGGCACACCGAGGTCACCGACGGCGACAGCCTGCTGGCCATCGGATTCGCCCGGTTCGACCCCGGCGAGCGCTTCCTGTTCACCATCGACCTGGACGACACCCTGCCGGCCGGCACCCAGACCTGGGTCGACGGCGCCGAGATCGCCGGCGGCCGGGTCACCGCGGTGTTCGCCGGCCCCGACGGCCGCGAGGTCGAGCGCTCGGCCCCGTTCGAGCCCGACAGCCGGGCCGATACCGGGCGGGGCGAGAGCTGCCTGGTGTCGTAGGCGGCTGGTGGATCCCGGAGCCCGCTTCGCGTCTCCGGGATGACGGCAGAGAAAATGAATCCGCCGGCTTCGCCCCCCATCCTCCGTCATCCCGGAGAGCCCCGGACCTGATCCGGGGCGGCTCCGGGACCCACGAAGCGACGGGCGCCCGTCAAGCCACCCGGTCGCCCTTCTTTACCTGGACCGTACGGTTGTCGACCGCCGGCAGCATCTTCGCCGGATCGCGGGTGACCACGACGTCGAGCAGGGTCGGGCGGCCCTTCTCGGCCATCGCCGCCTGCAGCGCCGGCGCCAGCTCCTCCGGGCGCTCGACCCGGATGCCCTTGCAGCCGAACGCCTCGACCACGGTCGCGTAGTTGGTCTCGGCGAGGTCGGAGGACTGGTAGGCGCCCTCGCCGTACATCAGGTGCTGCAGCGCCTTCACATAGCCCGAGGCGGCGTTGTTCACGACGATCACCGTGAAGGCGAGGCCGAGCCGCCGGGCGGTCTCCAGCTCGCCCATCACCATGTTGAAGCCGCCGTCGCCGGTCAGCGCCACCACCGGGCCGAGCTTGTCGTGGGCCGCCCCCAACGCCGCGCCGATGCCGCCCGGCACGCCGTAGCCGATCGAGGCGAAGCCGCGGTCCGGCACGAAGCCGCGGCCCGGCTGCTTGGTGTCGTACAGCAGCCCGCCCCAGTGCGCCGCGAAGCCGCCGTCGGCCACCAGGGTGGCGTCGGCCGGCAGGTTCAGGTTCAGCTCGTGCATCAGCCGCGCCATGTAGATCGGCCGCTCCTCGGAGGTCAGCCGCGCGTCGACGTCCTGGCGCCACGCCGCCATCCGCTTCGGCACGTCGGCGGCCCAGCCGGCCAGCTTCTCCTTCAGCCCGGAGCCGGCGAGCGCGGTGCGCATCTCGTCGAGGGTGGCGCGGGCGTCTCCCCACAGGCTGAGCGCCGGGGTCAGGGTGCGGCCCATCTCCTCGGCGACGATGTCCAGGTGGATCACCGTCTTGCCCCTGGGCGGCACGGTGTAGCGCTTGGTGGCGATCTCGCCGAGCTTGCAGCCGACCACGAACAGCAGGTCGGATTCTTCGATCAGCTTGTTGGCGATCCGGTCGTAGCGCCCGAACAGCCCGGCCGACAGCGGGCTGGTGCAGGCGACCGCGCCCTTGCCGCTCATGGTGTGGGCGACCGGGATGTTGGTGGCCTCGGCGAAGGCGGTGACCGCCTCGGCGGCGCGGCTGATGTGGACGCCGCCGCCGCACAGCATCAGCGGCCGCTCGGCCGCCTTCAGCATGTCGACCGCGGTGTCGAGCGCAGTGGCGTCCGGCCTGACCCGCAGCGACGGTGCCGCGCGGTGGATGGGGTCGACGACGAACTCCTCCTCGTCGAACGGATAGGTGGCGTGGCAGACGTCCTCGGGCACGTCGAGCACCACCGGCCCCGGCCGCCCGGAGGTGGCGACCGCGAAGGCCCGGCGCACCAGCTCGGGGATGCGCTCGATGTACTCGACCCGGATCACCTCCTTGACCGCCGGCCGCAGGATGTCGAGCTGCCGGCTCTCCTGGGTCATGTTCTTCCAGGAGTGCAGGCGGTGGGTGTCGCCGACGATCGCCACCACCGGCACCCCGGCGTTCAGGCTCTCGACCAGCGCCGTCACCAGGTTGGTGGCGCCCGGGCCGAGGGTGGCGTCGCACAGCCCGACCCGGCCGGTCACCTTGGCGTAGGCATCGGCGGCGAAGGCGCCGCAGCGCTCGTCGTTGATCAGGTAGTGCTTCAGGCCCAGGCGGCGGGCGGCGTCGTAGAACGGCAGCAGCTGGAAGCCGCCCATGCCGAACATCGGCCCGCCCTCGAAGGCCTGCAGCATGCGGGCGAGCGCCTCGCCCCCGGTCATCTCGTTGGTCGGCATGGAAGTCCTCTCGTGTCCTTCGTGCGGTGGCGGAAGCCCGCCGCTCTATCCCAGTTCCTCATCCCGGACGGCCGTCAGGCCGAGCCGGGACCTACCGCTCCCCCCACCATGGGTCCCGGCTCGCCTTGCGGCGTCCGGGATGAGGGCGAAGGGGTGTACGGCCTCCCCTACTTCTCCCTCACAAGGGCGCGGGCCGCCTCGGCGATCTTGTCGGGGGTGACGCGCAGCATGTCCTCGAGCGGCGGCGCGTAGGCGATCGGCACGCGCGGCGATCCGAGGCGCTTCACCGGCGCCTTCAGGTCCTTGAAGCAGTGCTCGGCCACGGTGGCCGCCACCTCGGCGCCGAAGCCGCCGACCTGCACCGCCTCGTGGGCGACGATCAGCCGGCCGGTCCGGGCGACGCTGGCGAACACCGCTTCCTTGTCCCACGGCCAGAGGGTGCGCAGGTCGATCACCTCGACCTCGATGCCCTCGCCGGCCAGGGTCTCGGCCGCCTTGGTGGCGGCATGCACGGTCGCCGACCAGGACACGATGGTCAGGTCGCGGCCCTCGCGCGCGGTGCGGGCGACCCCGAACGGGATCGTCACGTCGCCGTCCGGCACCTCGCCCTCGAGCGCCCACATGTTCTTGTGCTCGAAGTACACGACCGGGTCGTCGGAGCGGATCGCCGCCTTCAGCAGCCCCTTGTTGTCGGCCGGGGTCGACGGGCAGACCACCACCAGGCCCGGGATGTGGGTGTACCAGCCCTCGAGCGACTGCGAGTGCTGGGCGGCCGAGGAGCGCCACATGCCCATCGGCTCGCGCACCACCAGCGGCACCTTGGTCTGGCCGCCGAACATGAAGCGCGCCTTGGCGGCCTGGTTGATCAGCTCGTCGACCGCGCACAGCGCGAAGTCGGCGAACCGCATCTCGACCACCGGCCGGGTGCCGGTCATCGCCGCCCCGACCGCGGCCCCCAGGATCGCCGCCTCGGAGATCGGGGCGTCGGAGATCCGCAAGGGGCCGAACTCCTCGACCATTCCCTTGTACTGGCCGAACACGCCGCCACGCCCGAGGTCCTCGCCGACCGCCCAGACCAGCGGGTCGCGCCGCATTTCTTCCGCCAGGGCCTGCTTGCCGGCCTCGCCGTAGGTCATCGTCGCCATCAGAAGGCCCCCTGGCGCGGGTCGCCCGCGTCCTGCACGTCCTCATACCCACGACTGAGCGGCGGCCATGGCGCCGCCTTGGCGTCGGCGTAGACCGCGTCCATCTCCTCCCTGGCGTCGCGCTCGTGGCCGGCCAGCACCGCGCCCTTTACCCCTGCGTCGGCCAGCACCTGGGCGAGGCGCGCGATCGGCTCGTGCCGCCAGGCCTCGTCGACCTCGTCCTTCGGGCGATACGGAGCGGCGTCGGCGGCGGTGTGGCCGGTCAGCCGGTAGGTCTTGGCGACGATGAAGCGCGGGCCGCCGCCGGCGCGAATCGCCGCCACCGCCTCGCGCACCGCCTCGTCGACCGCCATCACGTCGTTGCCGTCGACCTCGACCGCCGGCACGCCGAGCGCCTCGGCCCGGGCCGCCGGCCCCGGCCCGCCGGTCATCGCCGCGGTCCGCGTGGTCGAGGCGAAGCCGTTGTCCTCGCACACGAACAAGGCCGGCAGGCCGAACACCTTGGCCCAGTTCAGGCCCTCCAGGAACGGGCCGCGGTTGATCGCACCGTCGCCGAAGATCGAGCAGGCGACCCGGTTCTCGCCGCGCAGCCTGATGGCATGGGCGGCGCCGGCGGTGATGTGGATGTTGGCGGCGACCACGCCGTTGGCGCCCAGCATGCCGACCTCGAAGTCGGCGATGTGCATGGAGCCGCCCTTGCCGTGGCTGGTGCCGCCCTCGCGGCCCAGCAGCTCGCGCATCATCGCCGTGGCGTCGGCGCCCTTGGCCAGGGTGTGGCCGTGGCCGCGGTGGGTCGAGGACAGGATGTCGTCGCGGTTCAGGTTGCAGCACACGCCGACGGCGATCGCCTCCTGCCCGATCGACGGGTGGATCGCGCCCAGCACCAGCTTCTCGGTATTGGCCTGGAGCGCCGCCTCCTCGAACGCCCGGATCCGCCACATCAGGCGGTGGTGCGACAGCAGACGGTCGATATCGAGATTGCGCGGCACTGGGGTCGCGGGCACGGGCATTCCTCCCTCACCCGCGCTTGAATTCGTATGATCTTGTATGCGGGCGGGGGAAGTCTAGGAAGCGCCGCGACGGGGGGTCAAGCGGCGCAGACGCGCCGGCTCACGGTTCCGGCGAGTCGGCCATCCGGCGGCGCACCGCCGCGGCGATCCTCTGCATGACCTCGGCCCAATCGCCCTCGGTCCGCTGGCGGAACAGCCGCACGGTCGGGTACCAGGGGCTGTCCTCGCGGTCGAGCAGCCAGCGGAAATCGGGGACCTTGCGCAGGGCGACCCAGGTCGGCCGGCCGAGTGCCCCGGCGAGGTGCGCCAGCGCGGTATCGGACGAGACGACGAGATCGGCGACCTCGGCTACCGCCGCCGGATCGACGAACGAGTCCGGATCGGTGTCGTAGTCGTCGCCGAGCGTCTCGACCGTCATGCCGGCCGGCAGTTGGGCGAGCTGCTCGGTGCCGTGGCGCGCCTGCAGGGCGATCAGCCGGACGCCGGGAACCGCCGCCAACGGCGCGAACTCGGCCAGTGGAAACGATCGCCCGCGGTCGACCAGGGTCGCGGGGTTGCCCTGCCAGCAGACCGCGATCCGGAAGCCATCGTCGCCGATACGGCTCCGCCAGAAGCCGACCCTCTCCGGATCGGCCCTGAGATACGGCGTATTCGGCGGAATCGTGTCGAGGCGGAGGCCGGCTATCGCCGGCACCCGGGACAGCGGGGTCTGGAAATCGAACGGACCGTCGGGCGTCCGACCGGTCACCCGGACAGACGGATAGGCGGCGGCGAACAGCCGGACCATGTAGGACGGGACCTGCAGCGCGATCCTGGCCCCCGCGAAGCACGGCAGGTCGAGGAGCCGGAGGTACTGGATCATGTCCCCGCGGCCCTCGTCGCCGACCACCAGTATGGTGCGACCGGCCAGGGGTTCCCCGTTCCAGAGCGGTACGTCGGGCAGCGCCGTCAAGGACAACCCGATCGGAAGAAGCCAACGCGCCTCGCGTTCCCGCCATCCCAGCGGCATCTCACCGAGCAGCAGCAGCAGATGCGCCCAAGCGTTTCGGGCGATCGGATCGTCCGGGCGTCGGCGGACGGCCTCGTCCAGCACCGCGCGCGCCTCGTCAAGGCGACCGAGTCGGTGAAGCGCCAGCCCGCGGTTGACGGCGGCCTCGTGGTCGTCCCAAGCGCCCGACAGCACCGCTTCGGCATCGGTCAGCGCATCGCCCGGCCGATCCATGTCCACCAGCGTCGCCGCCCGGGCGTTCAACACTTGCCGGTGCCCCGGTTCCAGCAGCAACGCGCGGTTCGCCGCCGCCAGCGCCGGCTCCAGCCGGTTCGTTCGGCGCAGCGTTACCGCAAGGTTGGAGTAGGCCCGGCCGAATCCCGGATCCAGCGCGGCGGACCGGCGGAACGCCGCCGCCGCTGCTGCAGACTGTCTCCGCTCCAGCGCGAGGGCGCCGAGCAGGAGTTGACCCGCAGCATGGGCCTCGGCCCCGCTGCCGGTGGCGGTCAGTGTCGCCAACGCCGCATCAGGACGACCGTCGCGATACAAGCGGAATGCCTCACTGACGGAGGGTGGCGGGGCCAATGTGTCGGACATCCTGGAATCGGTGCTGGCGCGACGATCGCCCCTGATGCCACAACGCCGAGGCGCCGTTAAGCCCGCAACCTGAGTCCGTTGGCCTGGAATCGACGACCGGCCTCTTGCTCCGTCCTTCGCGACGCGCTTGAGTCGCGGTGGGGTACGACGCCGACGACCGGAGACAGACGATGCCGCCGACCCGCCTGCTTGCCGCCTTCGCCCTTCTCGCCGGCCTGCTCGCCGGCTGCGGCTCGAACCGCGACGAGCTCGCCCGCCTGGCACCCTACGGTGCCGAGCCGCGCAAGCCCTGCGGCGAGACCACGCGCGGCATCTCGCTGCGCGACATCGGCGACGAGGTCGAGGACTGGAGCATCGAGGACGGTCGCGACGAGCTCGGCCCGCCGCTGCTGGTCAAGGACGAGGGCGGAATCAAGCGGGCCGGCTGGTACGACATCACCATCGGCCAGCAGACCTGCGGCACCCTGCTGTCGATCATGGAGCGCGGCGACCAGCGCATCGTGGTCGTCCAGGATCTCAAGCCGCACCAGATCTGGCAGGTGCTCGACGGCCGGTTCCCGGAATAGGGCTAGGAGCTTCGGCAGCCGAGCCCCGGCTCACCGCTGCGCGGTGTCCGGGATGACGGCCAAGGGGAGGCCGCCCTTCACTCCTCATCCCGGGCAAGCGGAGCGCGACCCGGGACCCACAGAGTGCCAGCCTTCGGCCCAAATTCCTCGACATTCCGGCGCGCGGCCTGTATCACGCGCGCGCTTTTCCGAATTTCGTGGAGGACGGCGATGCGCACGCACGCCATGGAGCGCAACGCGCTGGTCGCGGGTGCGGCCGCCATGGGCCTGGTGGTCCTGGTGTCGAACGTCACGGTCGGCTACCCGATCAACGACTGGCTGACCTGGGGCGCCTTCGCCTACCCGCTGAGCTTCCTGGTCACCGACCTGACCAACCGCATCCTCGGTGCCGCCTCGGCGCGCCGCGTCGTCTATGTCGGCTTCGCGGTCGGCGTGCTGCTGTCGGCGATCTTCGCGAGCCCGCGCATCGGCATCGCCTCGGGCACCGCCTTCCTGGTCGCCCAGCTGCTCGACATCTGGATCTTCGACCGGCTGCGCCGGCAGGCCTGGTGGAAAGCGCCGCTGATCTCGTCGCTGCTCGCCTCGGCGCTGGACACCCTGGTGTTCTTCGCCGGCGCCTTCGCGCTCACCGGCCTGCCGTGGGAGACCTGGGCGCTCGGCGACTACGCCGCCAAGCTGGCGATGGCCGCCGTGCTGCTGGCGCCGTTCCGCGCCGTGCTGGCGAACCTGCCGGTCGAGTGGCGGCAGGCCGCGGCGGCACGGCCCGAGACCAACGGGGCCTGAGGGCGCCGGCACCCGCCGATGCGCGTCGACCTGTTCGACTACCACCTGCCCGAGGACCGCATCGCCCGGTTTCCGGCGCGACCGCGCGACAGTGCCCGGCTGCTCGACCTGACCGGCGACGGCATGGTGGACCGGACGATCGCCGACCTGCCCGACCTGTTGCGGCCGGGCGACCTGCTGCTCGCCAACGACACCCGGGTGATCCCGGCCCGGCTGACCGGCCGGCGCGGCGAAGCGCGCATCGAGGTGACCCTGCACAAGCGCGAGGGCGAGCAGGTCTGGCGGGCGTTCGCGCGGCCGGCCAAGAAGCTGCGCCCCGGCGACCGCATCGTGTTCGCCGACGACCTGAACGCCGACGTCGCTGCCAAGGGTGACGGCGGCGAGGTGACACTCCGCTTCGACCGGTCCGGTCCCGACCTGATGGCGGCGCTGGAGGCGCACGGCAGCATGCCGCTGCCGCCCTACATCAAGCGCGGCGCCGACGAGGCCGAGGACGACGCCCACGACTACCAGACCGTGTTCGCGGCCCGCGACGGTGCGGTCGCCGCCCCGACCGCCGGCCTGCACTTCACACCCGACCTGCTGGACCGGGTCGCAGAGCGTGGCGTGCGGCGGGCGCTGGTGACCCTGCATGTCGGCGCCGGCACCTTCCTGCCGGTCAAGGTCGAGGACACCGACGACCACGTGATGCACAGCGAGTGGGGCGAGGTGTCGGCCGAGACCGCCGCCGCGATCGCCGAGACCCGCGCCGCCGGCGGCCGGATCGTGGCGACCGGCACCACCACCCTGCGCATCCTCGAGGCGGCAGCCCGCGACGACGGCACGGTGCCGGCGTGGTCGGGCGAGACCTCCCTGTTCATCACGCCGGGCTACCGGTTCAAGGCGGTCGACGTGCTGCTGACCAACTTCCACCTGCCGCGCTCGACCCTGCTGATGCTGGTCTCGGCCTTCGCCGGGCGCGACCGCATCCTGGCGGCCTACGACCACGCCATCCGGACCGGCTATCGGTTCTTCTCGTACGGCGACGCCTGCCTGTTGTCCCGGGAGGACGCATGACCATCGGCTTCGAGCTGCTCGCGACCGACGGCGCCGCCCGGCGCGGCCGCATCACGCTGGCGCACGGCACCGTCGAGACCCCGGCCTTCATGCCGGTCGGCACGGCGGCGACCGTGAAGGCGATGCGACCGGAATCGGTGGCCGAGACCGGCGCCGAGATCCTGCTCGGCAACACCTATCACCTGATGCTGCGGCCGACCGCCGAGCGCATCGCCGAGCTCGGCGGGCTGCACCGGTTCATGAACTGGCCGAAGCCGATCCTGACGGATTCCGGCGGGTTCCAGGTGATGTCGCTGGCCGGTCGTCGGAAGATCGACGCCGAGGGCGTGACCTTCCAGAGCCATATCGACGGCAGCCGGCATCGGCTCACCCCGGCCCGCTCGATCGAGATCCAGCACCTGCTCGACGCCGACGTCACCATGGCGTTCGACGAATGCACGCCGTTCCCGGCCGACCACCGGACCGCGGCCGAGAGCATGCGGCTGTCGATGCGCTGGGCCGCGGACTCGCGCGCCGCGTTCCAGGACCGGCCGGGCTACGCGCTGTTCGGCATCGTGCAGGGCAGCGTGTACGACGACCTGCGGCGGGAGTCGGCGGCGGCGCTCGCCGATATCGGCTTCGACGGCTACGCGATCGGCGGGCTGGCGGTCGGCGAAGGCCAGGCCGAGATGTTCCGGGTGCTCGACGTGACGGCGCCGCTGCTGCCGGACGACCGGCCGCGCTACCTCATGGGCGTGGGCAAGCCGGCCGACCTGGTTGGCGCCGTTCGCCGCGGCGTCGACATGTTCGACTGCGTGCTGCCGACCCGCTCGGGGCGCACCGGCCAGGCGCTGACCCGGCGCGGCCCCGTCAATATCCGCAACGCCCGGCACGCCGCCGACCCGCGGCCGCTCGACCCGGAATGCGGCTGCCCGGCCTGCACCGGTTACAGCCGGGCCTACCTGCATCATCTGTCCAAGGCCGAGGAGATCCTCGGGCCGATGCTGCTGACCTGGCACAATCTGCACTACTATCAGGAACTGATGGCCGGGCTTCGGCAGGCGATCGCCGACGGCGAACTGGATGCGTTCGCCGCCCGGTTCGAGGCGGAACAGGCAGGGGGAGACCTGCCGCCGCTGTAGCGGAATTCCCGGATTGGCGGAACGTCCTGGGGGCCGCAAGATTTCATCGTGGCAGGTGCCGGATGGAGGATCGATGTCGGAAAGCCCCGGAGTAGACGGAAAGTTCCGGTTGACCCGGACCTACCGCCTGCTCGTCCGCGGGACCAACATCAATGCGACCTCGCTGCTGGCTACCGACTATCTGAACCACTTCAACGAGGTCGTGATGGTCCTCGAAATGGTCCCGGACATGCCGGAGATCATCGAGGAGGCGCTGGAGTGGAAGCCGGCGTCCTACATCGAGCACTTCGCCGCCAGCGTGTTCTCGGACAAGGAGCTGGCGATCTGGGCCTACAAGAACGCGCCGAAGGAATACATCGACTCGTTCGAGGAACTGGTCGCCGCACTCGACACCCTGATCCAGCGCGCCATCACCGAGTTGAGCCAGCTCGTCGAGACCGCCGGCGAGGAGGAGCTCCGCGCCAAGGTCGAGGAGCACATGAAGGGCATCCGCGAGCTGCAGGAGCGGATCGGCGGCGTGATCAACGGCACGGTGTTCCGCCTCGACCAGAAGCAGATCGACCTGCTGTTCTCGCCGTGACCGCCGAGCTTGCGGACCGCATCAGGGCCGAGGCCCGGGCACTGGGCTTCGATGCCGTCGGCATGGCGCCGGCCGCCGTCGGCGCGCGCGAGCGGGCGCGGCTGGGCGCCTTCGTCGCGGCCGGCGAGTTCGGCGAGATGGCCTGGATGGCCGAGACGCTGGAGCGGCGCAGCGACCCCCGGGTGCTGTGGCCGGAGGCCAGAAGCGTCATCGTCTGCGCCGCCAACTACGGCCCGGATCACGATCCGCTCGACGACCTGACGCGCCGCGACCGCGGCGCGATCGCGGTGTACGCCCGCAACAAGGACTATCACGACCTGCTGAAGAAGCGGCTGAAGCGGCTGGCCCGGTGGATCCACCAGGACCTGGACGCCGGGGTGAAGGTGTTCGTCGACACGGCGCCGGTTCTGGAGAAGCCGCTGGCGGCGCGCTCCGGGATCGGCTGGCAGGGCAAGCACACCAACCTGGTGAGCCGCGCGTTCGGCTCCTGGCTGTTCCTGGGCGAGGTGTTCACCACCCTGGAACTGCCGACCGACACGCCGGAGGCCGACCACTGCGGCTCCTGCCGGCGCTGCCTCGACATCTGCCCGACCGCCGCTTTCCCGACCCCCTACACTCTCGATGCCCGGCGCTGCATCAGCTACCTGACCATCGAGCACAAGGGCCCGATCCCGGCCGAGTTCCGCGAACCCATCGGCAACCGCATCTACGGCTGCGACGACTGCCTGGCGGTCTGCCCGTGGAACAAGTTCGCGACCGCGACCCGGGAGGCGGCGTTCGTGCCTCGCGACGACCTCACCCTGCCGTTGCTGACCGAGCTGGCTGCGCTCGACGACGCGGCGTTCCGGGCCCGCTTCGCCGGCTCGCCGATCAAGCGCACCGGACGCGACCGGTTCGTGCGCAACGTCCTGATCGCGCTCGGCAACTCGGATGACAGTTCGGCCGTTCCGGCCGTGCAACGGCTGCTCGACGACACGAGCCCGCTGGTGCGCGGGATGGCGGTCTGGGCGCTCGCCCGCCTGGCGCCGCACGCCTTGCGCCGGCAGGCCCACCTCGCCGATACAGAAGCAGACGACCACGTCCGCGCCGAATGGCGGACGGCTCTCGGAGACAGCCGATGACCGACGAGACCATCTACCGCAGCCTGACCCAGCTCGGCGGCGACACCCGCCTGCCGGCCTCGCCCGAAGAAGCGGTGCTGGAGAAGGTGCCGAACCCGCATCCCGGCACCGATTACGTGGTGCGGTTCACCGCGCCGGAGTTCACCTCGCTGTGCCCGGTGACCGGCCAGCCGGACTTCGCGTTCCTGATGATCGACTACGTCCCGATCGACTGGCTGGTCGAGAGCAAGTCCCTGAAGCTCTACCTCGGCTCGTTCCGCAACCACGGCGCCTTCCACGAGGGCTGCACGGTGGCGATCGCCAAGAAGCTCGAGGAACTGCTGGACCCGAGATGGCTGCGGATCGGCGGCTACTGGTATCCGCGCGGCGGCATGCCGATCGACGTGTTCTACCAGTCGGGCGAGCCGCCGAAGGGCCTGTGGATCCCGCCGCAGGACGTGCCGATCTATCGCGGTCGGCCGTAACCTCATCCGCCGCAACCTCATCTACTGCCGATGGCCCAGGTTCCCTTGATGATCTGCCCGGTTCCGGACAGACTCCTGAAGCGGATCTTCGGCGTGAAGGCGCTGCGTCCACTCGCCACCACCTCGATCGAGTCGAAGAACGTGTCGGAGCGAAAACGCTCCTGTTCGTCCCAGTAGTCAAGCTGCCCCTGAAACGGGCCGGGCATATTCGAGATGGTCCAGGCCTTGACCTTGATGACGAAGGATCGCGCACCGCCCAAGAGCGAGGGCAAGCTCGGGAACACGTCCTCGCCGTACTCGAACGGCAGCGCGACGACCTCAAATGTCTTGGTCGGCATCCTGGATCTCCTGGAGGGTGGTGTGAGCATGTCGAAACGCGAGAGCATCTTTCTGGGCGCGCTTCTTCTCCTGACCGCCGTCGCGCTCGCCCGGCCCGTTGGGGCCTGGACCGACCCGTGCGAGCCGAAGGAGGCGATGCATCTGTGCGAGGGGCAGCCGTTCAATGCTTCCGTCTGCCAGGCCTTGGATCCCGGTCTGACCGGACCGGAAGCCGTGGAAAGGCTGCGCACCGCCGCAAGCTCGGCGCGCGCGGAGTTCATGCTGAGCACGCGGCTCGACGCCGGCCGGCTCATCTCCTGCCGGCTGCTGGCGCTACAGGCACCGGCCGCCGCTGCGGAAGTGCTACGAACCTCTCTCGACTCCGTCCTGGCGACGATCGCCAGAACCGAGCGCGACGAGGGCGTCCTGACAGCAGTCGCCGACGTGGCGGTTCTCCAGGCCGAGGCCGGGTTCGACCTCGACTTCGGCCGGACCCTGTCGGAGTTCGAGCGGTTGGCGACCGCCTATGGCAAGCCCGAGAATGTCGTGTTCGCCCGCGGACTCCTCGGCAAGGGACTCGCCGCAATCGGCCGGCACGATCTGGCCCGCGACCAGTTCACGCGATCGCTGGCTGTCGCGCTCACCCTGCCGGAGCGCGACCGCGACCGCGGACCCCGGCTCGGCGGCCTGCAGACCCTGGTCCAGATGGAGGCGGAGGCCGGCCTGTGGGACCTGGCGGCCGCAGCACTTCCCCACCTCGTCGCGGCCGCCTCGGTGATCGACGAGCTGCCGGCCACCGACGGCGACCGGCAGGGCATGCGGCGGTCGATCGAGCTGCTCCGGAACGCCGTCGAGCGGCGGGAGTGGTCGCCCCGACATTGACCTCCCTCCGGTGCTGCCCCCTAGACCGCGTCGCCCTCGCCGGTCAGGATGGCCAAAACCTCGGGCGGCCGTCCGGACCGCCCATCTCGCGGGAGGACATCATGGGTGACACACCGGCCGGCGTGGTCGCGGCCGATACGGTGACGCGACCGACCGAGGCCTGGAAGGCCGCGGTACTGGTGGCCGGCTCGCATGGCGGGGTGTACGCCGCCTACTGTGCGGTCAAGGCCGGGGTGCGCGGGGTGATCCTGAACGATGCCGGTCGCGGCAAGGACGACGCCGGGCTCGGCGGCCTCGGTTACTGCGACGCGCTCGGCATTCCGTACGCCGCGATCGACACCCTGTCGGCCCGCATCGGCAACGGCGACGACATGATCGCCCGCGGCGTCATTTCGGCCGTGAACCGGAGCGCCGAGAAGCTGGGTGTGAAGCCGGGCATGCCATGCGCCGAGGCGGCGGCGGCGATGACCCGGGCGGCAATGTCGGAAGCCCCGCTCATGCCGTACGACGAAGCCCGCTTCGAGCTGCCCCCGGGCCCGAGCGGCCGGCGCATCGTGCTGGTCGACTCGATCTCGCTGGTCGGCCCCTCCGACGTCGGCCAGGTCGTGGTCTCCGGCTCGCACGGCGGGATCCTCGGCAACGAGAAGGCGGCTGCCATGAAGATCGACGGCTACGCGGCGTTCTTCAACGACGCCGGTGGCGGCGCCGACGACGGCGGATTCTCGCGCCTGCCGGCCCTGGACGAGCGCGGCATCGCCGCCGGCACGGTCGCCGCCATGAGCGCGCGGATCGGGGACGCCCGATCGAGCTACGAGGACGGCATGCTGAGCCGGGTGAACGACACCGCACGCCGGCTCGGCGGCGCCGAGGGCATGCCGCTGAAGGCGTTCTGCCAGATGCTGGTCGAGTGAGAGCGTGAGGAGGACAGTATGAAGCTCGCAACCTTCACCGAGGGCGGCCGGACCCGCATCGGCGTGGTCGAGGATGGTCGGATCGCCGACGTGACGGCGGCGGATCCCTCGCTGCCGACCGACATGACCGCGTTCCTGAAGCTCGGGAAAGCGGGTCGTGCGGCGCTGGAGCGCGCGTTGGCTACCGCCCCGCGCCGGCCGCTGGCCGAGGTCCGGCTGGAGGCGCCGGTGCCGCATCCCGGCAAGTTCCTGGCGGTCGGCCTGAACTTCGCCGACCACATCAAGGAGCTCGGCGCGGCGACCCCGAGGTTCCCGTCGACCTTCGCCAAGATGGAGAGCTGCATCGCCGGCCCGTACGACCCGGTGCACCGGCCGCGGGTCTCCGACACCCTCGACTACGAGGGCGAGCTCGGCCTGGTGATCGGCAAGCGCTGCCGGCACGTTCCGAAGGAGCGGGCGCTGGAGGTGGTGGCCGGCTACGTCGTGGTGAACGACCTGACGGTCCGCGAGTGGGTCGAGCTGACGCCGCAGGTGGTGATCCCCAAGAGCTTCGACACCCACGGCCCGTTCGGCCCTTGGATCACCACCGCCGACGAGGTCCCGGACCCGCAGGCCCTGGCGATCAGGACATCGGTGAACGGCGAGGTCCGCCAGGACTCCTCGACCGCCGAGATGATCTTCGGCTGCGCCGACCTGATCGCGCTGCTGAGCCAGGGCCTGACCCTGGAGCCGGGCGACGTGATCACCACCGGCACCCCGCCGGGCGTGGGCGAGGGCTTCTCGCCCAAGCGGTACCTGCGGCCGGGCGACGTGGTGCGGGTCGAGATCGACGGCCTCGGCCACATCGAGAACCGCGTAGTCGCCGAGCCCGACGACACCGCCTTCATCGACGGCTGACGCCGCCCTCCGCCCTGCCACGGGAGACGACCATGGGACTGCTCGGGACCGGCATGCTGATCACCTTCACCGAGGTGGCGCCGGAGGACGAGTTGGACTTCAACGAGTGGTACAACCGCGAGCACATCGACGAGCGGGTGTTCATGCCCGGCTTCAAGCGCGCCCGCCGCTACGTCGCCGCCGACCCGGCCACCCGGGTGAAGTACTTCGCGACCTACGAGACCGACACCGTGCGCGACCTGTGCGCCCCGGCGTACATGAAGCTGCTGGGCGACCAGTCCGATTGGTCGAAGCGGGTGATGGCCAGGTTCACGCACTTCGATCGGCTGACCCTGGCCTGCACCGTCGACCTCGCCCACGGCATCTCCGGCGCCGCCGGACTGGCGCGCTTCTTCCCGCCGGAGGACGGCAAGCAGGATCTGCGGCGTGCGATGCGCGACGAGATCCTGCCGAAGCTGGCCGGCCGGCCGGGCATGCACGGTGCCGCCCTGCTGGAGAACGACCTGGAGGTGGTGGCCGAGGGGCTGCGGGCGCAGGACAAGGAGGTGCCGGCCGACATGCGGCAGGAGTGGGTGGTGATCCTGGACGGCAGCAGCCCGTCGATCGTCGGCGCCGCCCTCGACGCCGGCTTCGGCGACGACGGGCTGGAAAGCTACGGGGTTCCGACCTCGACGATCGACCTCGGACGCTACGCGCTGGTCTTCGGCAATCACCGCTGACCCGACGGGGGAGGCGCCGCCGGCGCGCCGGCGATCCGGGTCAGTGCCGCGTCGCGCAGTGCCACAGCCACGTCGAACACCGGCGCAATGACCGCCCCGATCACGGCTGCGACCTCCGCCGGCATCGGCACCTCGGGAACCGCGGAATTCCAGACCCAGGCGACCAGCACGCCGGACCCGACCGACGCCGCCGAAACCGACAGGCGCGGCACGGCCACCGTCATGGCCGGCCCTCCGGACAGCGGACGACCGACACGCCGCCGGTGAGCTCGGCCCGGACGGCCCGCTTGGCCTCGTCGGTCGTCTGGGTGCAATATGTCTCGCTGGCAGCGGCGAGCGCCGCCTGGGCGCCGAGCACGACGGCAGCCGTCGGCACGCCCGCGCAGCCGCCGAGGCCGAGCAGGCAGGACAAGGCGACGGCACACGCCGCCGCCGGGAGCGGACGGGTCATGGATTCCTCCTCGGGTTCAGCTGGCAGGGCTTGCCCGGCCCCGCGACGGCCGCAGCGGTCGCCGGGACGTGTCGATCAGCACGATCAGGGGCGCGGCAGGTTCAGCAACGCGACCAGCCCGCCGAGCACGGACAACGCGATGGTGCAGAGGACCCCCAGAATGAATGCCTCCACCCGCCCGATCCTGCGCTCAAGCTCGGCGAGCCGGTGGTGGATGAGGGCGCGGTCGACGTTGCCCTGTGCGCTTGTGGATAGCGCAGCGGGAGAAATAGCGAAGTCCTTCATGCCCCCTCCAATCGGCAATTGACGCTGAATCCAGGAGCGTACTGTCGATTAATTGCTCCGACAGGATCTGAACTGTGGAGATTCGCTCCCCTTTAGATGTATTTATTTATCTAAAGATTATTTCCCCAACCTGGAACAAAACCAATTGGCACAGAATACATAAATGAGTTCGCACCAAAACTTGCGGTAATTCGATCACCCACTGACTTTAACGTGGCACGAATTGTCCAGTCAGTCGCAATCGGTGCAGACGCCCCTACAAACGCCGCACCCGTTCCATTGGCGGGATCCCCACCCCCAAACCACGAACCATTCAAACCAAACCAAATATCTACAAGATCCTGGCCGTTATAAGAATATGCGTCGATCGCCATTCTAATGACATCGCCAGCAACTGCGGAAACACCAAGACCTACTGCATTTCCATTACTTTCTTTATATCCGTCCGCTCTCCAAGCATACGCGTACTGCAGATCGCCGAGCTCAAGACCAGGAGTCTGCCCTGTATCGCTCAGTCCAACAGCGATGCCGGAAGACGACCCGGCGATATTATCTATTCGAAATTCGACATAACGTTTCCCATTGTCAAAGTTATCGCTCGGACCAGCGGAAGTCCCGTATGCGGTGCTTGGCGGAGTACCCGTCAGTTCCGCAGTCAGATTGCCGTTGGACAACGTGATGTTCGCATTGGTCCCCGCCGGATTCCACGTGGCGTAGACCGGCGTCGGCAGCTGGATCGTCTTCGCCCGCGGGTGGCCCAGGAAGCTCGGCATGGTCAGATCTCCTCCGGCGTGTAGTCCTGCTGGATGATGCGGTCCGGTTCGCACTGGATCATCAGGTCGACCGCCTGGCCCACCGCCAGCGACGGCCAGCTGATCGGCACGCCCTGCCAGAGCACGGTCTGGCTGCGCGCGGTGCCGATGTGCTGGAAGCCCAGGTAGTCGGCCCCGACCCCCAGCGTCGCGCCGCCGAACAGCACCGACTCGCCGGCCTGCGTATAGCTCACGGCACCGGCCGCGTTCAGCACGCTGAGAGTGGTGTTGAGAAGCAGGCCCGCGACCACGACGTCGACGGCAAGCCAGATCAGGTACCAGCCGTCGGCGACCGGACGAATCCCGTGATCCAGGAGCGCGCCCATGGCGCTGGTGCCGGTCCCGGTCACCGTGCCGGTCGCGAGGTCGACCTCGACCCACCCGCCATGCGCGTAGGTATCGAGCACGAACGTCACCCTGACGCGGCTGGAGGTGCCGGCCTTGACCAGGACCGAGACGACGTAGTCGAACGGCCCTGCCGACACCGGCGGCCGGCGGGCGGTGCAGTAGTGATAGCCGTTGCCGGAGGTCGCCGCGGTCAGGGTCCAGCCGGGACCCGCGGGCGTCGTCACGTCCTGCACGGCCGTGATCCCACCCGCAGCCCAGCCGCTGTCGATCTGCGTGACCGACATGTCGTTGCCGTTGGTCATCCAGGAGGCCGGCAGGACGTCGACGGTCCAGCCGCCGGCTCCGCCGATCGTCGCCCGGATCTTGTGGGCATGCTCGTAGCCGGGCGTGTCGGCGCCGGCGACCAGGAAGGTGGTGTCGCCCACGAGAGTGCACACCAGGGTCGTCGGGTCGGCGGGCCGCACCAGCACCTCGCCAGACACCTCGCCGAGATAGCCGACCTTCGTCTGGCCGGCGGCCCCGAAGCTGGCCGGTCCGGCCACCGTCAGGTCGCCCGAGAAGCTGCCGTCGCCGGCGCCCCGGATGGAGCGGCCGTCGGCGTCGAGATCGGCGCCGAGGACCGGGCTCGGGTCCAGCACCAGGTTGGTCCCGCCGTTCGGCCGGGTGATCACCCAGTCGGCCGCCGCCGCCCCGGACGCGAACAGCACCTCGAGGCTGAGCGTGGTGCCGGTGAACCCGGAGACCGAGGCGATCATCATCCGGGTCGGATCGGCGGCGCTCACCACCTGTACCAAGAGGCCGGGCGACAGCCCGACCGTGGCGGCGTCCTGATGGGTGGTCAGCACGGCCGCCCCGACCGCCGGGGTCAGCATGGTCGCCGAGGTCGCGGCGAGCCCCTTCAGGAACGCCGCCTCGCGCGCGAAGGCGGCGAGGATCGCCGGGAAACCGGTCTCCTCGTCGGCATAGGCGATGCCGGCGACGTTGGCGTCGGTGAAGGTCTCACCGGCTAGCGTCACGCTCCAGGACATGGATCGGGCCTCCGTGGCGGCTGGAAAGAGGGTCGGTCAGAGCAGCTCGTCGACCGTGAAGGTCTTGGCGAAGCGCCCGGGCGTCGGATTGGCGATCGGCGCGGTCTCGGCCAGGACGCCGTAGACCGTGTGGCGGTGGCGGTGCTGGGTGTCGTCCGGGTCGACCATCACCATCAGGTCGCCGCCGACGCCCTTCAGGCGCTCGATCTCGTAGGCCTGCCCGAACACCTCGTCGCGCTCCAGGTAGTCGAAGGCGAACCGCAGGCGCCGGAACTTCGGCTGCACGTCGACATAGCTCTGGCCGCCGCGCGAGCGCACGGTCCGGCTTTCGTCGACCTGCTCGATCGACCAGCCGTACTGCAGGTTCACGCGCGGCTGCCAGGCCGGGCCGGCGACCAGCCGACCGGCCTGCAGGTAGCCGTCGGGGTGATCCGGGTCGGACAGCTCCAGGCGCAGGTAGCGGGCGATCACCGGCACCGGCAGGACGTGGATGGCGGCAATCCCGTAAGTCGCCGCTTCCTCGGCCGACAGCCGGCCGCCCCATCGGAACTCGCCCCACACCCCGACACCGAACGGGGTCACCGCCGGCCAGATCCCAGCCCACCCGGAATCGTGGATCGGCTCGGAGAACGCCGGATCGGCGGCGAGCCGCAGGCGCCAGCGACCGGCCTGGGTCAGGTTGTGCCGGACCAACGCCACGAACCGCACCGGCCGGGCGCTGCCGAAGTCCAGGTCGGCGAGGGTGGCGCCGGGATCCGCCGTCAGCGTCCGAGCCACCCGGCTCGGCTGTCGGTCCGCCAGGTTGGTCGCCGGCAGCTCGGCGGTCCAGGCGCCGCCCGAATAGACCGCTTCGTCGGCGTGGTTCCGGTAGGCGATCAGCAAGGTGCCCATGCGCGCGTCATCCCCACAGGTCGAGGGTCACTTCGTTCACCGCGGCGTCCTCGACCATGCCGACGACCAGCAGGTTGCGGCCATCGGCGAGGCCGTAGCGCGGGTAGCGGATGCGTACCGTCCGGCCGAGATCGAGCGCGAAGGGTTGGGTCTTGAGCTTGACCCGGAAGGCGTCGCGGTCGGGCCCGAACAGCGCCAGCCGGCGGGCCGCCTCGGCCTGGGCGTCGGCCGCGAGGGCCAGTGCGGTATCGCGCACCGCCTCCTCGGCCAGCAGGTGCCGGGTCCGGATCGCCGGGTCCTCGGCGCTGGCGTAGCGCAGGCTCTCGGCCAGATCGGCGCGGGTCTCGTCGTCGACGGCACCGGCCACCGCATCGGCGTCCAGGGTCCGCCAGTAGCGAGCGAACCCGAGCTTCTGCCGCCACACCCGGCGGGCCACAGCCACGCGTTCGATCTCCAGGATCTGGACGGCGTCGAACTCGGCGTCGACGGTCTCCGCCGGTGCCGACACCCGGCCGACCGTGAGCCGGCCGGCGCGGTCGAAGCCGTAGTGTCCGCCGATCGCATCGACCAGCGCGTCCAGCAGCTCGACCAGCGGCGCCTCGTCGGCGACGAACAGGCCGACCTGGGCCGGCGCCGCCGCATCGAGAGCGGCGAAGGCGTCGGTGTCGAGATCGGCCGGGTCGGCGAACCCGGCGCGGGCCGTCGCGACCCGCCGGACCAGCCCGGCGGCGGTCTCGACATAACCGCCGGCGGCGTCGCCGCGCACGTCGGCGGTCACCGTCCCCGCCGGCGAGGCGCCGAGGGTGAAGCAGCCGGTCGCCGGATCGCTGGCGAACTGCCCGGCCGCCGGCGTGCCGGCGACCTTGGTCAGCGCCAGGCCGCGGTCGTACACCGCGTCGACGTCGGCGATCGGCCCGTCGTGGACCTGGTAGAGCAGGGCCGCCGGATCGACCAGCACCGCCGGCACCCGCAGCACCCGGCCGAAGCTCAGGGGTCGCGGCCGGCCGGTCAGGCCCTCGCGACCTTCGGTGCCGCCGGTACCGGCATAGCTGGCGCGCGCCACCTCGGCCTCGAACCGGGCCTGCAGGTCGCGCAGCCGCAGGGTCAGAGCCAAGTCGTCGAACTCGACCTGCTCGGCGGCACCGTCGAACACCAGGCCGTAGTCGGCGAGTTCGAAGCCATCGCCGCCGAGCCAGACCCGGACCCGCCGGCCGTCCCAGGCCAGGGCCGCCAGCCCGTCGAGCCCGCCGTCGGCGTTGTTGAGGGTCAACGCCCCGAACCCCGGGACCGACCGGCCCTCCAGCCGGCCGCCCGAGAACAGCTCGCGCTCGAAGTTGAGCGCCGTCACCAGCCGCGGCTCGTACCAGGCGTTCGGCGGATCGTCGCCCGGCCGGGTCACGAAGCCCTGGTCGCTGAACCGCAGGGTCCGGGTCGATCCGGTCTCCGGGTCGAACGGCTCGACCACCACCAGGTAGCGCCGGCCGGCATAGGGATCGTTCAGCAGGTCGTCGAACCGGCTCATGCGGTGCTCCCGGTCAGGTGCATGTGGGCAATCAAGCCGACGGAGCGGCGGGTGGGTCCCGGAGCCCGCTCCGCGTCTCCGGGATGACGATGGGAGAGAGCGACGCCGCGCCTCTTAACCTCTTCCGTCATCCCGGAGGGGGCGCGCCAGCGACCGGCTCCGGGACCCACGGGGCGACGGGCGTCCAGGCCTTGGAGCTCACGCCGCCCGGCCGGCCGCCAGCCGCTCCAGCGACCGGCGCAGGGTCGCGTTCTCGCTGCGCAGGCCGGCCAGGTCGGCCCGCAGCCGCCGGGTCTCCTCCACCAGGGTCTCGATGCCGGCGGTGCGGCGCGCGGCCCCGGCGTCGGCCTCCGCCGCCCCGCGGTCGTTGGCCGGCGCCGTCACGGTCACCGGGATCGAGCGGCCGTCCGGCAGCGGCACGAACGCCTCCGGCATCCGGCCCTCGCCGAACAGGGCGAGCTGCGGCCGGTGCGCGACGCCGCCGGACGCATAGCGGTGCAACTCAAGCGGCCCGCCGGCGGTCATCACCCCGCCGTCGGCGAAGTTGATGGCCGAGACGATGGCGTCGACCAGCGCGTTCACGTCCGGCGACAGTCCGGCCCGGAACGCGCTGAACCCACCGCTGCCGAAGTCGCCGGCATAGCCGGTCAGGCGGGCGATGATGCGGTTGCGCGTCGGCTTGTATCCGAAGTCGGCGCTCGGGTTCGGCAGGTCGCCGGTCTCGCCGGTCAGGGCCCGGCGCAGCTCCTTCAACTCCTCGAGCTGGGCCTCGGCGACCTGGAGCTGGCGGTCGGCGACGTCGCCGGTGTCGCGCAGCACGCTGTCGACCTGCCGGAAGACCCGGGCGTAGTCCTCGTTGCTGGCGTAGAAGTCGCGCGCCAGCTTGAGATACGCCTCGCTGGCGTCCGGCAGCTCGGCCTGGGCCTGCTGGTCGCCGGCCAGCGACCACGCCGCCAGATCCTCGAACCGCAGCCGCGCCTGCTCGAGCTGTTCGGCCGGCGACAGGATCGACAGCGAGGCGTCGAGCGCCAGCCGCCGCCTGGTGTCGGCGATCGCCTCGACCACGGCCTCGGCGCTGCGCTTGACCTCCTCCTGCTCGCGGATCTGCTCGTCCAGCTCCCTGGTGGCGAGCCGGGTGACGTCGGCCAGCGTCACCTGGGCGGCGATGTTGTCGTTGGCCGCCGAGGTCTGCAGGTCGAGGGCACGGCTCAGGGCATCGCTGACGATCGCATTGTCGGCGAACTCGGTGCCCAGCGCCTGCAGCGCCGCCACCGAGACGGTCCCGGTCGAGACCAGGGTCTCGACCTGCCGCCCCAGCAACTGGTCCAGCCCGGAGACATCGGCCCCCAGCGCCTCGCCCTCGGCCCGCCTGATGTCGTAGGCGTCGACCAGGGCGCCGACCTGGTCGACCACGCCGAGCCCCTGGGCGCCCCGCAGGTCGCGGGCCAAGTCGTCCTCGTAGGCCTGACGCAGCCGGTCGCGGGCGGCGTCCTTGCCCTGCTCGATCAACTCGGCCGCCTCCTCGGCCGAGTAACCGGCCTCGCGCAGCGCCTCGCTCAGCCCGTCGAGCCGGGCCTCGGCCTCGGCGAGCTGCAGGGCATAGCCGGTCAGCGGCTTGGTGTCGGAGACCGCGTCGTCGATCCCGAGCAGCGCCTGGACGTAGTGCTCGACGGCGGCACGCGCGGCATCCAGCCGCTCGGCGGCGGCCGCATCGTCGTCGACGGTGATCTGGTCGACCTGCCCGGTCCCAGTCGTGGTCGTGGCCGGGTCCTCGTAGCCGACCACCGAACCCTCGTCGGTGATCGGCCGGCGATAGCCCGGGTCGTCCACCGTAACCCGGTGGCCCTCGTCGTAGGCGAACGCCGGCGCCGCCGGCTCGGCAGCCGACGCCGACGGGTCGGCGACAGCGGTCTCGCCCGCATCGTTCAGCGGTGCGAACAGCCGGGTCGCCTGCTCCAGGAACGCACGGATCGTCTCGGCGTCCTGCCTCCCCTGCTCCTCGGCCTTGTCGCGCAGATCCAGGCGCTGCAGCGCCGCCGGGTCGCCGGCGGCGTTCAGGCGTTCCACCGTCCGGCCGAAGTCGCGCAGGAACGCGATGTCGGCGAGGCCTTCATCGAGGCTGGTGAAGTCCGCCGCGGTCGCCCGGCGCAGGCCGACCGTCAGGGTGGTCGCGTCGTACGGGTCGACGCCCTGGGCCGCCCCGGTCTCGAACGCGCGCAGCAGGCCGGTCTGGACCGCCCGCAGCACCGCCTCCTCGGGGTCCTCGATGCCGGAGAACACCGCACCGGTCTGGAAGTTGGCGCCGCGGGTCGCGTCGATGCCGGCGAAGAACCCCTTCGGCAGGATCGACTTGCGGCCGCTGGAATAGCCGATGGCGGTCAGGTCGGCGAGGTCGGACACGGTCGCCCCCAGGCGGTCGAACACGTCCTGCAAGGTGGTGACGACCTGGTCGCCGAGCCGGGCGATCTGGTCGAGCGGCCCGTCGTCGAGCGCGAACGGGTCGCTGGCCACGCTGCCGCCCGCCACGCCGATGCCGGCCTTGGCGAACGGATAGTCCTTGTCCTCGAAGAAGCTCGCGACCAGCGGCAGGGCGGCCGCGATCACGTTCACCCCCGGGATCGGCAGCAACGGGGCGATCGCGCCGGCGGCCGACCCGAGCAGGCTTCCGATCCCGCCGCCGCCCCCGAGCAGCGAGCCGAATATGCCGCCGATGCCGCCGGCGCCACCGAACAGCGAGCCCAGCGCGCCGCCGACTCCACCGGTACCGCCGAACAGCGAGCCGATCAGGCTGCCGATGCCGCTGCCACCACCGCCGAACAGCGAACCCAGCAGGCCGCCGATGCCGCCGCCCGATCCGCCGAGCAGTGGCCCCAGCAGTCCGGCCACCTGGCCGAGCAGCCCGCCGACCGATCCGCCGCCGCCGCCGAACAGCTTGGCGACGGCCTGCAGGATCGGCGAGAAGTCGAAGCCGGTCAGCCGGCCGAGCAGGTCGGCGATCAGCGGGCTCAAGGTCCGAAACAGGTCGTCGAAGCGCAGCTTGCCGTCCTTCACGATCCGCTCGAACAGCGCCCGGAAGGTATCGGCCAGCTTGCCGCCGAAGCCTTCCCAGACGTCCCGGGCCTTGCCCGCCGCCTTCTCCTGCTCGTCGGCGGCGGCGGCGATCAGGTCGCCCTGCTCGCGGTAGCCCTGGTTGCTGTCGCCGATCAGCTTCAGGCGCCGGCGCTCCAGCTCGACGGCGTCGTCGAGCAGGTCGGTGCCGGTGCTCTGCGCGGCCGAGTTCGTTCCGGTTCCGCTCACCAGCCGACGGAACGCCCCCTCGGCGGCCGCCACCGCCTCCACCAGCCGGTCGAAGCCGGCCGCGGCCGTGCTCAGGGTCGTCGCGGTCAGGGCGATTTCCATGACAGGTCTCCGAAGGTTGGCGGCAGCGGTGGTGTGGGTCCCGGGTCGCGCTTCACGCGCCCGGGATGAGGACGCGAGGGGACGGTCGCTCAACGAGCCCTCATCCCGGACGGAGCGGCCACGCCGCGGAGATCCGGGACCCGCGGAACGACGGGCACCCGCCCTACCCCTCCCGCCGCCGCTCGGCGGCGCGGGCCAGGACGGCGTCGTCCATGGCGCGGATCAGGCGCACGAACTCCTCGACGTCGGCGACGTCGAACAGCCCGCAATATGCCCCGATCTCGGCCAGCGGGATGGCGGCCGGCGCGACACCGGCCGGGCCGGCGACGACCGGTCGGACCGCCGACAGCAGCGCGAAGGCCTGCAGCACCGGCTGCAGGTCCGCGAACGGCTCCGGCCGGTCGCGCAGCGCCGCCGGCTCGACCCCTGTGGTCTCGGCCAGCGCGGTCAGGAACTCGACGCGTCCGCCCCAGTCGTGCTGCCAGCGGACGACGTCGCGGAGTTTTTTTCCGCGTCCTCGAGCTCGCGCTCGCGATACGCCTCCTGGTCGCTCGCCAGCTCGACCACCAGGTCGCGGAAGTCCTTGTAGGCCGGGTCGGCCAGGATCGCGGCCGCCGCCTCGGGGCTGTAGGCGACGGCCGCGCCGCCACGCTCCAGCCCCTGCCAGTCGAGCAGCACGGTCTCGGCCAGCACCTCGGCGGTGATCCGCTCGGTCACCTGGTCGTCCAGGGTGCCGGACCGCAGCGCCCGGCGGTACGGCTTCAGCCGCCGCGCCATGGTCTCGCGGTACCGGCGGTTGCCGATGCGGGCGATCTTCAGCCGGCAGCCGGACGCGGCGTCGACGGTGGTCCACACGCCCTCGTCCTCGAGCGCGGTGTCGGCCTTGAAGCGGTTCAGGTCCATCGGGTCTCTCGCGGATCAGAAAGGGGTCAGGCGGCGAAGCGATCGATCTGCAGGGTGCAGTCGGTGGACGGGTCGCGCAGCGCCTGCAGGTCGAAATCGGCCAGCACGTCCTGGTCGTTGCCGCCGGCGACGATGGTGCCGCGGGTCAGCTTCACCCGCGGCAGGGTGACGACGTAGCCGTTGCCGGCGCTGTCGGTGACCCGGAACGACAGGCTGGTCGGGGTGCCGGCCAGGTACTTGGCGTACAGCGCCCCGTCGGCGAAGTAGACTGAGACCCGGCCGGTCACCGTGCAGCGCCCGGAGCCGACGTCGACATTGCCGAGCGAGCCGACCGCCTGGATGCCACGCAGCCCGTTGTCCAGGCGGATCGACAGCTCGCGCAGGGCGGCCTCCGGCAGCTTCACGCCGTTCTCGCGAACCTCGCCGACATGGCCGACCGCGTTCATGACCGGGTTGGTCGGGGCGTCCGCCGGGGCGCCGGTGCCGACGCTCGACGTGCCGATGGTCGCCGCCTTGCCGGTGAACTCGACCGAGCCGGTGATCACCGCGCCGGTGCGGATGTCGAGCCCGAGCGAGCCCGGCACCATGCCGGTGAAGGCGATCATCTGGCCGATGTCGGTGAACTGCTTCTCGAGCGTGAACGAGGTCTCGGTGATGCCGTTGCGCAGCAGGGTGCCGGCAATGTCGACGGTCAACCCAGCCGCCGCCTCGTCCTGCAGCGGCGCCGGCGAGACGCCGAGCGCGCCGGCCGCCACCGAGGTCACCCGGTAGTAGCCGTTGTTGGCTCCGCCGGACGCCGCGAAGCCGCCGACCCGCACCCACTGCCCGACCGCGATGCCGGCAGCCGCGAAGTCGGTGGTGGTGCTGGTGAACGACGCCCCGGCATTGGAGGCGGCGATGTCGTCGGCCACCGAGATCGCGACCGGCGTGCCCCAGGCCGAAAACAGCGCCGCCGCCAGCAGCGCGTCGTGGGCGCCGTAGCTCAGCTCGACCTCGACACTGCCCGAGGCCTCGGCGCCGGTCTGGATCAGGTCGGCGATCTGGCGGTCGGCCCGGACCTCGCGGCTGGTGATGTTCTGGATCTGGAAGCCCAGGCTCTCGGCAGTGAAGCGCATCTGGGTCAGCGCCGCCCCCGGGGTCGTGCCCCAGGTCGATTCGGCGAGGTAGTAGAGTTGGGCGCGGCTGGAATCGGCCATGTCGGGGTGCTCCTCGGGGTGATGGGGTTCGGTGGTCGGTCGGATCGGACACGCGGAGTTGCCCCCTCGACCTCATCCCGGAGCGAACCGCCGCAGGCGGGACGCATCCGGGACCCACGGATGGATAGGTCCCGGCTCTCCGCGGCGTCGCCGCTGCGGCCGGGATGAGGTTGTTTGAGGGCGCGCGCCTCACCGCCTCACATGCAGGCGGAACAGCGCGGGCCGGTCGCCGGCCCAGGTGGTGGTGACGGAGACCACCCGGTGCACGGCCCCGCCGATCAGCAGCGCGTCGCCGGGACCCGGATCCGCGTCCAGCGGCTCGGCCGCCAGTGTGACGACACGGTCGCCGCGCCGGACCAGCCCGTCGGGATGGCCGGTCTCGACCTCCTCGATCACGCCGGTCACCGCGGTGTCGGTCTCGGCCGCCGTCACGGCACCGGTCGCGGGGTCGTAGGCCGGCGGGCCGGCGCGCCGCCAGGTCATGGCGGTGCCGGCGCGCGCGACCAGCCGGGCGGCCAGCGGCCGCAGGGTCTCGTCGAGCCGGCTCATGCCCGCCTCACCGGCACCGGATCGCTGCGGGTCAGGCCGCGCAGCAGCGCCTCGACGGCGGGGAACGAGCGGCCGGGCGGTGCGTCGGCGGCATAGCTGACCGCGACCGGACCGACCTGCTCGGACAGCACCCGACCGCCACGCTCGACCGGCGGCGCCAGATCCTCGGTCAGGGCGATCAGCGCCAGCTCGGCGCACGCAGCCTTGACCCGGTCGGGGATGCCGTCGAGCGCCCGGCCCTCGGCGTCGCGGGCGCCGGTGCGCGGCCAGGCCAGCGGCTGGGCCGGGTCGACCAGCCGGCCGACCCAGCGATGATTGCCTTCGAGATACGCCGTCGCCCGCAGCAGGGCGGCGTCGCGCGCCGCGTCGGTCGCCGCCGCCCAGGCGGCGACGGCACGGGCGGCGAAGTAGGCATCGGCCTCGGCTCGGTCGGCATAGGAGTCGATCCCGGCGGTGACGGTCATGGCCGGCTCCTGCGGTGCTTGCGGCGGCGGCGACGGGGCGATGAAGGCGTGGCGGCCGGCGGCGCCGAATCCGGCTCGTCGTCGGGTGGCTCGGGTTCGGCGGGCTCCGGATCGGGGGGGCCGCCCTCGCTCTTCAGCTTCGGCGGATCGATGAAGTCGCCCTGGCCGAGCAGCCGCCAGTCGGCGTACCGCCCGTCCCGGCCGGACAGGTAGTCGCGCAGGTCGACGACCACCGGCTGGCCGGTGCGGGCATGCTCCAGCACCACGGTCGGCAGGGTGTCGGCCGGGACGTGTCTCGGATCGTCGGGCATGACGGGTCCTCGCGGGGTAGCGATGCAGAGCGGGGCCTGGCTTCTCTCCCCACCTCATCCCGGAGCGAGCCGCCGCAGGCGGAACGCATCCGGGACCCGCGCACGGCCCCCCGGGGCGCACGGATGGGTCCCGGCTCGACGCTTGCGCGCCGGCCGGGATGAGGATGGAGAGGAAGCCCGGAAGCGCCGGCGGTCAGCCGGCGATGCGCACGGCCAGCTCCGGCCGCACCAGCTTGACGCCCCACAGGACGTCGAACTCCCAGACCGTCTGCTTGTACTGGCGGCTGACCTCGAGCCGCAGCGACAGCCCGGTCTGGGCGTCGGTCATCGCCAGGATGCGGTTGCCGAGCGCCAGGTCGGCCATCCCGGCCGACAGCGGGCGCATGGCCAGCGCGAAGGCGTCGCGGTGGAACGCCAGGTTGACCACGTGGCTGGCGCGCACGGTCACCGCCGCCGCGTCGGCCACGTCGGACCGCAGCGCCGGGGCGATCGCCACCGCCACACCGCCGACGGTCAGGCTCGTTCCCGCCGTCACCACATAGGTCTGGGCGTGCCCGGCGAACGAGATCACGTCGCCGGCCACCAGGGTGGGGGCGCCGGTATCGGTCTTGAGCTGCACCGTGCCGGCACCGGTCGACGCCGCGGCCGCCGTCGTGACGGTGTAGCTGCCGCCGTCGGAGGCGGTGCCGGCGACGTGGGTCGGCACGCCGTCGTCGGCCACCCAGTCGATGCCGAACTTGCGGCCGATCTCGCCCTCGATCTTCACGCCGGCCGAGCCGACCTTCTCGGCGTCGGAGAACTGCGGCAGGGCGAGCGCGTTGGCCTCGGCGTCGAAGTCCAGCACGCCGCGCCGGTCGGAGCGCGGGGCGAGCTGCTTGTTCAGCAGCTTGCGCGCCGCGGTGGCGTCGGAAACGTCGCCGGCGAACGGCGTGCTGCCGGCGCTGCCGACGAAGCCGTAGACGCCGGCGTACTCGGCATGCACCGAGGCGTTGACGGCGTTGGCCAGCGCCCGCACCGCCTCCGACATCTGCATCGGCACGAAGCTCTCCTCGGCGTCGATCTCCAGCACCTCGCGGTCGGTCAGGTGGAAGCCGGCCTTCTTCCAGTGGTTCAGCGGGATCTGCACGACCGTCGGCGCGGTGTCGGCCGGCACCGGGGCGGTGTTCGACGGGCTGACGTCGGTCGCCGCCACCGCGCTCGGCAGCGGCACGTCGATGGTGTCGCCCTTGCGGGCGGCGTCGTTGGAATAGTCGGCGTTGACGAGGCGCGGCATCACCGCCTGCTCGCGCAGGGCCAAGAGGCCACGCGCCAGGATCTTCGGCATCACGGCCGAGAGGCTGTTCGCCATGGCGAACTCCTTTCAGGGATCTGGATTGTCGGGGTCGGGTGAAGGCGCGCGCGGCATCCCGCCCCGGCGCGTGCAAGGCCCGGCGTCCCGCCGGGGATTCATGTCACGGTGACAAGAAGGCGGGTCAGTCCAGACGCCGGTCGCCGGAGATCGAGACCCGCAGGAACGCCTGACGGTCACCGAGCACGTCCCGCACCCGATCCTGCAGGCTCAGTGTCAATGCATGCTCCCCGGCGATCGTGCACATGTCCTCAAACATCGACGTCGTCAGGCCTTCGGCGAGTGCCGCCCGCACGGCGTCGAGCTTCGGCCACGCGGCATCCACGGCTTCATGGGTCGTCAGGTACAGGGTGAACCAGACCCTGCGCCGATACCGGTGCCCGCCGGCCGACCGTACGGTCGCGATGCTGGCCGGCAGTTCGATCTGCAGGATCGCCCCCGACCGCCTGGGGTCGGGGAGATCAGTTACCTGCTTGGATCGCATCTCCGCGATCCTGTGATCGCGGCACGTCCGGAACTCCTCGATCGCATCGACATCACCCATCGCCGGGACCGACACGACCGACGCAATGCCGATGCAGACCAGGGCCCTACACGCCGCGGAACTCATTCCAGCACCGTGCGCCGTTTGCATCGACGCGGCAGATCGACCACTGACCTTCCTTCTTTTCCGCCCTCTCGGGATTGGGGTTGTCCCTGTAGAAGGCCTTCGCCCAGCCGTTCAGGGCCTCGCGGACGACGGCCCCCCCATCCCTGAAGCATCTCACCTGCTCGCCGAGGCCGTGAACGCTTCCATATTCATCTGTCTTGTCGTCCATCTTCAGATGTCCGGACATCTCTGCGTCTCATTGCTTCGATGGATCAAAGTAAGGGTACGACGCTCCTATCGCGCCTCGATCCAGACGTCGTAGACCCGGCTGACGGTGCCGCGCGGGGCGGCCCGGCGCACGGTGTCGTCGATCAGCCGCGCCAGCCGCTCGCGCTCCCGGGCCCCGCCGTTCGGGTCGTAGCGGGTCCGCTCCAGCTCGCGCTCGACCGCGTCCATCACGTCGTGTTGCCGGTCCATGAACTTGCGGCCCGAGGCGGCGGCCGGGAACTGTACCCGGAACCCGGCGCGCAGGCTCGACCAGCCGAGCCTGGCCGGATCGCCGCGCAGCGTGCGGGTCGCCAGCGCCATGAAGGCCTCGGCCCGCGCCGGGCCTGCCACCAGGCCGAGGCCCGCGGAACCGAGGAGAACGAGGAACAGCCGTCGTCGCATGGTCACCTCCCTGGGAACATCGTCCTGTCGCCCCTACTATGGACGACGGTGAGGCGTTTTCACGGCACCGGCACCGATGTACGCTGGTACATCAGCACGAACACCCGGGTCGGCTTCAGCAGGCCCGACACCCGGGCGCGGATCCGCTCCAGCGAGCGAGCCTGCGCCTGGATGCTGCAGATCCCGTCCCAGCCGGCCGCGGCCCATTCCCGTTCGATGATCGTCTCGATCTCGCGACGAACGCCCTCGACGTCACGCGCGTCGGGCTCGGTCGGGACATGGATCGAGACCATGCCGACGATCACGTGCTGGCCGCCCCACGGGTCCCGTACGAAGCCGATGATCGGCGACAGGTCGACCACGACCGGCAGGTCGTCCGGCGGCCAGGCCTTGATCGCCGCCGGCGCCGGCCGGTCCCAGTCGTCGAGGCACTGGCGATCGGCCTGAGCGGCCGGATCCTCGGCCCGCGCCGTTGCCCCGCACAGCAGGGTGATCAGACAGATGGCAAAGGCAGTCGATCGCATGTTCGCCTCCCGGATCGTTGTAGCGCGGCTATGGAGCCGAGAGGCGCAGGTCCTACGCCACCCGCACCCGCCCCGCCGCGATGTCGGCGACGTGGCGGGCGATCGCCCGCGGGTCGTCGGCGGAAATGGTGAGCGGCCCGGCCTCGCCGCGGCCGGCGGTCGGGGCGCCGCTGCCGCCCTTGCCTGAGCCGTCGAACGCACGGCCGTAGACCGGGTCGGCCCGCAGCCCCTCGACCAGATCGGCGACGGTCAGGTAGGCGGCGTCCTCGCCCTCTCGGCGTTTCGGCTCGCCGGCTTCGTCGAGCACCCGGACCGCCAGCCCGCCGGCGTCGTCCTCGGCGACGCCCAGCCGGTCGCGCAGCACCGGCAGCAGCAGCTCCGGCACCCCGCGCGCCGCTTGCAGGGCCGCCCGCGCCTCGGCGTCGACCAGCCGGGCCTCCAGGGCGGCCTGGCGGGGATCGGCGACGGTCGCAGTCTCCGGCACCGGCTCGGGCTCGGGCGCATCCTCCACTTCGGCATCCCCGGTGCCGGCCTCGTCGCGGGTCGCCAGCTCGGCCTTCAGCGCCTTGCGGGCGGCGCGCTCCTTGTCCAGCGCCGACTTCAGGCCGGCGACGTCCTCGACGCCGTCGGCATCGAGCCGGAAGCGGCCGTCCTCGGTGGCGACGTAGTGCTCTCGCACGGCCTCGGGCAGGTCCTCGAGCCGGTCGACGGTGGCGGGCAGGGTCATGACAGGGCTCCTGTCGTGGTGTGTGTGTGTCAGGCCGCAGCGAGCACGCCGCGGCGGCGGATCTCGGCGAGGAAGGTCGGGCGGTCGATCTCGCCGGCCATCCGGGCCTTCAGCAGCAGGTCGATCTCCTCGGCCTCGCGGGCGTCGAGCCCGGTGTCGGGGTCGAGGGTCACACGGCCGGCGGCCTCCGGGGCCAGGTCCATCCAGCGGGCACACAGGGCCAGCGCCGCGGTCAGCCCCTCCTCGACCGCCCGCACCAGGGCGGCCAGCGCGGAGTCGGCGCGGGCCGCGTCGATCGCCCGCTCGGTCGCGGTGATGCCGCCGGAGCGGCGCACCATCAGGTCGAGCCCCATGACCGCCATGCGGTCCTCCAGGTCCGAGAGATCCTGGCGGCCGGCCTCGATCGCCGCCCCGCCGTGCTCGACGTATTTCAGGTCGGCGCCGTCGCCGTCGCCGAGGATCAGCCGGTTCGGCCCGATCTCGATGCCGTCCTCGCCGACCTTCAGGTTGCGGCCGAACAGGATCGGCACCCGGGCGACATGCAGGATGTGGCGCTGGTCCGACGACGACTGCCAGTGCGCCAGGTTCAGCCAGGCCAGGTCGAGCAGCGGCGGCCGGGCGGTCAGGAAGCCGGTGCGCTCGGCATAGACGGTGACCAGCGGCACCGCGTCCAGGCTGGTCTCGCCGCCGGCGTGGCGGCGCCACGGCCGGTCCTTCAGGGCTTCCGAGCGGCGCCACAGCGACCAGCGCCCGGGCTCCAGCACCCGGATCTGCTCGACTGTGCGCTCGCCCCAGGCGCCGTCGCGCTCCAGCACGGTCTCGCGGATCCGCACCCGGTCGAGCCGGCCGTCCGGGCCGGCGCGCCAGCCGATCAGGTCGGGTGCCGGGACGTGCACCAGATACGGCCGGGCGCCGCGGGCCCGTTCGTCGGCCAGGGTCTCGCCGGCACCGCCGCCGGTCGGATAGTCGACCAGCAGGTGGGTCAGGCCGTCGGTCAGGGCAGCGCGCAGCACGTCGCGGGCGAGGCCGGTCAGATCGCGGCCGCCGAGGTCGAGGTCGCGGGCCATCGCCCGGATCCGCGGGTCGGCGTCGTCCGACAGGATCGCCGGCTTGCCGAACGGCTTGCCCGACAGGGTCTGCACCGCCCGTCCCAGTCCGTTGAACAGCACGGTGCGAGCAAGGCGAATGCGGTACGCCTCCAGGCTCTCGCCCGGCTCGCGCGGCAGCCGATGCTCGCCGGCCTCGCGCATGGCGCGGGTGCCGCCCAGCAGGTCGCGGATCAGCTCCCAGTCCGGGGCCCGCGCCGCCCAGGCGGCGTTCGGGGTGGCGACGTCGGTGCCCCGTGCGGTTCCGATGGAGGCGTCGGGCATGGCGGTCTCCGTTGCAGATTGCTGGCGTCAGCCGTCGTCTCGCCGGATCGGCAGGGTGACGACGGCGTGGAGTCCGTCGGGATCGCGGCCGTCGAGCTCGATCGACGGTGCGTCGAAGGACCGGGCGCCGAAATCGCTGTTGCGGATCAGTGCGGCCGCCCGCTCGGCGAGGCCCAGTGCCGACGCCGCACCGGCCTCGCGCGGAACGTGGCAGACGATGACGATACGGTCCGGTGCGGCGGTCACGTGCAGCCGACAGCGATCGGCGGACGGACCGGCGGTTCGGCTGAAGGCATCGAGCCGTTCGATCGCCCGGAGCAGGCTCGCCCATGGCGCGGTGCGCAGCATCGTCGCGTCTCCGGCAGGCGATGACTCGGGCTGGGGAGACCGGCCGGGGAAACGGACCGGGGAAACGGACCGGGGAAGCGGCCCGGCCGGGCGGCGCGCTAGAACCACATGAGAGCGGTCGTCAGCGACAGCGCGACAGCCACCAGGAAGCTCCAGACGGCGGCATGAATCGACATCCTGAGCACGGCTCTCACCTTGGCCGAGTCGACGACCAGCGATACCGCGTAGCCAGCGGTGATGTTCAGACAGAAGACGAAGAAGGCCATGACGCCGAGCAGAGACATCGCGATCCACGCGCGCTCGACTTCCCCCATCTCTCCCGAACTCCCCAGGAGCAGGGCGAACTGCACCGGAAACAGCACGAACAGCGCAAGCGGCACGTACGCGAGCAGGTCGAGGACTAAGACGAGAACGCGGACGGAGTCCGCCGATCGGATGAGCGAGGACGGTTCGACTCCGAAGATCCGATCAGCACAGTCAGTCATCCGTCGTCTCCGGACGTCAGTAGACAAAGATCGCAACACACGCGACCGACGCCAGAAAAACCAGGAACACCCAGACCAGGGCATGAATCAGCCATCGCAGCAGCACCCTCATCACCGGGGAGTTCACGACCATCAGGCAGAAGAACGCGATGCAGACGTTCGACATCACGATCGTCAGCACGAGCATCGACACTTGGATCGACAGCAGGATCGCGTCGCCGAGACCCCACGGGCGGCTCCCATCCTCGAAGACCTTGGAGGTCAGGAACGGGACGAAGTACTTGGTGGCGAAAAGCGTCAGGATCCCGAAATCGACGACAGCAAAGGCGGCCGCGAAGACCAGGAGCCAGCGCCGGGACGCCGGCTCCGCCGCGAACACACCGTCGAGCGGCCGCCTCATCGCGTGTTCAGCCTCGACTTGGCCCCGCGCAACGCGTCCAGGAGCAGGCCGGGCGGGAGCGGAAACCGATGCTCGTCCCACAGCGCGAAGCCCAACCGGATGGCCGCCTGGTCCTTGGGGTCGTCCCACCACGCGTCGGTATCGCGGATCGCCTGCCAGATCGCACCGGCAATCAGCTCGAACTCGGTGAAGCCGGCGGCCTTTCCGATGTAGCCGTAGTGCAGGTTGCCCCACAGGTCGCTGCCGTAGTCGACGCCCTCCGCCGGGTCGCGGACCCAGCGCGGGAACTCCCGCTTGATGTCCCAGGGCCGGCCGGCTCCGACCAGGGCGATGAACCTCGAATAGGCCTCCGACCGGTCCGAGGCGATCGCGGTCAGCGACTTCAACTGCGCGAACTGAGGCGACTGGTAGTTCCGCCTCACGGTTCGCAGCAGCTGATCCGCCGCCCGTTCGAACGGACTCGGCGCACCGTTCCGACCGGCCGGTCGACCGGCCAAGACGTGCCGTCGCCGTTGATAGTGCAGGGCACGGGCGGTCTCCGGATCGTCGGCCGCGACGATGTCGATCAGATAGGTCAGCTCGTCCTGGTCGACCGGCGACGGCCGGTTGGCCCGGGCGATCAGCGCCAGGGCCGCCAGAACCGGCCGCCGGTCGCCGCGGATCGACGACGGGTCGATACCGAAGCGCGACAGCAGCGCCTCGTCCAAATCCGGGCCGCGCAGGCTCGGCAGTCCGTCGCGGGGCCGATAACCGCCGCT
>Ga0070728_10000509_pt1 | contig 75924 bp, 85 predicted proteins | sample tdDd471_FD_66723 | JGI IMG/M metagenome (GOLD analysis project Ga0070728, IMG submission 66723) | Marine sediment microbial communities from the Atlantic coast under amendment with organic carbon and nitrate - tdDd47.1 | ecosystem: Environmental > Aquatic > Marine > Coastal > Sediment | place... | reverse complement strand
GTGACATTGGTGGCCTATGATGATCAAGGTCGAACAGACCGAATGAGTAAAAGTTTAACAATCACCACATCCACCGCCCCTGACATCAGTTTCACGATAGATGCTAGTCGATGTATCAGTAATGCGAATACTTTCACGTCAATCAATAGTTCAGGAGACATAGCTAGTTACAGTTGGGATTTTAATGGAGATGGGATAGAAGACAGTACGGATCCCAATCCGAGTTATCAATACACATTATCGGGAACCTATACAGTGAAACTGGATGTGACTAGTAGTGGTGGGTGCAGTAATCACACCTCCAAAGAGGTAAAGATCTATGACGCTCCACCGGTTCCTATTATTCAAACCAATTCAAAAGAAGTTTGTGAAGGAGTAAGCTTTGATTTTGTGAATGCTACAGATGATTCTGCATATGATACTTTGATCAGTTATCATTGGACAGTTACTGATCTTGGGGATACCACGCTGGCGGGTGATCTAGCTTATAGCTTCTCCACCCCAGGAGAAAAGATTGTAGAAATCTATAGTGCTATTCCTGGATGTGAGTCAGCGACTTTTAAGGATACTATCACTGTACTGTCTTCACCAGTCGCAAACTTTCAAGCTCCTGCAGTGTGTCAAGGGGGGATTACCACTTTTGCGAATTCTTCAAATGCCAGCTCGGCAGTATGGGATTTTGGTGATGGGTTCACAAGCATCACTTTTAGTCCTGAGCATTTATATACCTCTCCAGGTACTTACCAGGTTGATCTTACTGTAACAGATGGCAAAGGTTGTATTAGCGATACTTTAAAAGAAGTATTTGTAGCGGCACTGCCAGAAGCAGAGTTTCAGTATGATCTGGTTTGCCAGGACAATGGGGTTATTCTGAAAGACGTGTCGATTGTGAGTGGAGCTGATATTGTTAGTTGGAAATGGTATGTGGCAGATACGATCCTATCGACGGATAAAAACCCAGAAGTACTGTTCGCTGATCAGGGGTCAGAGATGGTTACTTTGGAAGTTATCTCTTCAAATGGGTGTTCATCCACCTATTCGACAGATGTTAATGTTTTAGCTCAGCCTGAGGTGGATTTGGATGTTCAGGTAGCGTGTGTTGGAGAAGTCTCAGTGCTCATGGATATTTCCCCAGGTAAGGCTGATTTTATTAACCGAACATGGTTTGTCAATGGGGAAATGCTGAGTGATACTTCCCAAACTTTGAATTATACATTCAGTGACCCTGGAACTTACGAAATAGGGTTGTTGGTGGACAACTCCAATTTATGCTCTGGAGAGACTACCAGATCAATAGAAGTTCTTGCACTACCGGAACTGAATTTTAATATTGATGGAATCTGTGAAAATGAGTCAATTATAGCGAAAGATGCTTCGCAAGCTAGCAATGATGCAATTGCAACCAGAAGCTGGTATTTTGACGATGAGTTTATTGGCAATGGATTGGAAACGGTCGTTCCTCAAGGGCAAGATGGACAGCATACCATTAGGCTTGAGGTGGTAACGCAATATGGCTGTAAGCTCTCCAGTTCTCAAACTACCGAAATTTACACCAAGCCGCAGGTGGATTTTTCTGCTTCCAATGATTTTGGTGTTCCCCCTTTCAGCCTCGATTTTACTAATAACTCAGAAAATGCAGTCTCTTATGGCTGGTATGTGAATGGAGAGTTCCTCAACAGTGACGCAAATCCAAAGATCAATTTTGATAGTGTAGGAAACTATAACGTGACTTTGGTGGCTGTATCAGATCATGGTTGTAAGGACAGTATTACAACAGTTATTGAGTCAATAGAGCCGGTTGTTGACCTTACAGTAAACAATGTGCAACTGACTGAGAATTCTGGAATGCAGAGTATTCTTGTGGATGTTGCTAATAATAGTAATCTGCCAATGGAGATTTTTGAAGTGGAGATAAAGTTGGAGAATGATTTTACGCTTTCGGAGACAGTTACAAAAAGAATTAATGCTGGTAAAAGTGCAGTGATAAGTTTGAATGTGAACTTGCCGGCAACATCAAATTTGGGTTATTTATGTGTTAAGCTCATTGCTCCTTACAAAGTTGCTGATGTTGATCCTTCAGACAATGAGAATTGTATCGACTTGGTCTCAAAGCCGGTTTTTGAACCAGCTTATCCTAATCCGGCCCATGACAAAACTTATGTTCGTTCGGTATTGCCTGAGTCTACTGATGTGACTATTTCTATTCTTGACCTATCCGGACAGATAAAAACGCAAAAAACCATTCCATCCATGCCAGCTGGATTGAATACTTTTACAATCGACTTGTATACATTAGAAGCAGGAACATACATCATCAATATTACTCATTCAGGACAAACACATCGCACACGTATTATCAAAAATTAACCGAAATACTCGGTTTGCATAACAAATTCATTTTTCTGTTCAATAGAATTACCGGAAAGAATCCAAATATTTATTATTCTTATTACTTTTGTAGCAAATAAAATTTGGAATGAAGTTAAATTCACTACACTTAAAGTTAGACGAGATAGATAGGAAGATATTAGAGATACTTCAGTCTAATGCAAAAATTACAAATGCCCAACTTTCAAAAGATATTGGCTTATCCCCAGCCCCAACTCTGGAAAGAGTAAAAAAGCTTGAAAATTCAGGAATTATCAAAAGTTACCACGCCAAATTGGATACAGAGCGTATCGGATTGGGGGTTCATACCTTCGTGCAGGTAACGCTGAAAGGCCATAACAAGAAGAACATAGACATGTTTCTTGCAGAAATTAACCAGATACCTGAAGTGATAGAATGTCATCACATCACGGGTTCCGGGGATTTTATTTTGAAAGTCATCTCAAAAGACATCACATCTTACCAGCGATTAATGTTGGAAAAAGTAAGTGAAATTGAAGTGGTGGATAGTTTGCAGTCTATGGTTATTCTTTCCACTTTCAAGGATAGCAAAGTGATGCCTGTGCCTTTATCATGACAACCCTGGAACGAAATATTCTTTCTGAGAGTCAGGTAAAACAAATCATCCGACGTATTGCTTTTGAAATTTATGAAAACAACTTTGATGAAAAGCAAATCATCATTGTTGGGATTTATGACAAAGGCTATTACATCGCTCAGATGATTGTGAAAGAACTTGAAGCGATCGTGGAAGGTGTAAAAGTAGGTTTAGTAAGGCTTAATGTAGACAAAAATGCACCGGCTGCTTCTGAAATTTCTCTGGATATACCTGTGAAGCAATTGAAGAATAAGGCGATTGTATTGGTGGATGATGTGCTGAATACCGGCAAAACCATGGCATATAGTTTAAAAGCTTTATTGGAGGTGGAAGTAAAGAAGCTACAGGTTGCTGTGTTGGTAAATAGAAGTCACAGTCTGTTTCCTCTTGCGGCGAATTTCAAGGGGTATGAGTTGTCAACTACGCTTGATGAGCATGTAGAAGTACGACTTGGCGATAATGCTGGTGTATTTCTTTACTAAGCGAATAGAAAATTTAAATCAGGAAAGCCGGCTTGCCGGCTTTTGTGTCTTCAGCCTCAATAATCTTTATACAAGTCCGGTTTTTTTAGAAGCATGTCCAGGCTCATCGATACGATTTCTCCCATGGTTTGACAGTTGCTAAAGGCCGCATGTTCATAGAAGGTGCCCAGTTCTTTGGCGAGTCTTCTGACATTTTCTGGTTTGGCAATCTCATCCTTTCGCATGGCTACCAGCAAGTCATCCACTCTGATTTTTTCTACTTTAACTCTATTGGCGATTAATGAACGCTCCTCTCGCTGATATTGACGAACAGTTTCCGGAGTGAGGCTTTTCAGTCCAATTCTAATGATCGGATTATTTTGCTTGAAATATTGTGGTAGATAAACAGCTTTTCTGCCTTCATAAGATTGCTGATCAAAGTCTATTGCTCGCAAGCGGTAAACAACCTCTTCAAAGTCCGGTGTAATATCTATCACAAAATTGCTCGAATGCATATCTCCAAGAAGTCTCACAAAACATCGTTCGTTGAACTTGACAAACTCTTTAGCCAGTCGTGTTTCATTGAGGTTTGGGTCATTCAGGTTTCTTTTGATGAATTGGTCAGCAGGAATTCCTACAATATGCTCTTCAATCAATGTATCCTGATAGACCGTATAGCTAATTCGGTTTGGAGAGAGCAAGTGCTCCAGCTCCAGGCCATAAATGCGTGAAGCATCAGCGTGTTTGATGTAGAAGTAATCAAAGTTGTCGTTGATGCGATTAACAATACGTACACGGAATGGCTGAGTGTTGCCATAGACACAGAGGTCCACACGATCAACATAAAGATGCTCCATCACCCCAACATCTCCATCGGCTTTCATGATCGAATAGATTTTTTTGAGAGACTCGTGAATGTCCTTCATATCTGCTTGCGGGTAAAATACTGTTTCCCAGAGCGTATCATTCCCATTCCTGTCGTAGAGCGGAATAGAGTTATCATATCTGCGAAGAGACTCATAGGTAATAGGTAAGGGCGATTCCCGATCATATTTTTTGAGGTATTCTCTCAGGTATTCGCTAATCTTATATACGAGCTTTTTCTTACTGATTAGTGGCATTATTGGAGGTGTTTGATGAATGAATCAGCAGCCAGGTCAGCCCAGGTTTGAAACGATTCCTGTACTGGTTGATGATTCGGTAGGTATTGATAGAGTCTTTCAATATCAAAATGCTCACTGGAAATCCCAGCTCCTGCCTTGATTGCGTCAATAGCATTGCAGGCCTGCTCGTAATGTCCTTCCACCGGTACCATTAGCACAGGTTTACCGAGATACATTGCCTCACAAACCGACTCAAATCCAGCAGTTGTTACATAAGCTTTGGCAGAAGCCATCTTTTCAATGAATTTTTTGTCATCTAATTGATGGAAAATCAGATGATCATCAATCACGTACGGATTGGGTTTATCCTTCTTATCCCAAAAACAATGAATAGGCTGTTGCGGATGCTTAATGTGAAATTCCTCTACTTCGCTGGCATATCCTGGGTTGACCATGTATGCCAGAAAATGATTTTCTGTAGAAGTCTTTATTTGTCGGACTTCATCCCGGAGCAATGGGGGAACCACAAATAGTTTTTTTCTTGGCAGATCATCAAAATGCTGGAAACTAAGTGCCAGAATCTTATCGGCTCCAAGACTGGCGATTTTGTTGCCAATGCGTAGGGAAAGTTTGTCTAAGGCTCGCTTAGGTGGAAAATCAAACTCCGGGTGAGCAATCAAAAACTGATGAGCAATGCAGATGAACTTAGCTTTTGGTCTTCGGGAGAAGTTGTAAAGACCGCCCAGGAAGTCATAAAAGTTGATAATTACATCTGGTTTTACCTGATCGACAATTTCATCAATCAGACTGATAGAATGCTGATATTTTGGAGCACGAAGTAGAGAATAAACTACAGAGCGGAAAGGCTTTACAGACTTTTGATCTTTATCAGTGACAAAATTAGGGCTGTCCAGATGGCTGATTGGAGCCTGGATTTTCTCAGTGAAAAATGTTGGTAAATCTCTTCTCTTGCTCTTACCAACAATCACATGACTGATTACATGTCCGGCCGATCTCAGGATTTTTGCCAATGATAGTGCCTGAGTCATATGTCCCCGGCCTTCGCCCTGTATGATAAATATGTATTTCACTTTATGATTTCCTGAAAATGAGTGATGGTTGTAATTCTAGTTGATTGATAGGGATCTAATTCCAATAGGTCTTTATCGCCAGTAATTAAAAAATAGGCATTGGATTGTTTTGCGAGACTAAGTAAGAAATTGTCTTTTGAGTCGCGACAATCATCTACACCCAGGTTAATGGTTTCAACAAACAAGGCTCTTTCTTCCAAAAGATTAAGTAACACAATTGCTTGCTCTTCACTAAAGTAATTTCTGAACTTGGGTCGTTTGATCACTTCCATAAATTCAGCCAATAGTTCTTCGGAAATAATGAGTTGGATTTCTTTATGAATAAATAGTGGCTGGAGAAAATTCCTTTTCTTCGAAATCAGAAACGAGATGAGCAGGTTCGTATCAAGAATTACTTTGATGTTTTCCTTCTTCAAAGCGTTTTTTCCTTACTATTTCTACTTCTTTTAATACCTCAGTTTCAGATAGGTCTTCAATCTGTAGAGAATCTATGAATTTATAGAATCTTCTTTCGAAAGTACTTTCCTTAAGCTCATAGATTAATTCATCTTGCTCTTTTTCACTGAGCTTTTTCACATTTTCTAGTACTTCTTCCTTCGTCATGTCAAACTGAAATTGGTACTATAAATTTAATCAAATTCCTGAAGGATCAGTTAGAAAACTTCAAGGTGAACTCAGTGCCTTCGTTCACTACGGATCGAACCCCTATTGATCCACGGTGGTTTCTCATGATCTGTTTGGAGAGGCTAAGACCGATACCAGAACCACTTTTTTTGGTAGTGAAGAATGGAATGAAAATCTTTTTGAGTGCTTCTTCTTCTATACCTGGCCCATTGTCGCGAATGTGAATATAAGCTCCCCCTTCAGGTCTTGGAGTTGCTCTGAGCCAAAGCCTTTTTTCTTTGCCGGTATCGTCGTTTTCAACCAGTGCCTGTACCGCATTTTTCACGATGTTGATCAATACCTGTTCTATTTGCTGTTCATCTATTTCTATACAAAGTTGCCGTGGAATGTCTTCTTCCACGATAACCATTGCCTGGTTGATTTCAGGTCTCAATATAGCGATCACATGCTGGATGAGCTCCTTGATGCAAACCTTTGATAAATTTGGTAAGGTAATTCTCGTCATATTGCGGAAGTCACTCACAAATTTGATCAGGCTTTCGCTGCGACGATGAATGGTATGAACAGCCATGTGAAAATCACTGATTTGTTCATTGTCGATTTGGTTGATGTCCTGACCATTTCCTAACCATTCTTCCATTTCTGACTCCACTGTTCTGGCAAGTGAGGAAATTGGCGTTACGCTGTTCATGATTTCATGGGTAAGCACACGAATCAGGTTTTGCCAGGCTTCCATCTCTTTTTCTTCCAGTTCACTTTGGATGTTTTGTAGAGAAATCAGTTTGAACTCTTTGCCACGGAGAGATAATTCAATGGCGTAAATAGCCAACTGTATTTCATCTTCATTCTGTCGAGATATTTTCACCAGGTCACGGCCTCCGGTACGAAGTTCTTTGATAGAGTTGACAAGGTCTTCATTGACCACCTTAAGCTGCCGTATGTTTTTAAGATGCTTTAAGCCCAGCAATTGCTTGGCTGTGGTGTTGATGATTTGTACTTCGCCATTTCTATCAAACGTTATGATCCCAATGCCTACATGCTGTACGATGGTTTTAAGGTATTGATAGCTTGCTTCTTTCTCAGCTCGGATTTCACGAAACTTTCGGATCACGGAGTTAAACTCTGTGTATAGTTCGTCCAGACTAGTGCCTTCTTTTCTCTCCGGATAAGTGTGTGAAAAGTCATCCCATTTGATGCTCTGAAGGAAACTGATCACCTCTCGGTTAGACTTTTCAATGAAGTAATAGAGGTAATACCCTTCAATGATAATCAGGATGAAGATCAGGATTTTACTGAATGTGTAACTCTCCGTATAAAACAGGTTGGCAAACACAAACATCGTCAGAGCTAGCAGCGCAATCCGGCCGATCAATTGATATTTGAAGCTTTTATAGCCCATATTTTTCCAGCCTTCTATACAGCGATGCACGTGTCAATCCCAGCTCTTTAGCCGCTTTGGAAATGTTGCCATTGTGCTTGTTCACAGCTCTTTGGATCACATTTTTCTCGACATCATCCAGATTGAAATTGTCAGGTTCAACAGCAGCATTATTTTCCGGCTTTTGAGCTAAAAAGAAAAAATCATCCGGATTCAAAGTGTCCGTATCACTCATGATAATGGCACGTTCAATGGCATGTTGCAACTCACGGATATTTCCAGGCCAGCTGTATTTCTGCAGCTTCTTGACAGTTCCCGGAGCGATTTTAGAGATATTTTTGCGGTACTTATGGCTGTAAGTTTCCATAAAGTGATTGGCCAACATCGGGATGTCATCAAGTCTGTCTCGAAGTGGTGGCAGATGAATTTCTACAGTATTGATCCTGTAAAGCAAATCCTGTCTGAACGTATTGTCACCAACCATTTCATAGATCGGCATATTGGTTGCACATATCAGACGAATGTCAATCGGCATGCTTTGATTAGAACCAATTCTCGTGATTTCTCGCTTTTGTAGTGCTGTGAGTAGTTTGGATTGCAATGGTAGATTCAGGTTGCCAATTTCATCCAGGAACAATGTGCCATCATTAGCTACTTCAAAACGTCCCGCTCTGTCTTCTTTGGCATCTGTGAAAGCTCCTTTTTTATGACCGAATAGCTCACTTTCAAACAAACTTTCTGTGATCGCTCCCATATCTACCCCAATAAAAACATTGTCTTTTCTGAGAGATTTTAGATGAATTGCCCTGGCAATAAGTTCTTTTCCTGTCCCGTTTTCTCCAAGAATCAGCACGTTAGCATCAGTTTGCGCTACTTTGTCAATGATCTTGAAGACTTCTTTGATTTCCTGGCTTTCACCAATGATATTCTTAAAAGCGAGGTTGCTATCAGCCTGAAGTTGCTTACTTGTTTGCTTGAGTTGACTAACTTCCTTTAATGATTTTTTGAGTTTGGATGCACTGTTGAGCGTAGCAATGAGTTTTTCATTTTGCCATGGCTTTAATACGAAATCCGTTGCTCCAGCTTTAAGGGCTTTCACAGCCATCTCCACATCACCAAAAGCTGTAATCAATACAACCACAGCTTGAGGATCTTTGTCCAGAATTTGTTCTAACCAATAAAACCCCTCCTTACCTGAAGTGATATCCTTGCTGAAATTCATGTCCAGCAAGATCAGATCATAAGTGTCATTGTTAAGCAGGAAAGGAATTTTTTTTGGATTCTTCTCAATGAGTACCTCTTTGGCATGCTTCTTCAATAACATTTTAGCAGCCAATAGCACATCTTCATCATCATCAATAATCAGGATTTTGCCCAGTTCTTTGTCCACGGTGTCTTCTTTTTTAAGGTCAGAATTTTCACAAATAATGCCAATGTGTAAAATCGGTGATTCTAGCTTATCAGGCTATATTTCATTTCATCAAGTGTACGTAAATGTACACTTAAATTTATTCAATGTTCTTATTCGTACAGGTAATTGTAGGATAGTTCGGGCAATCCTGCATGATAAGGTAACTGTACCTTCAGCTTTTCCAACTTCACCTGTGCCTCCAGGTATTTGAGTTGGGACTGGATGTACTTGTCTTGCTGAATATTGAGTTTGAACAAATCACTTTCACCAGATTCCAGGTTGAAGATTTCAGCTTCCATCAGGGCCTCGTAATTTTTTGCTAATTGGAGATATTGAGCTACCAGTGTCTGATTGGTTTTGATGCTTGCATAGGTTGCGCTCAACAGTGCTTCCAGCTCCTGCTGGGTTTGCAACAGATCAAAGCTGATGCTCTCTATATAGGCTTTTGTTTTTTGCAATGAACCCCGTTCCTTTCTCAGTAAAATTGGGAATGATACATCCATCCCCAGCTTGTAGTTTTCATGCAGTGCAGGTGAGGTGTAGCCATTTATTTTAAATGGTGTGTCGATCATGGAATAATTGAGGTTGATTTCTGGTTTGAGACTTTCTTTATTCCACTTTTCCTGTACATCCAGTTGATTCTTTTTTGCCTGTATTTTGAGAATTTCAGGATGATTGTTCATGGTCCACTGTGTGAGAAAGGATAAACTGGAGTCTGATGGGATCATCCAAAGTGAGTTATCCTCGCTTGCCGGGGTTGTGCTCTCTTTGAGCTCCAGAGGTTGGCCATCCGCACTCCATAGGTGTACCGATAGCGCCAGTCGAGCCTCTACCAGTTCCAGTTTGGCTTTTTCAAAATCTACCAGACGGCTTTGAAAGGTAATTTCTGCCTGGATCGTATCAAGTGCCGAGGCTTCTCCAAATCCAAAATCAAGCTTGGTTCTGCGTACAATCTCTTCTGAGATTTTCATGCTTTTTTGCTGCAGCTCAAATTGCTCATAAGCAAAGTACCAGTCCCAGTAGACTTTTACTATACTGAACAAAGTCTTGTTGGTGAGTTTGATTTTTTCAGCTTCAGCAATGTCCCCAAAGAGTTTAGCCTGCTGTACCATGGAGCGTCGTTCATCTATGAAGAGCCCTTTGCCAATTGGCAGGCTAATACCAGCAGCTACCTGCCAGTTGTTGGTAGTACTTCCGATGTAGTCCTGTGGATTGAGCTTGTCTCCCTGGTTTTTATAGAGTTCTATCTTAGGATCAACTGGCAACCATGTGGGGAATTTTACTGCGCTATAAAACTTACTGTAATAGGGTTTGTCCAGATATTCTTTTTTGATGTAACTCGATTGGAGTTTGGGATCGAATTTCCCTTTTGCTGCAAGTAATTCAGCTGCTGCAAACTTATCCTGCAACCCAGCTTGTCTGACAATCGGGTGGTTTTGAGTAGCCATATCCAAAACCTCGCGAAGTGAAAGCCTCACACTGTCCTGAGCGTTTGATACAGTGGCTACTGTCACAAATAGGAAGATAAGTAAGTTTCTCATTTTTTACCTTCGGTTTTGACTTCAGAATTATTGTTTTCATAAATACTCGGAGGGAACCCATTGAGCTGACGCCAGAGCTCGTACCAGATTGGTACATCATCAAGCATGACCCAACCCTTGATTCCTGAGCCCATTCTTAGTTTGTCAGGCCATGATTCTTCTTCAGGGTCTGGAGCTACCAGTATGCGGAAATATCCTGGTTTGGTTTCTACACGATCAATTACCTTCACAATACCTCCGAATGTGCCTACAGTCACATTAGGCCAACCCGAAAATTGTAACGCAGGCCAGCCATCAAACTGAACTCTTACTTTTCTGCCTTCAGTGATAAATGGAAGATCCATCGCTTTGATATACATCTGAGCCGCCTTATCATCAGTATCTGTCATGAAGATAGCTACAGCAGCTCCTTCTTTGATGGTTTCACCAACTCCAGTCTTCAGGGCTTTCACTAAGTAGCCCGATTGTGGCGCAATAATCTGGTACTGCCTGTTGCGGATTTCCATGTTGGAATACTCATTCTGCATTTTGGCGAGTGAGCCTTCCGTATCATGTATGTCTGCTATAGTAGCCGCAAGGTCAGATTTAGCCTTACTGATTTTGTCCAGGTATTCTGCCTCTATTCCAGCAATGTTTACGCGTGCACTGATCAGCTCAGCCTCACTCTGCAACCATTTATTTTCTACCGAAATGATTTTGGCCAGGCTTGTCTGGTATTTGGATTCAAGCTCCTGGAATTTTGACAGGGAGATATTGCCTGCTTCATAGCGTTGCTTGTTTCGGTCAAAAGTGTTCTCGCTGTTTCCAAACTGCACTTTCTCGGATTCATAAGCGATGCTGTCACTTTGCAGCTTGAGTGTTGCTTGTTTTAACTTATTCCTGGCTTGAGTGAGTTTTGTACTCATGGATTGATTGAGAGCTTCAATCTGTGTTTTAAGTGCTATTTGTTTGTCCAGTTTGGCTTTCAAACTAGATTCTTTAGCGACAATTTGCTGCTGAATCCTCTCAAGAAGTCTTGGGTCAAAATATTTTTCTTTTACCTCAGCCAAAGTGAGTATGGTATCACCTGCATTGATGTACTGACCCTCGCGCACATTCCAATGAATGATCCGACCGGCTATTGCAGTCTCTATGGTTTGTGGACGATTGCCAGGCTGTAAGGCCGTGAGTTCTCCGGTTCCACGGATATTTTGCTGCCATGGTAAAAACATGAAAGCGAACAGAATAGCTACAAACACCATCAGCACTTTGGCTAGTAAGCGGCCAAGACCTGGTGTTTTTAGTGTTCTCAAAGAATAACACTGACCTTCTTCGAGCAGGTTGTGGTTTTTGTCGTCAGAGATATTCAGCATTTTAGTAGATTTTCTTTACGATGTTTTCATTTTTTACCACTTCTTCAAAAGTGTCATCAGCGATTATTTCTCCGTTTTCCAGATAAACGACCCGGTCCACAGCAGCCATCAATATGGGGTCGTTAGACACCACTATCAGAGACCATTTGTTGTCGGGATTGGTGAGCACTTCTATCAGCTTAAGGCGCTCATGTTTTTGGAAGTTTCCGAAGAAGTCATTCAGAATTAGCAATGCCGGCTTTTTGGCAAGACTTCTGGCGAGGATCATTTTATTCACAAATGAGCTGCTAAACCCTTTGCCCGCACTGAGAATTTCCGTTTGAAATCCATCCGGTAATTGATAAACCTGATCTGTAAGCCCGACTTTTTCTATGGCATCAATGGCATCTTCCATTTTGGCAAAGGGCTTGCCAACCAGAATGTTGTCAATCACAGAGCCTTCAAATATGTCTTCCTGAGATACGTTTTTACCAATTTTATCTCTGAGGAATGTCCTGTCCAGGTCTTTTAGATTGTATTTGTTGTATGTGATTATTCCATCATAGTCTGAATAAATTCCCGCAATAATATCTGTGAGGGTTGTCTTACCTGAATTGGTCCCTCCGGAGATGCAGATTTTTTCGCCAGCATTGATTTTCAAGTTGATGTTTTTAATCGACGCATTTCTTGCATCCGGAAACTTATAGGTCAGGTTCTTGAGCTCGACAGACATTCCTTTCTCTTTAAGTTGATTGTGTGGAATGTCGATGCCTCCGGTTTTTTCCAGTGGAAGGTCTGTGACATGAGCAATCTTATCTACGGCGGTGAGCATATCATATACGACATCCATATACATGATGATCTTTTCAACCGAGTTGAGGATGAGGATAATGATCACTTCAGAAGCCACAAACTGGCCCAAAGTGATTTCCCGGTTGACTACCAGGATCGTTCCGATAATTAAAAGCCCGCCTGTAACAATGGCTTTGAACAGTAATACATAAGCATATTGACTGATCAGCACTTTGAAGTGAACACTGCGATTTTTCAGGTAATTGTTAACATTGTAATCTGTCTTCTTAATAGGAAGAGAAGTGTTGCCAGATAGCTTAAAAGAATAAAGCGTGCGTGCCATCTCTTCCAACCAGTATACCACCTTGTACTTATACTTGGATTCTATAATTGATGATCGCAGACCTTTTGGTCCGGTGAGGTAAAATATTCCGATAAGGATGAGTAATAATACCAATCCGAAAAAGACGAAGAAAGGGTGATAAAAGGAGAGCAATAACAACCCAAAAAGGATTTGTATCACACCAGTTGAAAGATCGATCAGTAATTTTGGAAGACCTTTTTGTAAAGTGAGTACATCAAAGAAGCGGTTCATGAGTTCTGGCATGTGCAGGTTCAGAACGGATTCCATCTTAATGCGCGGTACTCTAAATGCAAATTCAAATGCAGCTTTGGTAAACACCCGTCGCTGGAGATATTCCACAATCGAAACCTGAAAAACCTGTAAGATTCCTGTTGCCAATACTGCCAAAATCACAAAAGCGATAAGTACATATACCGAGCTAAAAATCACTCCACCACTGATCAATTCAATGGCCGCTTGAATGCCAAGAGGAAGGCCTAAGCTGAGCAGACCTATCAGTGCGGCATATACATATACATATAGGATATCTTTTTTTTCAGCAGCAAGCAGTCTGTAAAGTCTGAATATAGGTGACAGGTCTTTTTTTCTATGTTCTGCCTTATCATCGCTAACCAGGCTTTGATAATTAAAGACAGATAGAAAGATGACCTCAAGTTTTTCAGTGCAGGCGAGATTTAGTTCTTCGAGGTTCTTGATTTCAAGTTTATGATAACCATCTTCTTTTACTTTTATCAGCTTGTAAACTCCTCTTCGCTGAGTAATGATGACGGGGCTTAGCTCATCGTTTTTGTCAAATACGATCACCGGAGCTTCATGGTCAGCCATGAATTTTAACCACATTGATTGTGAGAGGTGTTTTTCAAGAATGATCATTTCTGAATCACTTCCTGCTTCCACAAGGTCCCGAACAAACTCGGTGAGTTCGGTATTGTCATACTGCCGGTCGTAACGCTCCAGATTAGCAATAGCGCTACTTTCCAATTCAAGTTTTAGCAGTGCTGCGCATTCTTGTAGGGTACTGATGATCTGCCTGTTATTCATATTTAGGTTTTAATTGCACAGAAAATGGTTTTTTGGAGAAATTCGAAATTGCCCTCAAAGGGATCTTCCATGTCGCTCAGTTCTGTAAGCGACGGTAGATGCAGCGCAAAGAATATTTGTTGGTGAGCTGCTTCCAGTGCTGTACTAATCAGTGCCTGAGGATACTCATAATCAGAGTTGATCTCACGCACAATATCTGCAATACTCTTACAAACTGTTTTGTATCCACGGAAAAGCCCCTCCTTATTGTTCATATCCACTTGCTTGGTCAGATAGATTTTGTCTGATTCTGCTATCACTATTCTGTGAAGAGCCTCTTCATCAATGTCAGGAAAAGTATCGTCCTGAAGTTTTTTCTCCGTGACAATCCTGAGTGCTGCATTTAGCCGCTCATCCGGGCTGGAAATATTGTGAGTTTCAAATTCAATCCGATAGTCAAGCCATGCCCAATACCAGCTGATCAGGTATGCCAGCATTCGGTGTTTGTTTTCAAAATAGCGATAGATAGATGCTTCTGTAGATTCGATTTCAACAGATAGCTTTTTGAATGTAAATGCTTCAAAACCCAATTGATCGATCATTGAAATACTCTGCTTCACAATTTTTTCTCCCAAAGGTGTGCTCTGAGGGTCTTTAACGAATAGGTTTTCACTCAATCTTAATTGTAATACTGTCATTAGTCATGAAATATACTTTTAAAATGGATAGTAATACTATCAACGAAAGAAGTTACATATTGTTTTAATTGACTTTGAATTTTCAGGAAAAACTGTATTTTTGATATCTATTAGTTCTTTTATTTTGAGTTTTTGGCCTTTAGGTTCAATCCAGGAGTGGGTTGAACCTTTTTTTGTGCTCAAAAATTTGGTTAACCTGTTTTTTGGTTGGGATTCTCCTTTGAACATTCTTTTATTAGCTGGAACTGTTCGAAAGTGATCGCTTCCGAACAGTTTCTTGTTCCATATTGTACAGGGACAATCATCACTAAATATTATTAATTTACTTAAATTACTGTATATCAGTAAGATACAATGATTGGCACCTTAATTGGCATAGGGGAGAGCAGACTAGACAAACAGTATGGACCGAAAGATTAAAAAGAAGAAATGGACGCTTAAGCGTATTGTCACCTGGGGTGGAGCCAGTTTGGTATTAATGTTGATCATTTACAGTTTCATTTTTGTAGATGGTGGCTCCCGACTCAATGTGGAAAAAGAAAAGGTGAACATTGCTACAGTAATGGAAGGGGAATTCAGAGAATTCATTCCTGTAGATGGATCAGTTTTACCCATTAAAACTATCAGGCTAGACGCCATTGAAGGTGGTGTTGTCGAGAAGAAATATTACGAAGGTGGTATTCTGGTTGATATGGGAGATACTATCCTGAAGCTTTCTAACAATGACTTGCTACAGAACTTCGTAAGAGAGGAGACACAGGCTTTTATTCTTATGAATAACCTGGAAACTACTAAGCTGAACTTAAGGAGAAATCAATTTGACCTGAAAAAGAATTTGGTCGAAATAGGTTACCAGATCGAAAAAGCCGAAGATGCTTATGAAAGAGGAAAAGAGCTCTATAATAATGGTAAGATCATCTCGGAACAGGAATTCCTGAATCTCAAAAGAGAATACGATAGGTTGAGAGACAACAGGGAAATCCAAATCGAGTCTGCCAAATTTGATTCACTCAATGCCAGACTACAGATCGCTCAGGCGGAAGCCACTTTGGAGCGAACACGCAATAATCTGGAAATGATTAAAAAGAACCTGGATAATCTCTTTATCAAAGCTCCTATCTCAGGAAGACTCAGTACTGTCAATGCTGAAGTAGGTGAGTCTATTGCTACTGGACAAAACATTGGTCAAATTGACGATTTGAATGGATTTAAAGTACGGGCAGCCATTGATGAGCATTATATCGCTCGTATTTATCAAGGCTTAAAAGGCACGTTCGATTTTGCTGGTAATTCCTATGAGCTGGAAATTGGTAAAATCTACCCTGAAGTGGCTAACGGATTGTTCTCCGTTGATATGTTTTTTACTGACACCATTCCACAAGGAATTCGCAGAGGACAAACCTTACAAATCAGGTTGCAGCTGAGTGAAAATATCACTGCGGTACAGATACCTCGTGGTAGCTTCTACCAAACAACTGGTGGGAACTGGATTTTTGTTCTCACAGAAGGTGAGTCTGAGGCAGTTAGAAGAGATATAAGACTGGGAAGACAGAATCCTCGCTATTATGAAGTGATAGAAGGCTTGCAACCAGGGGAAAAAGTAGTAGTCTCTTCTTACGAAGGATATGACGACAAAGACAAATTAGTATTTAAATAAGATCATCGAAGCACAACAAACTTTATAAAATGGAAAATTCTGAAGCGCTAATCAAAACCGAAGGACTCAAGAAGTTCTACTATACAGACGAAATTGAAACTACTGCTCTGGCTGGGGTAAACCTCGAAGTAAAAAGAGGAGAGTTTGTAGCCATCATGGGACCGTCAGGATGTGGTAAATCCACCTTACTCAACATCATTGGGTTGCTGGACAATCCATCAGAGGGACAGTTTCATTTTACCGGACAGGAAATCTCCACTTACTCAGAGCGCAAAAGAGCTGAACTGAGAAAAGCCAACATAGGATTTGTGTTTCAGAGTTTCAACCTGATAGATGAACTGACAGTGTACGAAAACATTGAACTTCCATTGATCTATCTAAAATACTCTTCTGCTGAGCGTAAAAAGCGTGTGGAGGAAGTGATGGAGCAGATGAAGATCATGCACAGAAGAAATCACTTTCCACAACAACTCTCTGGTGGTCAGCAGCAGCGTGTAGCCATCTCAAGAGCTGTAGTTGCCAAGCCTAAGCTGATCCTTGCCGATGAGCCTACGGGTAATCTGGACTCAGCAAATGGTCAGGAAGTGATGAACCTGCTAACTGAGCTAAATGAAAACGGAACTACCGTGGTAATGGTAACACACTCTCCGGTAGATGCTGAATATGCGCATCGTGTAATCCATCTGTTCGATGGACAGATCGTGTCAGAAAACATGAATGCTAAGGATAGCGCCTTAGTATAAAGATCTCTTGTATGCTGTGGGCCGATCCGTACGGAGAGGCCCTTTTTTCAAACCGAATTTTAGAATCAAATACTTGTGATGAGGACGATATTAACAAGTGCTCTGCTAGCGATAGCTCTGCTTGCTTTTGGGCAAAGTACAGAGGAAGAACCCATTTTGTTGACACTAGATGATTGTATCAAATTGGCATTGGATAACAATATCGATTTGAAGAGAACCAAGAATAGCATGGCACTGGCACAAGCAAATAAGACTCAGGCAACCATGAATTTTTTGCCTAGTGCAAATGCTAGTAGTAATCTTACTAAATCGTTTGGGTCATTTTTTGATCCGAATTCAGGAAAGTATGTCAGCCAGGAGGTTAATTTTTCAAACCCGAATGTAAATCTTCAATTATCTCTGTTTAACGCTTTTTACAATCATCATTTACTGCATAGGAGAGATAACGAGTTGGATGCTGCTGTATACTCGGTGCACAATTCTGAAATCCAGGTAACTGCCAAAGTCTTGTTGGGCTATCTCAATGTGGTTTTGGACAGAGAGAACCTGGCTGTTTCACAGCGAAGGTTAGAGCTCCTGAATTCTCAGCTCGAGAGGGAGGAAAAAAGGGAATCTGTAGGGGTTGGAAACATGGAGACGGTTTACAATTTTCGCTCCCAGGTTGCTACTGAGAAGCTTACGCTGATCAATCAGCAGAATAAGCTGAAAATAGATATGCTTTCTTTGATTCAAACACTACAGCTTCGTGAACCTTATAAATATTCTATAGCCCCAAGCGAGGTGGATCTGAGTGATGAAGATATGGTTGCAGATCCTTTTGAAGTAGTTTTGGATGAGGTTTTGGCATATTCTTATAATATAAAAAGTGCTGAGTATAGCCGACTTGCAGCTCAAAATCAACTTAAACAAATGAAGAGTGCTGTATATCCAAGTCTTTCTTTGGGGAGTAATATTGGTACCAGGTATTCTGATCAGTTACGAGGTGACCTTGCCTCACAGGTTAAGGGAAACCACTATAAGCAGGTTTATCTGTCCCTAAATATTCCGATTTTCAATAACTTCAGTGCAAAAAACAGAGTAGCACAAGCAAAGGTTAATTACCTTAATTCAGAGTTGAATTATCAGCAGGCGGTTTTGAACGTGACCAATGCATTGCAAAGTGATTATCTTGATTATGTGACAGCTCTCACTTCATACCACTCGGCGGTTGAAAACCTTGATGCACAACATCAGACTTTTGATTTTGTAAAGAAAAGATTTGAAACTGGAAACACTGACTTTTATACTTATCTCCAAACTTTGAATACTAAAAACAAAGCGGAAACTGACCTGATCAACGCGAAGTATAGTGTGGTGTTTAGAAAGAAAATAATGGAACTATACAGAGGTCAGGGGCCTGTCCAATAAAGAGCAATTTTATCTTCCCCAATAAAGAAAAACCTATCACCTGACTTAATTACCTGAGAAAAGCTCCCACTGGGGGCTTTTTCTTTTTTGACCAGTTCGGGCTTGAAGATATTTCTGTAGCAAACATTATCCTCTTGCAAATAGATCATCTCATCTCCAGAGATCTGGAAGTAGCTGATTCCTTGCTCGTTAATTTGTCCCTGTTTATTGCCGTACTGATCAAAGAAATACAAACCATTTTCAGGATCTGCAATGATGACCAGGTTCTGAAAAGCGCGCATGTAAGTGGCACTTCCAAGGTTTAAACGAAGAGGGTTGGCAAGCTGAAGTTGCTTGGTTTGAGTATTGTATTTTCTGAGTTCATTGTATGCTGTCGATAGTATCCATACGCTATTGTCAATGCCAGGTGTACAGAGTGTTGCCAGATCGTTTTCAAAGTCTCCAATTTCATATCTGATTGGTGTAGTGTTGAACCTGTTTAGGAAATAAAACTCCTGTGTGTTTTGATAGTAGATGAAGATTTTAAATCGATTCCATGCACTTATTGTGGTAATTGGAAAGTTGGCTATGGCAGAGAAATATTCGCTTTCATTGCCATCAGGATTGTATCGATGTACATTTCCTGAGGAGGTTCCGATATACAATCGACCATCCGGGTCAATGGATTGGGCAGTGATGGTTTCATCAAGTTTCATTTCCTCGATCAACTTCCAATCCTGGCCGTAGACTTGTCCCGAAAATATTGCCAGAAGCAACAGGAGCAGTTTCTTAATTTTCGAATGTATGTAGTTTGACTGTTTCATTGGTTACTTCCAGGTAAGTACACTTATCGATCCATTCCCCCAGGTTGTAATAGATACTGTTATCTCCAATTGGTTCAGCTAAAGACAGGTGCCTGTGACCCATTACATAAAAATCATGATGTTGCTTTTGTTCAGTCTCATTACAGTAGGTGATCAACCATTCGCTTTCACCATTTAGCTCAGGCGCTATTGAGGTATCCTTGCTGTGCTGAGACCACTTTTTGGCAAGGGCAATTCCTGCGTCTGGGTGTAACCAACGGAATGCCCACTGTGCCAGTTTATTCGTAAAGATCTTTTTAAAAAATTTGAACTTATGATCACCAGGACCCAAACCGTCACCATGGGCGATGTGAAACAAATTTTTGCCGATCTGAACAGATACTGGCTCATGTATTACCGGGATTCCAAACTCTTCAGGAAAATAATCTTTCATCCAGAGGTCGTGGTTGCCAGTAAACATGATGATTTCAATGCCTTCATCTTTCAGCTCAAGGAGCTTTCCCATAAACCGGGTAAAACCTTTAGGAATGACATGCTTGTATTCAAACCAAAAGTCAAAAATATCCCCGACAAGTATAATTGTATGGGCATCCGTTTGGACAGAATTGAGCCAACGAATGATTTTTTTCTCTCGCTCCAGGCTTAATTCAGCAGTCGGAGCTCCCAGGTGGAAATCACTGGCCATATATATCTTTTGGCCGTCGGTCAGGTTTGAAAAATCGAAATCCATTGCAAATAAAAAGGGAGCCTTTATTCAAAGCTCCCAATTTAGTAAATGTATATTTTAAATGATCTTACTTGTTGTCTTCTACTTCTTCAGCTTTAGGTGTGTTGCCTGAATCACTATCTTCTTTTTCAACCTCTTCTTTCACACTACTTTTAAGCTTATCCAGCTCACCTTCGCTTTTTTCTTCAGCAGCTTTTTTAGCCTCATCTGCCTCGTCATTTACATTCTTATTATTGGTAAACTGCTGATAGGTAGTCTCATGTTCAAATGGACGCTTACCGATGAGTCTTTCAAGGTCATTTTGGAAGATGATCTCTTTTTCAAGCAGCTCCTGGGCAATGATTTCCAGTTGATCCCGCTTTTCCTTTAGGAGGTTTTTGGTACGTTCATAGGCTTGATCCACCAATACCTTAACCTCCTTGTCTATTGTTTCGGCAGTTGCTTCTGAATAAGGTTTAGTAAAGCTGTAATCAGACTGCTTACTGTCATAGAAGGAAATATTTCCAATCTTTTCGTTCATGCCGTAAACGGTTACTATGCTATATGCAAGTTTGGTGATTCGCTCCAGATCACTAAGAGCACCTGTTGAGATTTTTCCGAAGATGAGATCTTCAGCTGCTCTTCCTCCAAGTGCCATGCACATTTCATCTAGCAGTTGCTCAGTTTGATAAAGGAACTGCTCTTTTGGCAAGTACTGAGCATAACCCAGCGCTGCAACACCACGAGGAACGATGCTTACTTTCACCAAAGGATCTGCATGTTCCAGGAACCAGCCAGCCACAGCGTGACCAGCTTCGTGATAAGCTACGATCTTTTTCTCTTCAGGAGAGATGATTTTGCTTTTCTTCTCAAGTCCGCCAATCACACGGTCAATCGCATCCTGAAAATCCTGCATATCTACCGCTTTTTTATCTCGGCGAGCAGCAATCAGTGCCGCTTCGTTACAAACATTGGCTATTTCAGCGCCAGCAAAACCAGGAGTCTGTGCAGCTAGTTTCTTGGGATCAACATCTTCATTTAACTTGATAGGTTTCAAGTGTACTTTGAAGATCGCTTCACGACCAATAATATCTGGCTTGTCAATGCTAATTTGTCTGTCAAATCTTCCCGGTCTCAGAAGTGCAGAGTCCAGCACATCTGGTCGGTTTGTTGCTGCAAGGATGATTACACCAGAGTCAGTCCCAAATCCATCCATTTCAACCAAAAGAGAGTTCAAAGTATTTTCTCTTTCATCATTTGATCCCGGCATTTGACCTTTTCCTCTTGATCGACCAATCGCATCAATCTCATCTATAAATACAATGCAAGGTGCTTTTTCTTTAGCTTGCTTGAATAAATCTCTAACTCTCGCCGCACCAACCCCAACGAACATTTCCACAAAGTCAGAGCCTGAAAGAGTGAAGAATGGCACGCCCGCTTCACCAGCCACAGCTTTTGCAAGGAGCGTTTTACCAGTTCCCGGAGGGCCAACGAGTAATGCACCTTTTGGAATCTTACCACCCAGATTGGTGAATTTCCCTGGGTTCTGCAGGAAGTCTACGATTTCCTTAATCTCTTCTTTGGCTTCTTCCAGTCCTGCGGCATCATTGAAAGTAATTTTCACTTTGTTTTCTGCATCGAATAGCGCAGCTCTGGACTTACCAATGTTGAAGATTTGTCCACCAGGACCTCCACCGCCGGTCATTCTTCTCATCAGGAACCAGAAGCCGAAAACGATGAGGAATAAAAACCCCCAGTTGAAAATGAAAGTCGTTACATCTTGACGTGTGTCAGTCTCCAGGGCTAATTTTTGATCTTCAGGAAGTTTATCCATCAATTGGTCAAACTCATCCTTAAAAATTTCAGGACTTATTATCTGAATTTTGTAATGAGGCCCTGAGTTGGTAGCAAAGGGAGACTCCTGCTCCAGTTCAATTTTGTACTTAGTATTTTGAAGTGCCTCAGGTTTAAGTGTTACCTCTACTATATCCTGATTTTTGATTAGAACCACACGTTTTACATCGTTGGCCAGAACCATTTGCTCAAACTTCCTCTCGGGTATGTCAATTGCTGAGTTGCTACGGCTAAAATAAGTGAAACCAAATACCACGGTGATCAAGCCAATGATCACAACGAGTTGATAATTTGGCTTATTTGGTTTGCCTCCACCCATAATGGGCTTTTTCTGTCTCGGTTTATCCGCCATTATTTATTTGTAAAAGTTTAAATCGTACAACGCTATATAGTTTTTTTAGTTCTCGTCTATTCTCTGAGTTTTAGCGTCACCCCAGAGTTCCTCTAAACCATAAAAAGCGCGTTTATCTCTTTTGAAAACATGTGCTACCACATCTACATAATCAATGATTACCCATTCTTTGTTTTCTTTTCCCTCACGCTTCCAGGGATTTTGTCGGGAGTGTTTGTGAACGAATTCCTCAATTGAATCCGCGATAGAGTCTATTTGTGTATCAGAGTTTCCGGAGCAAATCACAAAGTAATCTGCAATGGCATGTTTAACTTTCCTCAGATCCATCACCACCACATCAGAAGCTTTTTTTTCCAGCATCCCCTGCACTACCAACTCTTCCAGCTGTTGAGAATTAATTGCTTCTTTTGTTTTTACCTGCATTCATTAAAATTTTAGTCTTACTTTATCTCCAAAAATACGAATATACATTGCATAAATACTTTGCCAAAACACTATTTCTAGGTAAAAAGGTCGAATTCCTGCCAGAATGTCATAGTACCAATGCTGAGATGTTGTCCAGACAGAAAACGCAGACCCTGCCGGAGGGTTATGTGATCTGGACAGATCATCAGATTGCAGGAAGAGGACAAAGGGGAAATATTTGGATTAGTGAACCAGGAAAAAACCTCTTGTTTTCACTTTTTATCAAGCCCAGGAAACTTTTGCCTCAGTATGCTTATCTCATCAATATTGCGGCAGGATTGGCTGTAGTTGATACTTTAAGGTCAATGAGCCTGGAAGTTGAGTTGAAGTGGCCAAATGATGTTTATGTAAGTGATTTGAAGCTTGCAGGAATATTGGTTGAGACGACTATTGATAGTGGATTTATCGGGGGGGCAGTTATAGGTGTTGGACTGAATGTGAATCAGTCGCATTTTCCTCTCGCTACAGCTACATCGCTCAAAATTGAAACTAATAGTGATCTGGATAGAGAGCAGCTCCTGGAAAGATTGATTCAATCTTTTGAGAAATACTATTTGCTGATTCGTGCTGATCAAACATCCCGATTGCTAGCTGATTACTATGAAGTGATGCGCTGGCGTGGTGAGTTGCATACTTTCAAAAGTGGGGATGAAGTTTTTGAAGGAGAGATTATTGGCATAGATAATACAGGCAGACTTCAACTAAGAGTGCATGATGCCATGAGGAAGTTTGATGTGAAAGAAATCATTTTTTCTCACTGAACCTGTACAGCTTTCTTGTAATGGTTTGTTTATGGATCAAGTCTGATTATCAATGGATTCTGAAACAAGCTCAAAATTTATTCACTAATTTTGCAAACCTTAAATTTCCGGAGTTGTATCTCAGGTATTGGTTCCTGAGTGAGTGTTAAATTTATTTAGTATCTACATAAAAGTCATGATCGAAGAAAAACTCAATTTTAAAGTAAAAGACATTAACCTGGCTGATTATGGCCGCAACGAAATCAAATTGGCTGAAGCAGAAATGCCTGGACTGATGGCGTTGAGAGAAGAATATGGAGAAAGTAAGCCGCTAAAAGGTGCGCGTATAGCTGGATGTTTGCATATGACTATCCAGACTGCTGTGTTGATTGAAACTCTTGTTGAACTTGGAGCGGAAGTAAGCTGGTCTTCTTGTAATATTTTCTCTACTCAGGATCATGCTGCAGCAGCCATTGCTAAAGCAGGTGTTCCGGTATTTGCCTGGAAAGGTATGAATGGTGAAGAGTTTGACTGGTGTATTGAACAGACGCTTTTTGCATTTGAGGGAGGTAAGCCATTGAACATGATTCTTGATGATGGTGGTGATTTGACCAACATGGTTTTGGACAACTACCCTGAGCTGGTAAAAGATATTCGTGGGTTATCAGAAGAGACAACCACTGGAGTTCACAGATTGTATGAACGAATGAGAAAGGGAACTCTTCCTCTTCCTGCTATCAACGTAAACGACTCTGTAACCAAGTCAAAGTTTGACAACAAATATGGCTGTAAGGAATCTTTGGTAGATGCTATCCGAAGAGCGACTGACCTGATGCTTGCTGGTAAAGTGGCAGTAGTGGCTGGATATGGTGATGTAGGTAAAGGCTCGGCCGCTTCTCTCCGTGGAGCAGGTGTGCGTGTAATTGTTACAGAGATTGATCCAATCTGCGCACTGCAGGCAGCAATGGATGGTTTTGAAGTGAAGAAGATGGTGGATGCAGTGCCAAGAGCTGATATCATAGTAACGGCCACTGGAAATAAAGATATTATCAAAGCAGAGCACTTCAAGCTGATGCACGACAAGACTATCGTTTGTAATATAGGACACTTCGATAATGAGATCGATATGGCATGGTTGAACAAAAACTATGGTGATTCCAAGATTGAGATCAAACCTCAGGTGGACTTGTACAATGTGGATGGTAATGAGATTATTGTATTGGCAGAAGGTCGTTTGGTAAATCTTGGCTGTGCAACTGGACACCCATCTTTTGTGATGTCTAATTCATTTACAAATCAGACGCTTGCACAAATCGAGCTTTGGAAGAACACAGATCAGTATGAAAATGCTGTTTATACACTACCTAAGCACCTGGATGAAAAAGTAGCAGCATTGCACCTGGCTAAAATCGGTGTTGAGTTAGATACACTTTCAACAGATCAGGCAGAATATATCGGAGTGACTGTAGAAGGTCCATTCAAGCCAGATCATTACAGGTATTAATATCTGCAAGAACTAATTGCTTAAGGCTGCTATCTTTGATGGCAGCCTTTTTTATGAAGATACTTTTTACCACACACCAGGGAGATCTCGCTGGCTCAACCATGTCCATCACCTATTTGGCAAAAGGCCTTGCTGAGAAAGGTCACGATGTACACGTTGCTTGCCGAGAGGACACTTTGCTTTGGCAAAATCTGCGAGAGATTCCAATGATTAATTGTCATCACGTTTCGTTTCGATCCTATCTGGATTTTTCATCTATTAAGGAGATTGCTAATATCGTTTCAAATGAAAAGATTGAATTGATCAACGCTCAGGGAGGAATTGACAGGAATTTGACCATTCTGGCAAAGTGGATATACCAGCTGAAATGCAAACTTGTATTTACGAGAAGGCAGCGACCCAGAAATGAACCATTGGTCAAAAGATGGTTTCATACTACGGGCACAGATAAAATAGTGATGGTGAGTAATGGACTCAAAGATATATTTGTTCAGCATGGTTATGATCCTAATCACCTTGAAGTGATCCATAATGGAGTTCCCATAGGGATTATTCCTCACCTTTCTGGAGAAGAAAAGAATAGCTTGAAATCAGAATGGGGGATCAAGGGGAAAGTGATTGGATGCTTGAGCAGAAAAAAGATTCAAGAGGAAGTCATTATGGCCTTGCCCTTGATTTCATCAGATTACTCGGTATTGTTTGTCGGGGTGGAGGAGCATGAATTTTCAGAGACTTTGACTAAATATCAGCCAAAGCAGAATTTGATTTTCACAGGGATTGTTGATCACAAAGAAGCTTTAAAGCTGCTTCAGTTGATGGATGTGAATGTCTTGGCGTCTCATATGGATGGTTTTGGATTAGTGCTGGTGGAAGCAATGTTGAGTGGTGTGCCAGTAATTGGGTCAGATTTTGGTGGAATTCCTGATGTAATCCAACATGGAGAAAATGGTTTCCTGTTTCAGAACGGGAACTCAGAATTGCTAGCGAAACTGATCAAACGGTTGTTAACAGAGGAGGAGACCAGACAGAAGTTTATCAAAAAAGGTCGTCAGATTGCTATTGAGAAATTTACAATCGAGCAAACGATAAGCAAATATGAAAACCTCTTCCGGAAACTTATTTCTTTTGAATAGCTGAAAGAATTTTGTACTTCATCCACTTTTCTTTCATGCTGAGATAAGCAATCTGCCAACCAAGTTTACCATCGAGAAATCCCACTTTGAAAATGTAATTCTTGATGAAATAAAATAATGGACTTATAAACATTCTCAGGGCTGCTCCTTTCACTCTTTCGTTTGCGTAAGTCTCAGCACTCAATTCAGCGTATTTTCTGATTTGAGCTTTGTGCTCTGCTTTTGATTCAAAAGTAAAATGAAGTAAGTCGCCTTTGAGCCTTTTAGGACTTCCAGTTTTTAGCGTCACTTTGTCATGTGGATTTCTTCCAGCCCATGTTGCCTGGTGCTTATTCCAAAGTCTTAGTTTATAATCCGGATACCAGTCTCCATGCCGGATCCATTTACCACAGTAAAAGGACAATCTATTAAACTCATAACCTGAATCAGGAAATCCTTTCTCTTTTTCCTGTAGAATATTCTCAATAAGCTCATCTGTTAATGCTTCATCTCCATCCAAAGCGATAATATGATCATAAGTAGCCAGGCTTAATGCATATTGCTTTTGGGCAATTTGACCAGGGTATGTTCGCTGGTAGAATTGAATACTGAAATTTTGGCAGATTTTTGGTGTGCTATCCGTAGAGTAAGAATCTACTACAATTATTTCATCGGCAACCTTAGAAAGTCCGTCAAGACATCTTTCAATATTATTCTCCTCGTTGAACGTTATGATCACCGCAGATAGATATGCCTTACTTTTCTTCATTTCAAGGTCCTGAGACTAGATTTGAGAATTTCTGGCAAGATGAGTATTTTCCTCGACAAGCCAATAAAATGTCGTTGATATTACACCCATTCGGCTAACTATTCGCTTAACTACACGTAAAACAGTGTACATACACGAATGCCAACTGAACAATTGGCGTAGTATTTGATTTTAATACAAGGCATGCAAGAGGTTATCAACAATACCATGAGCGAAGAGACCACAATAAGGCAAAAATATTCAGAAGTAGAGCGAACGGAAATTTTCGACAATGAGTTCCTTCCGCACCTGGATGCTATGTACAATTTCGCTTACCGACTCACATTTGATCAGGACGATGCTAAGGACCTGGTTCAGGACACCTATATGAAGGCCTACCGGTTCATCAATTCATTCCAAAAAGGAACTAATGCAAAGGCTTGGCTGTACAGAATCCTGAAGAATAGTTTTATCAATGATTTCAGGAAGAAAAGTAAACAGCCATCTAAGGTAGATTATCAGGAAGTTGAGAACTTCTATAACTCCGATAATGTTGATGAGAACAAGACAGTTGATCTAAGAGTGGACACTGTCAAAGACATGATTGGTGATGAAGTCTCCAATGCCCTTAATTCACTCGCTGTGGATTTTAGAACTGTTATTATTTTGTGTGATCTGGAAGGGTTTACTTACGAAGAAATGGCTAAAATCCTGGACATTCCGATTGGAACGGTGAGGTCGAGATTACATAGGGCAAGAAATCTACTGAAAGAAAAGTTGAAGTCTTATGCGTCTAGTATGGGCTTTAAATAAATAATATTTGCTTAGTTTGTAATTGAAATCTACTGACATGTCAGAACCCTCTGAGAAGAAAGAATCGACCGGCTGTAAGGAGTTTGATCAGTGCTTAGAATATTTGTACCTGATGTTGGACAATGAAGCCACTGATGCTCAGGAGACCTACCTGAAAAACCATCTTGAAAGCTGTATGATATGCTTTGAACAATACGAAGTTGAAAAGCATATCAAGGATCTTTTGAAAACAAGGATTACTAAACAGCCCGTGCCAGCTGATTTAGCCAATATTATCAGAACCAAAGTATTTCAATCAGCCTAGACTTATGAGTGAAGGTAAGGCTGTTATTTTTTGTGCACCATCCGGCGCTGGTAAAACGACCATTGTCAAACACCTAGTGAAAAAAATTCCAGAGCTTAAGTTTTCGATTTCTGCAACGACCAGGAGTATTCGGGAAGGTGTGGAGCAGAACGGACGTGATTATTATTTTTTGACAAACGATCAGTTTGAGCATAAGAAAAGGAATGGTGAACTGCTGGAGTGGCAAGAGGTCTATGAAGGCACATTCTATGGCACATTAAAGTCGGAAGTTGAGAGGATCTGGGAGGAAGGTCATCATGTGATATTTGATGTGGATGTAGTAGGAGGCTTAAATCTTAAGCAAGCATTAGGAGATCGAGCTCTTGCGGTTTTTGTGAACGCTGAGAATGTAGAAGTGCTCAAATCCAGGCTCATGTCGCGTAATACAGAAAGTGCCGAATCCCTTGATAGAAGAATAGGTAAAGCTGCACAAGAAATGACTTTTGCTGAAAAATTTGATTACGAACTGATCAACAGAGATTTGGAAACTGCTTTTTGTGAAGCGGAGCAAATAGTTACAGATTTTATCAGATGAATATCGGATTGTTTTTTGGTTCTTTTAATCCAATACATGTTGGTCATCTCATCATTGCCAATGTAGTTCATGAGTCTACCGATATAGATGAAGTTTGGTTTGTTGTATCCCCTCAAAATCCATTCAAAAAAAATAAGAATCTCTTACATGAGTTTGATCGCTATGATCTGGTGCAGGCTGCTATAGAAAATGATTTTCATTTTCGGGTGAGTGATATAGAGTTCAATATGCCAAGGCCAAGTTATACAGTGGATACACTTGCTGTTTTAACGGATAAATTCCCACAACATCACTTCACATTGATTATTGGTGAAGACAATTTGAGCTCTTTCCCAAAATGGAAAAACCATGATGTTATTTTAAAACACCATGGTCTTCTAGTATATCCCCGGCCGGAAGCCAAACCTTCTGATTTGGACGGTCATGAAAAAGTTCGTTTCATTGAGGCTCCAAAAATGGACATCTCTGCAACCTTGATTCGAAAAATGATCAGATCTGGTAAATCAATAAAGTATATGGTTCCTGATAGAGTTGTAGAGCTTATTAATACCAAGAAATTCTATCAATGACGGTTTATATCGTCATGATGTCTTTTTCCTTAGCTTCAAGCAGTTCATCAAGTTTTTTCGTGTGAGCATCAGTCAACTGCTGAACCTCATCTTCAGCGATTTTTATTTCATCTTCAGCTACTCCATCTTTCTGAAGCTTCTTGAGAGAATCCATTACTTCCTTGCGCACATTCCTTACACTTACTTTGCCGTTTTCGATTTCAGCTTTAGCTTGTTTTACAAGCGAGAGTCTTCTTTCTTCTGTTAATGGTGGAATGTTGATTCTGATCAATTCGCCATCATTCTGGGGGTTGAAACCAAGGTTAGAGTTGATAATGGCTCTCTCAATTTCTCCAATCATCTTTTTCTCCCAGGGTTTGATGCTAAGGGTTCTTGCATCTGGGGTAGAGACAGAGGCTACCTGTTGAAGTGGAGTCATTGCTCCATAATACTCAATTGTAAGTCCTTCTAACATCCCAGGAGAAGCCTTACCAGCTCGGATTTTAGTTAATTCGCTGTGAGTATGCTTAACAGATTTGTCCATCATCTCACTCGCATGTTCCAAATAAAATTCTACATCTTCCATCTTAATCAACTAATTAATGTGCCAACTTCCTGACCTTCTACGATACTACTCAGATTGCCAGATTTGTTCATATCAAAAACTATAATTGGTAGGTTATTCTCCATACAGAGTGTGAAAGCTGTCATGTCCATGATATTCAGCCCTTTCTCATATGCTTCCTGAAAAGTTACATGAGTATATTTTGTTGCAGAAGGATCTTTTTCAGGGTCTGCAGTATATACACCATCTACTCTTGTTCCCTTTAAAACTACATCAGCTTCAATTTCTATAGCTCTCAAACTCGCTGTAGAATCCGTGGTGAAATATGGATTGCCAATACCAGCTCCGAAAATCACAATTCTGCCTTTTTCAAGATGTCGAATTGCTCTTCTTCTAATAAATGGTTCACAAACCTGTTCCATTTTCAAGCCAGACATGAGTCTTGTATACATTCCATGCTTTTCCAAAGCACTTTGTAGCGCCATAGCATTGATTACAGTTGCAAGCATCCCCATATAATCTCCCTGGACCCTGTCAATACCTGACTTTTCACCGTCAACGCCTCTAAAGATATTGCCTCCTCCAATAACTATGGCGAGTTCCAATCCCTGATCGCGAACTCGTTTTATTTCATTTGCATATTGCTCAAGGCGATTAGGGTCTATACCATGTTGGTTGGCTCCCATCAATGCCTCACCACTAAGTTTAAGAAGTATTCTTTTGTATTTCATGAAATATCTGGAGTTGCAGTTACTTTAAATCGTGCAAAAATATAAAGTTTATTATATGGTGCTCACGAGATATCTAAAAAGATATGAGAACCTGGTTTTTTTCTACGTTATTTCCTTTTTCAATATGTATTTTCTGAATGACGCCATTCACTGGAGATTTGATGATGTTTTCCATCTTCATCGCTTCTAGTATTAATAGGGTGTCGCCTGCATTGATTTCCTGACCTTCAGAAACGGAAACATCAATAATAGCTCCGGGCATAGGGGCGGTGACTTCATTGACAATATCTTCTGTCAGCGTATCCATTCCCAGATCCTCCAATATTTGTGTAATATGATCTTTGACGTTCAGCGAGATTTCCTGACCATTGATATTGAGTGTCTTTTGGTTGCCAGATTCTGAAACCACAACAATGTTATATACTTTATTGTCTTTGGTTAAGAGATATTCTTTCTCATTTTTTCTGGTCAAATCGTATGAGGCTGGAGCATTATTTAAGAGTATTTGGTTGTTTTGTTCTTCTACCTCAAGTTCAGTTTGGTCACCAATTTCAATTTTGAGCTTCATGTTATTTGTTTTAGGTGCCACTATTATAAAGAAAAACGGCTAGAAATAGTCTCAAAACGCCTACACAACGTGGTTTTTGGGAGAATGAAATTTATCAGAAAAAATCATTTTTAGATTTAGTGGTAAAAATTTGAATAAAATAAAAAAGCGTATAATTTTGCATTCCCTTTTTCAGGAAGAACTGGTGAAAGGGTGCACTTTGAAAGTTTAAATATTAGTTGGGGGGATACCAAAGCGGCCAACTGGGACGGACTGTAAATCCGTTGACTTATGTCTTCGAAGGTTCGAATCCTTCTCCCCCCACCATGATAAATTCAAATCCGGGTTTCGGCTTTTGAGTTTTTATTTAAGCGGGTGTAGCTCTCCCGATGGCTATCGGGAGGTAGAGCGACAGCCTTCCAAGCTGTAGGTCGTGGCGGTTCGTCGTGACGATTCGAGCCTTGAACGCCCAAAAAATTACTAGTGAAAGACTAGTATATGGTTGAAATTATTGAAAAGTTTAGTTCTGGGATTTTTCTCAGTAATTAAGCGGGTGTAGCTCAGTTGGTAGAGCGACAGCCTTCCAAGCTGTAGGTCGCGGGTTCGAGCCTCGTCACCCGCTCAGAGTAGGAATAAGATTCTAACTCCTGAGGATGAATATTCTTGTCACGGCGACTTAGGTCGCTTCCTGTTTTAGTTGAACAGGAGTTTGAACCTTGTCACCCACTCGAAATATCACTCTTTGATATTTCCAAGCCGATGTAGCTCAGGGGTAGAGTGCTTCCTTGGTAAGGAAGAGGTCACGGGTTCAAATCCCGTCATTGGCTCGTTTGAATAATGAACTTTAAAAGGGTACATTGTCAAACTAGAGCGAAAATGAGTGACCCAGGTCACGCCTGCCTGCCGGCAGGCAGGGGTTCAAATCCCGTCATTGGCTCTAAGGAAAACTGACCGGAAAGTCAGTGCCGGATAAGAGAAATGATTGATGTTTGGTCTGTGATCTGCTTTCATCAGTAAAAGACCCTCTCAATTAACTTTTCCGACTTTTAGAGTGATTATCATCCAGTCAATGGATTATTAAGAATAGGAATTATTTTGACTTAAATATTTTAAATAGGATTTTAAATTAAACCGAGGATTATCAGACATGGCTAAAGAAACCTTTGATCGTTCAAAACCGCACGTTAATATCGGTACTATTGGTCACGTTGACCATGGTAAGACCACATTGACTGCTGCTATTTCAGAAGTACTTGCTGCAAAAGGATTGGCTGAGAAAAAAGACTTCTCTGCAATTGACAATGCACCTGAAGAAAAAGAAAGAGGTATTACTATCAATACTTCACACATTGAGTATCAAACAGAGAAGAGACACTATGCTCACGTAGACTGTCCAGGTCACGCTGACTATGTAAAAAACATGGTTACTGGTGCGGCACAGATGGACGGAGCAATCATTGTTGTTGCTGCTACTGATGGTCCAATGCCACAGACTAGAGAGCACATTCTCCTTTCTCGTCAGGTAGGTGTACCTGCTCTTGTAGTATTCATGAACAAAGTTGACTTGGTTGACGATCCTGAACTTCTTGAGCTAGTTGAAATGGAAATCAGAGAACTTCTTTCTGATTATGATTTCCCAGGTGATGATATTCCTGTAATCCAGGGTTCTGCTCTTGGTGCACTTAATGGTGAGCCTAAGTGGGTAGAAAAAGTAGAAGAATTGATGAACGCTGTAGATGATTACATTCCTCTTCCAGAGCGTTTGATCGACAAAGACTTCTTGATGCCAGTTGAGGACGTATTCTCAATCACTGGTCGTGGTACTGTTGCTACAGGTAGAATCGAAAGAGGTGTTGTAAACACTGGAGATCCTGTAGATATCATCGGTATGGGTGCTGAAGGCTTGAAGTCTACAATCACTGGAGTAGAAATGTTCCGTAAGATCCTCGATAGAGGTGAAGCTGGTGATAACGTAGGTCTTCTATTGAGAGGTATTGAGAAAACTGAAATCAGAAGAGGTATGATTATCTGTAAGCCTGGTTCAGTGAAGCCTCACGCTCACTTCAAAGCTGAAGTGTACGTGTTGTCAAAAGAAGAAGGTGGACGTCACACTCCATTCTTCAACAAATACCGTCCTCAGTTCTACCTTAGAACTACAGACGTAACTGGTGAGATCAAACTTCCGGAAAACGTGGAGATGGTAATGCCAGGTGATAACGTAACTATCGAAGTTACTTTGATCAACCCTATTGCCCTTGAAAAAGGATTGCGTTTTGCTATCAGAGAAGGTGGTAGAACTGTAGGTTCTGGTCAGGTAACAGAGATTATCGACTAATTAATACAACATGCCATCTGTTTGTAAATAGATGGCATTTGTTTATAAATATTGAATTACCTAACTTTGCAGTCCTTTTTCGGGCTGCATGGTTTTTTACGGGTGTAGCTCAATTGGTAGAGTAGTGGTCTCCAAAACCATTGGTTGAGGGTTCGAGTCCTTCCACCCGTGCAATTTTGAATTATAACGATGGATAAGATTATATCTTTCTTTAAGGATGCTTACGACGAGTTACTTCACAAAGTAACATGGCCTAAGTATTCTGAACTACAGAACAGCAGTATTCTGGTGCTTGTGGCATCTTTAATCTTTGCATTGATGATCGGTCTTTTTGACTTTGGATTTGAGAATGCAATGAAGTGGTTTTATAACGAATTTTAAAGAATGTCTGAGTTAAAGTGGTATGTGGTTCGTGCCGTGAGCGGTAAGGAGAAAAAGGTAAAAGAGGCGCTGGATTCTGAGATCATTCGTCAGAGACTGGAGTCAGTCATTCCTCAGGTGCTTATCCCATCAGAAAAAGTTTATGAAATGAGGAATGGAAAAAAGAGGGTGCGCGAGCGTAACTTTTTTCCTGGTTATATTCTCATACAAGCTGATTTTTCCAATGGAGAAGTTCAGCATATGATTACTAATAAGGAATTGATTCCTAACGTAATCGGTTTCCTTGGTGAAGGTTCTACCAGTGCTTCCAAAGATCCTGTACCTCTAAGACAAAATGAGGTGAATAGAATCTTAGGTAGAGTTGACGAAGCTGAGGAATACGAAGAGAAACTTGATACTCCATTTATCGTCGGTGAGACAGTAAAAGTTATGGATGGTCCATTCAGTGGCTTTACTGGAACGGTAGAAGAAGTATTTGAGGATCGTAAAAAATTAAATGTTACAGTAAAAATTTTCGGAAGAAATACTCCTGTAGAGTTGAATTACATACAGGTAGAAAAACAAGAATAATCTAATGGCAAAAGAGATTACAGGTTATTTGAAACTCCAGGTAAAGGGTGGCGCTGCCAATCCTTCACCACCAGTAGGCCCTGCGCTTGGTTCGAAGGGTCTCAATATTATGGAGTTTTGTAAGCAGTTCAACGCTAGAACTCAGGAAAAAGCAGGTCAATTGCTGCCAGTGTTGGTAACTATCTATTCAGATAAGTCTTTCGATTTTGTAATCAAGACACCTCCGGCACCAGTATTGATCATGGATGCAGCTAAGGTGAAAAAAGGTTCTGCAGAGCCTAATCGAGCTAAAGTTGGTTCTATTACCTGGGATCAGGTGAAAGAAATTGCAGAAACGAAGATGCCAGACTTGAATGCATTCAAAATTGAATCAGCAATGCGTCAGGTAGCTGGTACTGCACGAAGTATGGGAGTGAAGATTTCTGGAAAAGCACCGTGGGCTAACTAAGTATAGATCAATGGGAAAAATGACAAAAAATCAAAAAAGAACATCTGAATTGGTAGATACCAATAAGGAATATTCTATTGAAGAAGCAGCGCAGCTTGTGAAGGATATCACTTTCACTAAGTTTGATGCTTCCGTAGACATTGATATTAGACTTGGAGTAGATCCTCGTAAGGCTGATCAGATGGTTCGTGGCGTGGTAGCACTTCCTAACGGAATCGGAAAAGAAGTACGTGTACTTGTACTTTGTACCCCTGATAAAGAAGAAGAAGCAAAAGCTGCAGGAGCAGATCACGTAGGTCTTGACGACTATATCACTAAGATAGAAGGTGGATGGACAGATATTGACGTGATCATCACTATGCCTACAGTCATGGCAAAAGTTGGTAGACTGGGTAGAGTACTTGGACCAAGAGGTCTAATGCCAAACCCTAAGTCTGGAACGGTAACTATGGAGATCGGACAGGCTGTTCAGGAAGTTAAAGCTGGTAAAATTGACTTTAAGGTTGATAAGACCGGAATCATTCATACTAGTATTGGAAAGGTTTCTTTTGATTCACAGAAAATCATGGAAAATGCAGTAGAGATGATTCAAACCATTTCTAAGCTGAAACCTGCTTCTGCAAAGGGAACTTATTTTAAATCAATCTCACTCTCAAGTACAATGAGTAAAGGGATTGCGGTAGATAAAAATAGCATAGCTGGACTATAAGACGTTATGACTAGAGAAGAAAAAGCACAAGTTATTGCTGGATTAACTGAAAAATTACAGCAAACAGACCACTTCTACATTACAGACACATCAGGACTTTCTGTTGCTGAAATCAACAAATTCCGTGAAATGTGTTACAAGAAGGGTGTAGAATACAAGGTTGTTAAAAATACTTTGATCAAGAAAGCTCTCGAAAACCTTGAGGCAGATTATTCATCTTTTGATGATGTACTGAAAGGTTTTTCTGGAATCATGTTTGTAAATGAAAATGCAAATGTTCCAGCAAAAGTCATCAAAGACTTTAAAAAGGAAGACAAAGATCAAAGACCTAAGTTTAAGGCTGCTTCCATAGATTCAGATATTTTCATTGGTGAGGATCAATTAGATGCATTGAGCAAGCTCAAGTCTAAGCAAGAACTTATCGGTGATGTTATCACATTACTTCAGTCACCTGCTAAGAATGTTATTTCTGCACTACAGAGTGGAGAGAACATATTGGCCGGTGTTGTAAAAACACTTTCAGAAAGAGAATAAGATTTTCAACAAAATTAATTAACGATTAAAAATGGCAGATTTAAAAGAATTCGCTGAGCAACTGGTAAACCTTTCAGTTAAAGAGGTAAATGAACTAGCTGCTATCCTTAAAGATGAGTACGGTATAGAGCCTGCTGCTGCTGCTGCGCCTGTAATGGTAGCTGGTGGTGCAGAAGGTGGTGCTGCTGCTGAAGAAAAGTCATCATTTGATGTAGTTCTTAAGTCGGCTGGATCAGCTAAACTAGCTGTTGTGAAGCTTGTTAAAGAACTTACTGGTCTTGGACTTAAAGAAGCAAAAGAATTGGTTGATAGTGCTCCTAGCAACTTGAAAGAAGGAGTAGCTAAAGATGAAGCTGAGGCATTGCAAAAGCAGCTTGAAGAAGCTGGTGCCGAGGTTGAATTGAAATAATTTGATTGCAAATCAACTAAGGTAATAGGCCTGGCCCCCGATCATATATCGGGGTCAGGTCTTTTGCTGTTTGTATCTACTATACGTCGTTCTTGACCTTATTTTGAACTAAAACAGAAAAAGCTTTGGCTAACAATAAAACAGAGAGAATCAGCTTCTCTTCCATAAAATCTGTAATCGATTATCCTGATTTCCTTGATGTACAGGTTAAGTCATTTGAAGACTTTTTCCAATTGGATACTCCTTCAGAAAAGAGAAACTCTGAGGGGCTGTACAAAGTATTTATGGAAAATTTTCCAATTACTGATTCCAGAGAGAATTTTGTGTTGGAATTCGTTGATTACACTGTTGACCCTCCAAAATACTCAGTTGATGAGAGCATAGAAAGAGGTTTGACGTATTCAGTGCCCCTCAAAGCTAAACTTCGTTTGTTATGCAATGACGAAGAAAATGAAGATTTTGAAACAATAGAGCAGGAAGTATTTCTTGGAAATATTCCTTACATGACAAAGAAAGGCTCTTTTGTTATCAATGGTGCTGAGCGTGTGATTGTTTCTCAATTGCACAGATCACCAGGAGTGTTTTTTGCTCAAAGCAAACACACAAATGGAACCTTACTTTATTCTGCCAGAATTATTCCATTCAAAGGTTCCTGGATAGAATTTGCTACGGACGTAAATAATGTCATGTATGCATATATCGATCGTAAGAAGAAATTTCCAATTACTACACTTTTGAGATCTATCGGATATGGGTCAGATAAAGATATTCTTGATCTTTTCGGATTATCAGAAGAAGTAGATGCAACGGAGAAGAACCTTAAAGAGGTTACTGGTAGAAGGCTGGCAGCAAGAGTGTTAAGAACGTGGACAGAGGATTTTGTTGATGAAGATACTGGAGAGGTTGTATCAATCGACCGAAATGAAGTTATCCTTGAGAGAGATAGCATCATAGAAGAAGATGATATTGAGACAATTCTCGATTCAGGATCAAAATCCATCATTCTTCATAGAAAGGATGTGAATATCACTGACTATTCTATTATTTATAATACGCTCCAGAAAGACAATTCCAACTCTGAGAAAGAGGCTGTAGAGCAAATCTATCGTCAGTTGAGAAATACTGATGCACCTGATGAGCAAACTGCGCGTGATATAATTCAGAACTTGTTCTTCAGTGACAAGAGATATGATTTAGGAGAAGTTGGCCGATATAGAATTAATAAGAAACTGGGTCTTGAACTTGGTTACGATAAAAGAACATTAACAACTGAAGACATCATTCTGATCGTTAAGTATTTGATTGGTTTGATTAACAGTAAAGCTGTGGTTGATGATATTGACCACTTAAGTAACAGACGTGTTAGAACTGTTGGTGAGCAGCTTTATGCTCAGTTTGGTGTAGGACTTGCCAGAATGGCAAGAACTATCCGTGAAAGAATGAATGTTAGAGATAATGAAGACTTTAAGCCAGTTGACTTGATCAATGCGCGTACGTTGTCTTCAGTGATCAATTCATTTTTTGGCACAAACCAGCTGTCTCAGTTCATGGATCAAACAAACCCTCTTGCTGAGATCACTCACAAGAGAAGGATGTCAGCTCTGGGACCTGGTGGTCTATCTCGAGAAAGAGCAGGTTTTGAGGTTCGTGACGTTCATTATACACACTACGGTAGACTTTGTACTATTGAAACGCCTGAGGGTCCAAACATTGGTTTGATTTCTTCACTTTGTGTTCATGCCAAAGTAAACCAAATGGGCTTCATTGAAACTCCTTACAGGGAAGTGCATGAAGGAACCGTGGACATGTCTGGTACTGTAAAGTATCTTACAGCAGAAGAAGAGGACACCCATAACATTGCGCAGGCCAATGCGCCTTTAGATGATAAAGGGATTTTCCAAAATGATAAGGTTAAGGCTCGATTTGAGGGAGACTTCCCTGTTGTTGATCCAACTGAACTAAAATATATGGACGTTGCTCCGAACCAGATTGTATCGGTAGCAGCTTCAATGATTCCATTCCTTGAGCACGATGATGCCAACCGTGCGTTGATGGGATCAAACATGCAGCGTCAGGCGGTGCCATTGTTGAGACCAGAAGCTCCAATCGTTGGAACTGGTTTGGAAAAAAGGGTGGCAATTGACTCCAGAGCTTTGGTAGTTGCTGAAGGTGCTGGTGAAATTGAATTTGTAGACGCTAAGAAAATCATTGTTAAATACGAGAAATCTGAGGAGGAATTACTTGTTTCATTCAAGAGTCAGAGTGTGACTTATGAGTTGACCAAGTTTAGAAGAACTAACCAGGACACTTGTATTAACCTGAAACCTATTGTAAGTAAAGGACAAAAGGTTGAAAAAGGCCAGCCTTTATGTGAAGGGTTTGCAACACAAAATGGTGAATTGGCCCTCGGTAGAAACTTGCTTGTGGCATATATGCCTTGGCAGGGGTACAACTTTGAGGATGCTATTGTAATTTCAGAGCGCGTAGTTAGAGAGGATATATTCACTTCAATTCACATTGATGAATATGAGTTGGAAGTAAGAGACACTAAGCGTGGTGAAGAAGAATTGACGTCTGAGATTCCAAACGTGAGCGAAGAGGCGGTTAAAAACCTCGACGAAAATGGAATTATCAGAACCGGTGCGGAAATCAAGGAAGGTGACATTCTGATTGGTAAAATCACTCCAAAAGGTGAAACTGACCCAACTCCGGAAGAGAAACTTCTTAGAGCAATTTTCGGAGATAAAGCTGGTGACGTAAAAGATGCATCATTGAAAGCTTCTCCTTCTTTAAGAGGGGTTGTTATTGATACTAAACTGTTCTCCAGACCTAAGAAGGATAAAGATCTTAGAGCCAGAACGAAGAAAGAAGTTGAGTTGTTGAAGAGCAAATACAGTCAGGATCTGACTGCTATTCGCAACCAAATGATCGATAAGCTTGCAACCCTCTTGGAAGGTAAGACCTGCCAGGGCATCAAGCATAAGTTTGGTGAAGAGGTAATGTCAAAAGGAGCTAAGTACAGCAGAAAGAATATTGAAGCTAATCTTTTCCCTGCAAAGAATATTTACAGAGACGAGAGTAACTACAATGTTCCGGAGGAAGCAAACCTTATCTCTGACTTGATCATAGAGGACTGGACTGCAGATCAGCATACCAATGATCTGATTTTCAGAATGGTTAAAAACTATATCAACAAAAGGAACGAAGTTTCCGGAATCTTCAAGCGTGAGCGTTTCACGCTGGAGGTTGGAGATGAACTACCTGCTGGTATAGTACAGCTTGCTAAAGTTTATGTAGCTAAGAAGCGTAAACTTAAAGTAGGTGATAAAATGGCAGGTCGTCATGGTAACAAAGGTGTTGTTGCTAAGATCGTAAGACAGGAAGATATGCCATTTATGGCAGATGGAACTCCGGTAGATATCGTTCTTAATCCACTTGGTGTACCTTCTCGTATGAACATCGGTCAGATTTACGAGACTGTTCTTGGATGGGCAGGATTGAAACTTGGTAGAAAATATGCAACACCAATCTTTGATGGTGCAACCGAGGATGAAGTACAGGCAGAGTTGAAAGAAGCAGGACTTCCATCATTTGGTAGATCGTATCTATATGATGGTTTGAGTGGTGTTCGTTTCGACCAGCCAGTAACAGTTGGAGTGGCATATATGCTAAAACTAGGTCACCTGGTAGATGATAAGATGCACGCAAGGAGTATCGGACCATACTCTCTAATTACTCAGCAGCCACTTGGAGGTAAAGCTCAGTTTGGTGGTCAGAGATTTGGAGAGATGGAGGTTTGGGCACTTGAGGCATTCGGTGCAGCCAACGTACTTCAGGAAATTCTTACCATCAAATCAGATGATGTAATAGGTAGAGCTAAGGCTTATGAGGCTATCGTGAAAGGGGAGAATATGCAGAAGCCTAACATCCCAGAGTCGTTCAACGTACTCGTTCATGAACTTCGCGGTTTGGCACTGGAAATTACATTAGACTAATAAATTGGATAACAGTCCCGGTGTAAATCGGGACTTTACATAGATCATTTAATTATGGCATTCAGAAAAAACAAAAAACTGACTAACGACTTTTCAAAAGTTACGATTAGCCTTGCTTCTCCTGAATCTATTCTGGAAAGCTCTCATGGTGAAGTAACTCAGCCTGAAACGATCAACTATCGAACATACAAGCCCGAAATGGGAGGTTTGTTTTGTGAGAGAATTTTTGGTCCTGTGAAAGACTGGGAATGTCATTGCGGAAAGTATAAGAGAATTCGTTATAAGGGAATTATTTGTGACCGATGTGGTGTCGAAGTAACTGAGAAAAAGGTACGAAGAGAGCGCATGGGTCACATTGAATTGGTAGTGCCTGTAGCTCATATTTGGTACTTCCGTTCACTACCTAATAAAATTGGTTATTTGCTTGGTCTGCCAACCAAGAAATTGGATCAGATTATCTACTATGAAAGATATGTAGTAATCCAGGCAGGTGTCAAAGAGGAAGATGGAATTAACCAAATGGACTTCCTTACTGAGGAAGAATACTTGGATATTCTGGATAAACTTCCTCGTGAAAACCAAATGTTGGATGATGATGATCCTCAGAAATTCATAGCTAAAATGGGTGCTGAGGCTCTTGAAATGTTGCTTTCAAGAACACAGTTGGATGAACTTTCATACCAGTTGCGTCACCAGGCGGCTACTGATACTTCTCAGCAAAGAAAGGCTGAAGCTCTAAAACGTTTGAGAGTTGTAGAGGCCTTCAGAGATGCTAAAACTCGTATAGAGAATAAGCCAGAATGGATGGTGATTAAGATGGTTCCGGTGATTCCACCAGAACTTCGTCCATTGGTGCCTTTGGATGGTGGCCGTTTTGCTACTTCTGATTTGAATGACCTTTATAGAAGAGTGATTATCAGAAATAATCGTCTTAAAAGACTGATAGATATTAAAGCTCCGGAAGTAATCCTAAGAAATGAGAAGAGGATGCTTCAGGAAGCAGTTGACTCACTTTTCGATAACTCAAGAAAAGTAAATGCTGTAAGATCTGATGGAAACAGAGCTTTGAAATCTTTGAGTGATATGCTTAAAGGTAAGCAAGGTCGATTCCGTCAAAACCTATTGGGTAAGCGTGTTGACTACTCTGGTCGTTCAGTAATTGTTGTGGGACCTGAGTTGAAAATGCACGAGTGCGGGCTTCCAAAAGATATGGCAGCTGAGCTTTTCAAGCCATTCGTGATTCGTAAGTTGATCGAGCGTGGAATCGTGAAAACGGTGAAATCAGCGAAGAAAATTGTTGATAGAAAAGATCCGGTAGTTTGGGATATCCTGGAAAATGTATTGAAAGGTCATCCTGTCCTGCTAAACCGTGCTCCAACACTTCACAGATTAGGTATTCAGGCATTCCAGCCTAAATTGATAGAGGGTAAAGCTATCCAGTTGCACCCATTGGTTTGTACTGCGTTCAACGCTGACTTTGACGGTGACCAGATGGCTGTTCACGTACCACTCGGTCATGAGGCTATTTTGGAAGCTTCATTGTTGATGCTTTCTTCTCACAACATCCTTAACCCTGCAAATGGTGCTCCTATTGCTGTGCCTTCTCAGGACATGGTACTTGGATTGTACTACATCACTAAAGGACGTAAGAGTACTCCTGAAAAACCTGTAATGGGTGAAGGTCTTACTTTCTACAGTGCTGAGGAAGTAGTGATTGCGATGAACGAAGGTAGACTTTCACAGCATGCTTATATCAAAGTAAGAACTAAGGTAAGAACTGAGGAAGGTGAGTTAGTTACCAAAATTATTGAAACGGTAGCTGGAAGAGTACTTTTCAATCAGCATGTGCCGGAAGCTGTTGGTTTCGTTGATGAACTTTTGACGAAGAAGAAACTGCAGAAGATCATTTCTCATGTCTTTAAAATCACAGGAATGGCTACAACAGCTCACTTCCTTGATGATATTAAAGAACTTGGATTCCAAATGGCATACAAAGGCGGACTTTCAATGGGACTGGACAACATTCAGATCCCAGAAGAGAAAGAAGGACTTGTTGCTCAGGCTAAGGAAGAAGTTGATGCTGTATGGAACAACTACCTGATGGGGCTTATAACTGATAATGAGCGATACAATCAGGTGATTGATATTTGGACAAGAACAAATACGCTGCTTACCAATACGCTGATGAAGCAATTGGAAGAAGATGATCAGGGATTCAACTCTATATATATGATGATGCACTCAGGAGCCAGGGGTTCCAGAGAGCAGATTCGTCAGCTTGGTGGAATGAGAGGATTGATGGCTAAGCCTCAGAAAAACCTACAAGGTTCTGTGGGTGAAATCATTGAAAACCCAATTCTATCCAACTTTAAAGAAGGACTAGATGTAATTGAGTACTTTATCTCAACACACGGTGCGCGTAAAGGACTTGCAGATACGGCGCTGAAAACTGCGGATGCTGGTTACTTGACAAGACGTCTTGTTGATGTGGCTCAGGATATGGTAGTCAATGAAGATGACTGTGGTACTTTGAGAGGTCTTTCTGTTGAAGCATTGAAAGATAACGAGGAGATTGTTGAGTCACTTTCTGAAAGAATATTGGGACGTGTTTCTGTTCATGATATTTATGATCCAATTTCTGAAGAATTAATTGTAGAAGCTGGTCAGGAGATCACTGAAGAAGTAGCTGAAGTAATTGAAGAGACTAGTATAGAGCAAGTTGAAATCAGATCAGTATTGACTTGTGAAACCAAGCAAGGAGTGTGCGCCAAGTGCTATGGACGAAACCTGGCAACAGGTAGAATGTCTCATATGGGAGAGTCTGTAGGCGTAATTGCTGCACAATCCATTGGTGAGCCTGGTACTCAGTTGACATTGAGAACATTCCACGTGGGTGGTACGGCTTCAAACATTGCTGTAGATGCTAACATCAAGGCGAAGTTTGATGGTGTGATCGAGTATGATGAACTAAGAACGGTTGATGCGCTTGACGAAGATGGGAATGCCATCAAGAAGGTAATGGGTCGTTCAGGTGAGATCAAGATTCTCGACGTTAAGAAAGAGAAAGTATTGATTACTAATCACGTGCCTTACGGAGCGATCCTGAAGGTAAGTGATGGAGATAAGGTGACTAAAGGACAGGAAATCTGTAACTGGGATCCTTATAACGCTGTAATCATGGCTGAGTTTGACGGTAAAGCTGAATTTGATGCAATCATTGAAGGAATTACTTTCAAAGAAGAGTCAGATGAGCAGACTGGTCACAGAGAGAAAGTAATCATTGATACAAAAGATAAAACCAAAAACCCTGCTGTAGTTGTAAATGCAGGTGGTGAAGAGGTTAAAGGATACAACATTCCGGTAGGGGCTCACCTTGCAGTAGACGCGGGAGACGATATCAAAGCTGGTCAGGTATTGGCTAAGATTCCTCGTAAAACTGGTAAGTCCAGAGATATTACCGGAGGTCTTCCAAGGGTAACTGAGCTTTTCGAAGCACGTAACCCATCTAACCCTGCTGTGGTAACTGAAATTGATGGTGTGGTTACTTATGGAGGAATCAAACGAGGTAACAGAGAAATCTTCATCGAATCTAAAGATGGAGTAAAGAAAAGATACCTTGTGCCTTTGGCTAAGCACATCCTTGTTCAGGACAATGACTTCATCAAAGCTGGAGAGCCACTTTCTGACGGAGCAATTACTCCTGCTGATATCCTTTCAATCAAAGGACCTACAGCAGTACAGGAGTACCTGGTGAATGAAATCCAGGAGGTATACCGTCTACAAGGTGTGAAAATCAATGATAAGCACATTGAAGTTATCGTGAGACAAATGATGCAGAAGGTGATCATCATCGATGCTGGAGATACCAGCTTCCTGACTAACCAGTCTGTAGACAGATTTGCTTTCATGGAGGAAAACGATAATATCCTTGACAAGAAAGTTGTAATGGATGCTGGAGACTCTGATTCATTGAAGCCGGGTATGATCATTACTAGTAGAAAGCTAAGAGATGAGAATAGCAATCTGAAGAGAAGGGATTTGAAGCTTGTAGAAGTACGTAGTGCTGAGGCAGCTGTGTCTAAGCCTATTCTGCAAGGTATTACCCAGGCATCTCTTGGAACAGAAAGTTTCATTTCAGCAGCTTCTTTCCAGGAAACTACTAAGGTGTTAAGTGAGGCATCAATAAGAGGTAAGAGAGATTACTTGTCTGGCTTGAAGGAAAATGTGATCGTAGGTCATTTGATTCCTGCAGGTACAGGAAATAGAAATTTCCAAAACCATATCGTGACTTCAAATGAAGATTACGATAATCTGATAGCTGCAAAAGCAGAATTTGAAAGTTCAAAAGAATACGAATCTAGATAATGGAATCACAAGATGAGCAGAAGGGGAAACCTTCTAATCAGATAAATATTGAATTATCAGAAGAAACCGCTGAGGGAGTGTATGCCAATCTTGCAATGATTGCGCACTCCAGCAGTGAGTTTGTCATCGATTTTATCAGGTTAATGCCGGGAGTACCTAAAGCGAAAGTAAAATCTCGCATTGTGATCACTCCGGAGCATGCGAAAAGGCTTCTAAAAGCTTTAGAGGATAACATTGATAAGTTTGAAAACACTCACGGAGAGATCAAAAGTGTAGAAGAATCACCCAAATTTCCGATGAATTTTGGAGGAACAATGGGTGAAGCGTAAAAATTCCCTTACGATATTTTAGTTTAAGATTGTGATATAATCTCAATATTTCTATCTTTGCGTTCCCAAAAAAAATGGATAATAAGAATTAGTATATAATGCCAACTATTCAGCAATTAGTAAGAAAAGGCAGAACGAAGCTGACTTCTAAATCAAAGTCACCTGCATTGGACTCATGTCCACAGAGAAGAGGTGTATGTACCAGAGTGTACACCACCACTCCTAAGAAACCAAACTCTGCCATGAGAAAAGTAGCCAGGGTAAGACTTACCAATGGTAAAGAAGTTAACGCTTACATTCCAGGAGAAGGACACAACCTTCAGGAGCACTCTATTGTGCTTATCAGAGGAGGTAGGGTAAAAGACCTGCCAGGTGTGAGATATCACATCATTCGTGGAGCCTTGGATACTGCTGGTGTAAACGGCAGACTGCAAAGAAGATCTAAATACGGTGCCAAAAGGCCCAAGGATAAAAAGTAAAATCTGAGAAATGAGAAAAGCTAAGCCAAAGAAGAGATACATTCTTCCGGATCCTATTTATCAGGATACGCTTGTAACAAAATTTGTTAACAACCTCATGCTTGATGGTAAGAAGAGTATAGCATATTCTATCTTCTACGATGCAATCAAGATTGTTGAAAGTAAGACTAGCGAAAATGGTCTTGAAATTTGGAAAACTGCACTTAGTAATGTTTCTCCAGGTGTTGAGGTGAAGAGTAGAAGAGTGGGTGGTGCTACTTTCCAGGTTCCTATAGAAGTGCGTCCTGAAAGAAAGCTTTCCCTTGGAATCAAATGGATGATCAAATATGCACGCCTTAGAGGTGAGAAAACGATGAAAGAGCGTTTGGCTGCTGAGATCATCGCTGCTTCAAAAGGTGAAGGTGCATCAATCAAGAAGAAGGATGACACTCACAGAATGGCAGAAGCGAATAAAGCATTTTCTCATTTTAGATTCTAATAAAGAAACTTACTAATGGCTAGAGACTTAAAGTACACTAGAAATATTGGTATCGCAGCTCACATTGATGCCGGCAAAACGACAACTACTGAGCGTATCCTTTTCTATGCTGGTGTTAACCACAAGATTGGTGAAGTTCACGACGGTGGTGCTACTATGGACTGGATGGCGCAGGAGCAGGAAAGAGGTATTACCATTACTTCTGCTGCAACTACAGTATTCTGGAAATATAAAAATGAGGAATATCACATCAACATCATTGATACTCCAGGACACGTTGACTTTACTGTAGAAGTAAATAGATCACTTCGTGTATTGGATGGTTTGGTATTCTTGTTCAGTGCTGTTGATGGTGTTGAGCCTCAATCTGAAACAAACTGGAGACTTGCAGATAATTACAAAGTAGCTCGTATAGGTTTCGTTAACAAAATGGATCGTCAGGGAGCTGATTTCTTGAACGTTTGTAAGCAAGTGAAAGAAATGTTGGGTACCAAAGCAGTACCTCTCCAACTTCCAATCGGTGCTGAAGACAACTTTAAAGGAGTTGTTGACCTTGTGTCAAACATCGGTATGACTTGGAACGAGGATGATTTTGGAATGACATGGACTGAGATTCCTATTCCAGATGATATGCTTGATGAAGTACAACAATATAGAGAAGAGCTTCTTGAGGCAGTAGCTGAATATGATGAGACGTTGATGGAGAAATACTTCGAAGATCCAGAGTCTATCACTGAAGAAGAAATCATAAAAGCATTGAGAGCCGCTACAATTGACCTGGCGTTTGTGCCAATGACATGTGGTACTGCTTTCAAAAACAAGGGTGTTCAGACAATGTTGAACTATGTGATGGAGCTATTGCCATCACCACTAGATAGAGATAACATTACAGGGACAGATCCTAATACAGAAGAGAAGGTTTCTAGAAAACCTTCAGCTGATGAGCCGTTTTCAGCACTTGCATTCAAAATTGCTACTGACCCATTTGTTGGTAGACTTTGTTTCGTAAGATCGTATTCTGGGATGCTTGAGTCTGGTTCTTATGTATACAATATGAGGACAGAAAAGAAGGAGCGTATCTCTAGGATCTTCCAAATGCACGCAAACAAACAAAATCAAATCGATAAACTACACTGTGGTGATATTGGTGCGGTTGTAGGATTCAAGGATATCAAAACTGGAGATACTCTTTGTGATGAGAAATCTCCAATCGTTCTTGAGTCTATGGTATTCCCAGAGCCGGTTATCGGATACGCTATCGAGCCTAAAGCTCAAGCGGATGTAGATAAATTGGGTATGGCGATTGCCAAACTTGTAGAAGAGGATCCTACTCTTCAGGTTGAAACTGATCACGATACCGGTCAGACTATTCTTAGAGGTATGGGTGAACTTCACCTGGATATCATCATTGACCGTCTGAAAAGAGAGTTCAAAGTAGAGATTAACCAGGGAGCTCCTCAGGTAGCATACAAAGAAGCTATCAATGGATCGTCTGAACACAAGGAAGTTTACAAGAAACAATCTGGTGGACGTGGTAAGTTCGCGGATATTGTATTCGAAATGAGCCCTGTTGACGAAGATTTCGAAGGTGAGGGTTTGCAGTTTGTAAACAATATCGTAGGAGGGGTTATTCCTAAAGAATTTATCCCAGCAATCGAGAAAGGTTTCAAAGAAGCAATGAAAAATGGTCCTTTGGCTGGCTTCCCTATCGATACAATGAAAGTAAGATTGTTTCATGGATCGTTCCACGACGTGGATTCAGATGCACTTTCTTTCGAATTGGCTGCTAAGATGGGATTCAAAGCTGCAGCTACAAAGTGTAAGCCTGTCCTTCTTGAGCCTGTGATGGCGGTAGATGTTGTGACTCCAGACGAGTACACGGGCTCTATCACTGGTGACTTGAACAGAAGAAGAGGTATCATGAAAGGAATGGATACCAAAGGAACTTCCACTGTAGTTAAAGCAAATGTGCCTCTTTCAGAGCTGTTTGGATATGTAACTGATTTGAGAACTATGTCTTCAGGTAGAGCAACTGCTTCCTTGACATTCTCACATTACGATCAGGTTCCTCAGAACCTGGCTGAGACTGTAATTTCAAAAGCAAAAGGTGCTGCGGTTTAATATATAAGATCATGAACCAAAAAATTAGAATAAAATTAAAGTCATACGATCATAATCTCGTTGATAAATCATCAGAGAAGATTGTGCGTGCTGTGAAAACCACAGGTGCAGTGGTGAGTGGTCCTATTCCGCTACCTACTGTGAAGGAAAAATTTACTGTGTTACGTTCTCCACACGTTAACAAGAAGTCAAGAGAGCAGTTTCAGCTTTGTACTTACAAAAGACTGGTTGATATCTATTCAAACAGTGCGAAAACTGTTGATGCCTTGATGAAACTTGAGCTTCCTAGTGGAGTTGATGTAGAGATTAAAGTATAGATTTAACAGAAAAGACCTGTAAGAACCAATAACTGTGGTTATTGGTTCTTTTTTTGTCTTAAAAATTAAATCAAATCTTTTGTTCAAATCACGGAATTGCTATCTTTGCAGTCCTTTTTACGAAAAGTTTATCCGGAAACGGAAAAAGAATAAATATTAAGCAAAATGCCTGGAATAATTGGTAGAAAAATTGGGATGACAAGCGTGTATAATGAGGACGGTAAAAACCTTGCTTGTACCCTCATTGAAGCTGGTCCATGTGTAGTTACACAAGTAAAAGATAAGGAGTCAGACGGATATCGTGCTGTTCAATTGGCTTATGGAGAGCGTAAAGAGAAAAACACTCCTAAAGCTTTGAAGGGTCATTTTGCAAAAGCCAAGACTACTCCTAAAAGTAAACTTTTTGAATTCAGAGATTTTAGAGCTGAATTCGAAGACAAAGTAAAGCTTGGTAATACCATTACTATAGAAGATGTGTTTGTTGAATCTGATTTTGTTGATGTAATAGGCACGTCTAAAGGTAAAGGTTTTCAAGGTGTTGTAAAAAGACACGGTTTTGGTGGAGTAGGACAAGCAACTCATGGTCAGCACAATAGATTGAGAGCTCCTGGTTCTATTGGAGCATGTTCTTTCCCATCACGAGTATTCAAAGGTCTGAAAATGGCTGGAAGAACAGGTGGCGACAGAGTAAAAGTGTTGAACCTAAAAGTGGTTAAAATTTATCCAGAAAAGAACCTTGTACTAGTGAGCGGTCCAGTTCCTGGTGCTAAGAATTCTTATATAATACTAGAGAAATAAGATGAAGCTGTCAGTTTTCAATATTAAAGGAGAAGAAACCGGAAGAGAGATTGATCTCGACCAGAGTGTTTTCGGTATCGAACCAAACGAGCACGCTGTATATCTTGATGTGAAGCAATTCCTGGCTAACAAGCGACAGGGCACACACAAGGTAAAAACGAGAAATGAGGTTTCTGGGTCTACAAAGAAGCTAAAGAAGCAGAAAGGAACTGGTACTGCCAGAGCAGGTAGTATTAAGTCGCCTGTTTTCAGAGGTGGAGGAACCATGTTTGGCCCTGAGCCACGTGACTACAGTTTCAAGCTTAACAAGAAAGTAAAGCAATTGGCACGCAAATCAGTATTGACTGAAAAAGCTAAAGCCGAACAAATCAGTGTTGTTGAAGACTTTAATTTAGAAACTCCTAAGACTAAGGATTTCTTGAATATTTTGACTAGTCTGAAAATTGACAATACTAAGTCATTGGTGATTCTTGGAGAGAATAATAAGAACATATTCTTGTCTTCAAGAAACCTTAAGAATACTAAAATCTCTACTGCTGCAGATGTGACAACCTACGATCTTATCAATGCTGATCGTGTGGTTTTCCTTGAAAGTTCTGTTGCACTAATTCAAAATAGACACAACTAAGATGGGAGTATTGATTAAACCTTTGGTAACTGAGAAAGCTTCTGCTTTGAATGAGCATGGTAAGTACGGTTTTGTTGTCGAGAGAAAGGCCAACAAAGTAGAGATCAAAAAGGAAGTTGAAAAAACCTATGGAGTTACTGTAGAGAGTATTAAAACTATGGTGCATCCTGGTAAGTCAAAAGCCAGATACACAAAATCTGGAATGATCAACGGAAGAACTCCAGCTCAGAAACGTGCTATTGTAAAAGTAGCAGACGGAGATATTATTGATTTTTATAGCGGAATATAAATAAACAGATAAATGGCTGTTAAGAAGTTAAGACCGGTAACACCTAGCCAGAGATTCAGAGTAGCTCCTGTATTTGATAAAATTACAGCGTCTACTCCAGAGAAGTCTTTGCTTGCCTCAAAAGGCAAAAAAGGTGGTAGAAATAACCAGGGTCGTATGACTATCAGAAATGTGGGTGGTGGTCATAAGCAGAAGCTTAGAGTTATAGACTTTAAAAGGGATAAATTTGGCATCCCTGCGGTAGTGAAAACAATCGAATACGATCCAGGAAGAACTGCAAGAATCGCTTTGCTTTTCTACGCAGATGGAGAGAAAAGATATATTATCGCTCCTGCCAACCTTGAAGTAGGAACTGAGATCATTTCAGGACCTGGGGTTGCACCGGAAGTTGGTAACGCTTTGCCATTGTCTGATATTCCTTTAGGTACAGTAATTCATAACATCGAACTGAAACCTGGTAAAGGTGGAGCGATCACAAGAAGTGCTGGAACTTATGCACAGTTGGTAGCAAGAGAGGGTAAATACTCTACTATTAAGCTGCCATCTGGAGAAATGAGGTTGGTTCTTAACACTTGCTATGCGACTGTTGGAGTTGTTTCTAACAACGATCATATGAATGAGCGTTTAGGAAAGGCTGGAAGAAACAGATGGAAAGGAAGACGACCAAGAGTTAGAGGTGTAGTAATGAACCCAGTAGATCACCCAATGGGTGGTGGTGAAGGAAGATCTTCCGGGGGACACCCAAGATCTAGAAATGGTCTTTATGCTAAGGGACAGAAGACAAGAAAACCAAATAAATATTCTGATAAGCTGATTATAACCAAGAGAAAATAATGGCAAGATCATTAAAAAAAGGACCTTATATAGATTTCAGACTTGAGAAGAAGGTGGAAGCCATGAATGAGTCTGGTAAAAAATCAGTGATAAAGACTTGGTCAAGGAGATCTATGATTTCTCCGGATTTTGTTGGTCAGACATTCGCAGTTCACAATGGTAATAAATTCATCCCTGTTTTCGTAACAGAAAATATGGTGGGACATAAACTTGGTGAATTTGCTCCTACAAGAAACTTTAGAGGCCACATTGCTAAAAAGGATAAAGGTAAAAGATAATTAAGATGGAAACTGCAGAAAAGAAATTAAAGAAATCAGTCAGGATTCGTCTTCAAAAAGAAGCGATCAAACAACAGCGTGAAGAAAACGCAGGAAGACTCGGTGCTGTAAAAGCTTCTTTGAGAAATATCCCTAGTGCGCCTCGTAAGATGAGATTGGTTGCTGACATGATCAGAGGCCAGAGAGCAAACGTGGCATTGAATATTTTGAAATTTGACGCAAAGCATGCTTCAAGAGATGTAGAGAAGTTGTTGATGACAGCAATTTCAGACTGGCAAGCTGCAAACGCTGATATTGATATAGAAGATGCTGATTTGGTTGTGAAAGAAGTTTTTGTGGATGGTGGTAGAATCCTTAAGAGATTGAGACCTGCCCCACAGGGAAGAGCACACAGAATCAGAAAAAGATCGAATCACATCACTATCGTAGTGGGTGATGCTAATGAGAATAATGTTCAGTCTGAAGAAAAAGAAACTAAATAAATGGGACAGAAGGTAAATCCAGTTGGACTCAGATTAGGAATCGTTAAAGGATGGGATTCTGCTTGGTTTGGAGGAAAAGATTTTTCTGACAAAATCGTAGAGGACCACAAAATCAGAAAATACATCGATGCACGTATTCCTAAAGGTGGAATCTCCAAAGTTATCATCGAAAGAACTTTGAAGAGAATCACTTTGACCGTTCATACTGCTCGTCCTGGAGTAGTTATAGGAAAAGGTGGATCTGAGGTTGACAAGATTAAAGAAGAGCTTAAAAAGCTTACCGGTAAAGATCTTCAGATTAATATTTTTGAAATCAAAAGACCTGAATTGGATGCTAAGCTGGTTGGTGAGTCTATCGCTCAGCAGTTACAAGCACGTATCTCTTACAGAAGAGCTATGAAGCAAGCGATCGCTTCGGCTATCAGAGTAGGAGCTCAGGGAATCAAGATTAAAGTTTCTGGTCGTTTGGGAGGTGCAGAAATGGCACGTTCAGAGCAGTACAAAGAGGGTCGTATTCCTTTGCACACCTTACGTGCAGATATTGATTACGCTATTTCAGAAGCAAATACTGTTTATGGAAAAATTGGTATCAAAGTATGGATCTTCAAGGGAGAAGTTTTTGGTAAGAGAGACCTGTCGCCTAATGTAGGGTTGACCGGAGGAAACAATGCTCCTAATCAATCAGGTGGTCCTAGAAGACGCAGAGGCGAAGGTGGTGGACCAAAAAGAAGAAGAGAAAGAAAATAATCTCAATAACGCTAAGTAGAAATGTTACAGCCAAAGAGAACCAAGTTCAGAAAAAAACAGAAGGGCCGTGTTAAGGGTCTTGCTCAGAGAGGTCATAGATTAGCTTTCGGTAATTTCGGTATCAAAGCAATGGAGCCAGGATGGATTACTTCCAGACAAATTGAGGCTTCACGTATTGCTGTAACGAGAGCGATGAAGAGAGAAGGTCAGGTATGGATTAGGATTTTTCCTGACAAACCAGTGACTAAGAAGCCAGCTGAAGTTAGGATGGGTAAGGGTAAAGGAGCTCCGGAGTATTGGGTAGCTGTTGTTAAGCCTGGTACTATCATTTTTGAAGCTTCTGGTGTAACTACAGAAACTGCCAAAGAAGCACTTCGATTGGCAGCTCAGAAGTTACCAATCAAAACGAAATTTGTTGTAAGAAGAGATTATACAGGAGAATGAAAAATTCAGAATTAAGAGGCTTGAGCCTGGATGAGCTTAAAAGTAAGCTTGGCGCTGAAAAGGAAAACTATAGCAAAATGAAATTTGCTCATAGCATTACTCCTATAGAAAATCCTATGAAGATCAGAGAAACAAGAAAGCTGGTTGCAAGGATTGAGACTGAAATAAGAGCGAAAGAATTAAGTAAATAACGCATCGATGGAAAGAAATTTGCGAAAAGAGCGTATCGGGCAGGTCGTCAGCAACAAGATGCAAAAGACCATTACCATTGCGGTAAACCGTAAGGAAAAACATCCTATGTATGGTAAGTTTATCCGAAAAACGACAAAATTCACAGCTCATGACGAGAAGAACGAGTGTAACATTGGAGACACAGTTCGTATTATGGAGACTCGTCCGCTGAGTAAGAACAAAAGATGGAGATTAGTAGAAATACTCGAACGAGCTAAGTAACATGATACAGCAGGAGTCAAGACTAAATGTAGCAGATAACAGCGGCGCAAAGGAAGTTCTTTGTATCCGTGTTCTAGGAGGTACTGGTAAAAGGTATGCCTCTGTTGGTGATACGATCGTTGTGAGTGTGAAATCAGCAATTTCTTCCAGCAACATTAAAAAAGGTACAGTTTCAAAAGCTGTAGTCGTACGTACCAAGAAAGAAGTTAGAAGAAAAGATGGATCTTATATCCGTTTTGAAGACAATGCTGCCGTACTTTTAAGTGCAAACGGTGAGCCGAGAGGTACTCGTATCTTTGGCCCTGTTGCCAGAGAGCTTAGAGAGCGTCAGTTTATGAGAATTGTATCATTAGCACCTGAAGTACTTTAAGACAATGGATAATCACAAGACGACAAAATTTCATATCAGGAAAGGTGATACTGTAAAAGTAATCGCTGGAAATGATAAGGGTAAAACAGGTAAAGTACTGGAAGTTATACCTGCTAAATACAGAGCAATCGTTGAAGGAGTAAATGTTATAACCAAACACATTAAACCTTCAGCTACTTCTCCAGAGGGTGGTCGTGAAGAAACTGAGGCAGCTATTCACATGAGTAATCTTATGGTTGTAGATCCTGCTTCTGGAAATGCTACCAGAACAGGTAGAAAACTCAACGACGATAACAAATTGCAGAGATATTCTAAAAAAACCGGAGAATTTATCACTAATGGCTAGACCAAGATTAAAAGAAAAATATATCCAGGAAATAGCTCCTGCTCTGAAAGAGAAATTTCAGTACAAGTCTGTGATGGAGGTTCCAAAATTGGTAAAGATCTCTATCAATAAAGGTATCGGAGCTGCAGTTGCTGATAAAAAGTTAGTAGATGTTGGAGTTGAAGAATTGACTACAATTTCTGGACAAAAAGCAGTTCCAACAATCGCGAAGAATTCAATCTCTAACTTCAAATTGAGAGAAGGAATGCCGATTGGAGCGAGAGTTACGCTAAGAGGTGACAAGATGTATGAATTCTTGGATAGACTGATGACAGTTGCGCTTCCACGAGTACGTGACTTTAGAGGAATCAAAGAAAAAGGTTTTGATGGTAGAGGAAATTACAGCCTTGGTATTGAGGAGCAAATTATTTTCCCGGAGATCAGCATCGATAAAGTGAGTAAAATTTCTGGAATGGACATCACTTTCGTGACTACTGCCAAAACAGATGAAGAAAGTCTAGCATTACTGAAATCTTTCGGAATGCCGTTTGTTTCAGGTAAAAAATAATAAAGATGGCTAAGGAATCAATAAAAGCAAGAGAAAGAAAAAGAGAAAAGCTTGTTGCCAGATATGCTGAAAAAAGAGCAGCATTGAAAGCCGATGGTGACTATGAAGCTTTGGATAAACTTCCTCGTAATTCATCTAAAGTAAGATTGCACAACAGATGCAAACTTACTGGAAGACCTAAAGGATACATGAGAAAATTTGGTATCTCCAGGGTAACTTTCAGAGAGATGGCTAACGAAGGTAAAATTCCAGGAGTTACTAAAGCTAGCTGGTAATCTTTATTTTATTCTTAGCTTAGATATTTAAAAATATTCATTAATTTTGCACCCCGTTTTCGGGGTATTTAATTGTATAAAGATAATGGTAACAGATCCTATTGCAGATTACTTGACCAGAATTAGAAATGCGATAAAAGCAAATCATCGTATTCTGGAGATTCCTGCTTCCAATGTGAAGAAGGAGTTGACTAAGGTTTTGCACGACAAAGGGTTCATTCAAAACTACAAGTTTGTGGATGACAATAAGCAAGGAACTATCAAAATTGCTTTGAAATACAATCCTCAAACCAAGCAGTCTGCAATTACCAAATTGGAAAGAGTAAGTAAGCCTGGTTTGCGAAAGTATGCCGATGCAGAAAACCTACCAAGGGTATTAAATGGTTTAGGTATAGCCGTTTTATCAACTTCTAAAGGCGTAATCTCTGATAAAGAAGCCAGAAGAGATCACGTTGGTGGAGAGGTACTTTGTTACGTATATTAAAAAATTGATTTGAAATGTCAAGGATAGGCAAGGCACCCATTACGCTTCCTGCGGGAATTACCGTGAACGTAGAAAAAACAATGGTCACTGTTAAAGGACCCAAAGGTGAATTAAAACAAGAGATTCACCCTGATATTAAAGTAACTGTTGACGGTGATACGCTTACTGTAGAACGTCCAACAGACCAAAAGCGACACAAAGCTATGCATGGTTTGTATCGTTCTTTGATCAGCAATATGGTCGTAGGAGTTAGTCAGGGTTATAAAAAGGAAATGGAACTTGTAGGTGTTGGTTACAAAGCCGCCGTGCAGGGAAATGTTCTTGAGCTGAACCTTGGATATTCACACAATATATTCGTGGCAGTTCCGGAAGAAATCAAAGTGGCTGCCGAAACTGCGAAGGGTCAAAATCCCAAAGTGACTGTAGAGGGGATTGATAAGCAATTGGTTGGGCAGGTTTCTGCAAAAATCAAGTCGCTTAGAAAAGTTGAGCCATACAAAGGAAAAGGTATTCGTTTCGTTGGCGAGATTGTTAGAAGAAAAGCTGGTAAAACTGCTGCTAAATAAGATATAAGATGGCCGTAAGTAAATTAGAGCGTAGAAAAAGAATTAAGCTAGGTGTCCGCAGAAAGATCAGCGGTACTTCTACAAGACCAAGAATTTCTGTTTTCAGAAGTAACAAAGCTATTTATGGACAGCTGATTGATGATGTAAATGGCGTTACTCTCGCTTCTGCATCTTCGAAAGAACTTGGAAACGAGAAAAATAACATTGAAATATCAAAAGAGGTAGGAAAGAAATTGGCTGAAAAAGCTTCTACAGCTGGAATTCAGAGTGTTGTTTTCGATAGAAACGGCTATCCATATCATGGTAAAATCAAGGCTTTTGCTGAAGGAGCCCGAGAAGGAGGACTAAAATTTTAAGCAAGAACTATGTCACAGAGTAATATAAAGGCAGTAAAAGCCAGCGAAATAGAGCTTAAAGAGCAAGTAGTTGCTATCAAGCGTGTAGCCAAGGTAGTTAAAGGAGGTAGAAGATTTAGTTTCTCAGCGATTGTAGTTGTTGGAGATGGTAAAGGTGTAGTTGGATATGGTCTTGGTAAGGCTAATGAAGTAACGGATGCTATCACTAAAGGAGTTGATGATGCTAAGAAAAACCTGGTAAGGGTGCCTATTTTCAAGACTACTGTACCGCATGATGCTATTGGAAAATTTGGAGGTGGCTTGGTATTGTTGAAACCAGCTGCTCCTGGTACAGGAGTAATTGCTGGTGGTGCAATGCGTGCTGTGCTCGAAAGCGCTGGTATTCATGATGTACTTGCTAAGTCAAAAGGTTCGTCTAACCCTCACAACGTGGTTAAAGCAACATTTGATGCATTGAATAAAATGAGAGATCCATATGCTGTGGCAAAACAGCGTGGAGTTTCTTTGGAGAAAGTTTTTAATGGCTAAGCAGATGACAAAGGTATTAATCACACAAACCAGAAGCACAATCAAGCGTCCACAGAGACAGCAGAAAACGATTCAGGCTTTAGGTCTTGGTAAAATAAACAGAAGCGTAGAGAAGGAATTGACTCCTCAAATCGCTGGTATGATCAACAAAGTTCAGCATTTAGTTGACGTAAAAGAGCTTTAAGATGAAATTAGAATCGCTACGTCCTGCTAGTGGGGCAACAAAAAATAGTAAGAGAATTGCGAGAGGTCAGGGTTCCGGTAAAGGTGGAACTGCCACAAGAGGTCATAAAGGAGCTCAGTCGCGTTCTGGTTATTCTAAGAAAATCGGTTTTGAAGGTGGTCAAATGCCACTGCAAAGAAGAGTTCCTAAATTCGGATTCAAGAATAACAATAAAATTGTAATGAAGCCAATCAACCTGGATGATTTACAAACATTGAGTGAGGCCAAAAGTCTTACTGAAATCACTCCTGAAGTATTGAGAGAGAATGGTATGATCGGTAAGGGTGATATTGTGAAGATTTTAGGAAGAGGGGAGCTTAAATCAAAGCTTTCTGTAATAGCTCATAAGTTTTCAAAAAGTGCACTTGAGGCTATAGAAAAAGCCGGTGGTACTGCATCTGTAGAAGAATAATAGATGAAGAAGTTTATTCAAACGATAAAGAACATTTTCTCCATCGAGGAATTAAGGGTAAGGATCCTAAATACCATGGGATTCCTTATTATTTTCCGATTGGGGTCATTCATTGTCTTGCCTGGAGTAGATCCTACTCAGTTGACACAAGATGTTGGAGGTATTTTTGGATTGCTTAACACCTTCCTGGGTGGAGCATTCAGTAGAGCTTCGATATTTGGCTTAGGTATTATGCCTTATATTTCAGCTTCTATCGTACTTCAACTAATGACCGTCGCTGTACCTTACTTTCAAAAATTACAGAAGGAAGGAGATAGCGGAAGAAAGAAAATCAATCAGATCACAAGAGTTCTGACCATCTTTATTTGTTTGGCTCAATCTATTGGCTACTTAACTGCCACTATTCCATCTGAAGCTATCATCCTTGAAAATCATTTCTTATTTCAAGTGGCAGCAATGGTTATTCTGACCGCAGGTACAATTTTTACAATGTGGTTGGGTGAGAGAATTACTGACAAAGGAATCGGTAATGGAATCTCGATGCTTATCATGATTGGTATTATCTCAAGACTTCCCGCTGCGTTATTTTATGAAGTTGTTGAAGTAAAAGGACTTCCAGGAGCTTTGATGTCTATCATCGAATTAGTTGCTCTATTCCTCGTCGTAATGGCAACTGTAGCACTTGTTCAGGCTACCAGAAGAATACCGGTTCAGTATGCGAAACAGGTTGTGGGTAATAAAGTATATGGTGGTCAGAGACAGTACATCCCTTTGAAAGTTAACTCTTCAGGAGTAATGCCGATCATCTTCGCTCAGTCATTAATGTTCTTACCTGCCTTGTTAGCAGGAATATGGAGTGATGATAGTGATATAGCACAATATATAGGCACGACCTTTTCAGATATTCAATCCTGGCAATACAACTTATTGTTTGCGGTGCTGATCATACTCTTTACTTTCTTCTACACTGCGATAACAATTAACCCATCGCAGATTGCAGATGATATGAAAAGAAATGGTGGATTTGTTCCGGGTATAAAACCAGGTAAGCAAACCACGGATTTTATTGATGATGTTCTTACAAGGATTACTTTACCTGGATCCCTATTCCTGGCCGTGATTGCAATTTTACCTGCATTCGCGATGATGGCTGGTGTAAGTTCTACTTTTGCCCAGTTTTATGGAGGAACATCACTTTTGATTATGGTAGGTGTGATTCTCGATACTCTTCAGCAGATTGAAAGTTATTTGTTGATGAGACATTACGAAGGGATGATGAAGTCTGGAAGAGTAAAAGGTAGAACACAAAATACAGCAGTAGCGTAATGGCGAAACAGGCATCCATAGAGCAAGATGGTACCATTGTAGAAGCATTGTCCAATGCAATGTTTCGTGTAGAACTTGAAAATGGTCATCAACTGATCGCACATATTTCAGGAAAGATGAGAATGAATTACATTAAAATCCTTCCTGGTGACAGAGTAAAATTGGAGATGTCTCCATATGATTTGACAAAAGGAAGAATAGTGTATCGCTATAAATAATAGTTATGAAAGTTAAAGCATCCATAAAGAAGCGTAGCGTAGATTGCAAAGTGATCCGAAGAAAAGGAAAGCTTTATGTGATCAACAAGAAGAACCCTAAGTTTAAACAAAGACAAGGATAAGAAATGGCTAGAATTGCAGGAGTTGATATTCCGGACAATAAAAGGGGAGAGATTGCTCTTACCTACATTTTTGGTATCGGTAAAAGTTCAGCACAAAAGATTTTGGCTGAAGCTGGTGTAGATCCAAACAAAAAAGTACAGGATTGGAATGACGATGAGTCAGGTGCTATTCGTACGATCATCAGTGAAAATCATAAAGTAGAGGGTGTTCTCAAATCAGAGATCCAACTAAGTATTAAGCGCTTGTTGGATATTGGATGCTACAGAGGACTAAGACATAGAAAGGGTCTTCCTGTCCGTGGACAAAAGACTAAGAATAATGCCAGAACTAGAAAAGGTAAACGTAAAACTGTGGCTAACAAGAAAAAGGCAACTAAGTAATCATTAGACAATGGCACAGAAAAGAAAAGATAAGGCTAAAAAGAGAGTAGTAGCAGTTGATGCCCTTGGTCAGGCACATATCCAGGCTACATTCAACAATATTATCATCTCTTTGACCAACGGTCAAGGTCAGGTAATTTCCTGGGCTTCTGCTGGTAAAATGGGCTTCAAAGGTTCTAAAAAGAACACTCCTTATGCAGCTCAGGTAGCAGCACAGGATTGTGCGTCTAAGGCTTACGAACAAGGCTTGAGAAAAGTTGAGGTTTTCGTGAAAGGTCCTGGAGCCGGAAGAGAATCTGCCATTCGTACGATTCAAAACGCAGGAATTGAAGTTACAGTAATCAAAGACGTAACTCCACTACCTCATAATGGATGTCGTCCACCGAAAAGAAGAAGAGTTTAATAGCTAAATACTGGAGATAAAATGGCAAGATATACAGGCCCTAAAACCAAAATTTCTAGAAAATTCGGAGAACCTATCTTCGGAGCTAGCAAAGCATTACAAAAGAAGAACTATCCTCCTGGACAGCATGGACGTGGTAGAAGAAGAAAGCAGTCTGAGTACGCAATTCAGCTTGCAGAGAAGCAGAAGGCTAAATACACTTATGGTGTATTAGAAAAGCAATTTGCTAACATCTTTGACAAAGCATCAAGAAAAAGTGGTATTACAGGTGAGATCCTTCTCCAATTGTTGGAAGCAAGGTTGGATAACACCGTTTACAGACTAGGTATTGCTCCTACAAGAAGGGCTGCAAGACAGTTGGTTGGCCACAAGCATATCACAGTGAATGGGGAGATTGTTAACATTCCTTCCTATACGCTTAGAGAAAATGATGTGATTGGTGTGAGAGAAAAATCAAAATCTCTTGAGGCTATCACAGACAGTTTAGCGAGTAATGCTAAGAGATACTCTTGGTTAGAGTGGGATACTACCAGCATGGCAGGTAAGTTCCTGAACTCGCCTACAAGAGAAGAGATACCTGAAAACATCAAGGAACAATTGATTGTTGAATTGTACTCTAAATAAGATTTTTCAAATAATAAAAGAAATAATATGTCAATTCTAGCATTTCAAATGCCAGAGAAAGTGGTGATGGAAAAGGCCGATGATTTTCACGGTCTGTTCACTTTCAAGCCTTTGGAAAAAGGTTATGGTGTTACCGTTGGTAATGCTTTGAGGAGAATTTTACTTTCTTCTCTGGAAGGATACGCAATCACTGCTATCAAGATACCTGGCGTACTACACGAGTTCTCTACAATCGAGGGTGTAGTAGAAGATGTTAGTGAAATTATCTTGAACCTGAAAATGGTAAGATTCAAGAAAATTTCTGATGTGGTTGATAATACAGTGACTATTTCTGTATCAAACACTAGACAGTTCACGGCCGGAGATATTGCAAAAGCTACAAATTCTTTTGAAATATTGAATCCTGATTTGGTTATCTGTAACCTGGATGATAAAGCTCAGTTTGAAATTGAGATCAATGTTGAAAAAGGACGTGGTTATGTAACTGCAGATGAAAATAAACCTGCAGATCAAAACTTTGGCTACATAGCGATTGACTCTATTTTTACGCCTATCAAAAACGTAAAATATAGTGTTGAGAACACAAGGGTAGAGCAGAAGACTGACTATGAGCAGTTGATCCTGGATATCGAAACTGATGGCTCAATTCACCCGGAAAATGCTTTGAAAGGAGCTGCTAATATCTTGATTAAGCACTTCATGTTGTTCTCTGATCAGAATATGATTCTTGAGTCTCAGGAACAAGGCGAACCAGAGCAAGTTGACGAAGAGCTTCTTCACATGAGAAAGCTTCTCAAAACTTCATTGAATGACCTTGACCTTTCTGTTAGAGCTTATAACTGTCTGAAAGCGGCTGATGTAAGAACTCTTGGAGATTTGGTTACGCTTGAGATTTCTGACATGATGAAGTTTAGAAATTTTGGTAAAAAATCTTTGGCTGAACTGGAGCAACTGGTGGCAGACAAAGGATTGACTTTTGGTATGGATCTTTCGAAATATAAATTGGAAGAAGAATAATGAGACACGGAAAGAAATTTAATCACCTTGGAAGAACAGCATCACACAGAAGCGCGATGCTTTCGAATATGGCTTCTTCCCTGATTCTGCATAAAAGAATCAATACCACTTTGGCTAAGGCAAAGGCTCTGAAGAAATACGTAGAGCCATTGATTACTAAAGCTAAGAATGATACTACTCATTCAAGAAGAGTAGCTTTCTCTTACCTTCAAGACAAAACTACAGTACATGAGTTGTTCAGTACAGTAGCTGAGAAAGTTTCTGCAAGACCAGGTGGCTACACAAGAATTATCAAGACCGGTACTAGACTAGGTGATAATGCTGAAATGTGTATGATGGAATTGGTTGACTTCAACGAACTGTTGCTAAGTGAGGCTGATTCTGCTTCTACCAAGACAAGAAGATCTCGTAGAGGTGGTAAGAAGAAGGAAGTGGAGGCAGCTGCTCCTGTAGTGGAAGAGGCGAAAGTAGTTGAAGAAACTACTGAGGAAGCTCCTAAAACTGAAACAGAAGATGATTCTGCTGATTCTGAGGAAACAAAGAAAGATGCTGAATAATATCTTATCTTAAAAAATATAAAAGGGATTGGACGTTGGTCTAATCCCTTTTTTTTTGCCTGATTACTGAATGATAATTACTTACTTTTGCAACCAATGAAACAACCAGAAAGAAAAAAAGCTCTGTTATTGTTAGAAGACGGTTCTGTTTATGAAGGACTTTCGATTGGTAAAATGGGAACATCCGGTGGTGAGATTTGCTTCAATACCGGTATGACAGGTTACCAGGAAATCTACACGGATCCCTCTTATTATGGTCAGATCATTGTAAACACTACAGCACATATTGGTAACTATGGTGTACATGATGATGAAGTCGAATCGGAACATCCTATGATCAAGGGGTTGGTAGTGAATGATTTCACTTATCAATATAGTAGACTTACAGCAACAGGTGGCTTACAGGAATATTTAGAACAGAATAATACAGTTGGTATCTCTGGTATTGATACCAGGAAGTTGGTTCGCCACATTCGTCAAAAGGGAGCGATGAATGCAATCATTACTTCTGAGATATTCGATATTGATGCACTTAAGGCCAAACTTAATGAGGTTCCAAAAATGGAATCATTGGAGTTAAGTAGCATCGTTTCAACTAAGGAACCATATACATTAGGTGAAGACAATACCGGGCTTAAAATAGCCGTTCTGGATTTTGGGATAAAGAAATCCATTCTTAAAAACTTTACAAAACGCAACTGTCAATGTAAAGTGTTTCCAGCCAAAACTTCATTTGAGGAAATTCAGTCTTGGAGTCCTGATGGTTACTTTTTGTCAAATGGCCCTGGAGATCCAGCGGCAATGGATTATGCGGTAGCTACAGTAAAAGAGATATTAGCAAGCGGCACCCCTGTATTTGGCATTTGCCTGGGCAATCAATTGCTAGCCAGGGCAGTGGATATAGATACTTATAAAATGCACCATGGTCACCGTGGATTGAATAGCCCAGTTAAAAACCTGAAGTCAGGACTTAGCGAGATCACTTCCCAAAATCATGGCTTTGCCGTGAATATGGATTCTTTGAATAATTCAACAACAGCAGAACTTACCCATATAGATTTGAATGACAATACTGTTGAAGGTTTAAGGTTGATCGATAAACCAGCCTTTTCTGTACAGTATCACCCGGAATCATCACCAGGACCCCATGATTCCATTTATTTATTCGACGATTTTTTACAACTAATTAATGATCAGAAATCATGAGTATTATTGAAAGTGTACACGCAAGACAGATTCTCGATTCACGAGGAAATCCTACTGTAGAAGTAGATGTGATCACTGAAAACGGTATTTTAGGCCGTGCTGCTGTTCCTTCCGGAGCTTCTACCGGAGAGCACGAAGCGGTTGAACTGCGAGATGGGGATAAGTCAAAATATCTTGGTAAGGGTGTTTTGAAAGCTGTTGAAAATGTGAATGATATCATAGCTCCTGAAATCATCGGGATGCCGGTATACGAGCAAAAGATGATTGACGAAATCATGATTGAGCTAGATGGAACTCACAACAAAGGCAAATTGGGTGCTAATGCTATTTTGGGAGTTTCTTTGGCTGTAGCCAAGGCTGCTGCTGAAGAGTCAGGTCAGTCTCTTTACCGATACCTGGGAGGTGTGAATGCTCACGTACTTCCTGTACCAATGATGAATATCATCAACGGTGGATCTCACTCTGATGCACCAATTGCATTCCAGGAATTTATGATTCGCCCTGTTGGAGCACCAACTTTCAGTGAAGCATTGAGAATGGGATCTGAAGTATTCCACAATCTTAAAAGCATTATCAAAGAAAAAGGTTTGAGTACTGCTGTTGGAGATGAAGGAGGGTTTGCTCCTAACTTCTCTGGAGGAACTGAAGAGGCCTTGGATAGCGTAATCAAGGCTATCGAAAAAGCTGGTTATAAAGCTGGTTCTGATATCACTATTGCTATGGACTGTGCTGCTTCTGAATTTTACGAAGATGGTAAATACAACTATGCGAAGTTCGAAGGTGAGAGTGGTAAAGTAAGAACTCGTGAAGAGCAGGTAGATTACCTGGCAGAACTCGTTGAGAAATATCCAATCGATAGCATCGAGGATGGATGTGATGAGAATGACTGGGAAGGATTTAGATTGTTGACTGAGAAATTGGGTGACAAGATCCAATTGGTGGGTGATGATTTGCTGGTTACCAATGTAGAATACCTTGCCAGAGCAATTAAAGAAAAAGCGGGTAACTCTATTCTGATCAAAGTAAATCAGATTGGTAGTTTGTCTGAGACTTTCGCTGCTATTGAGATGGCTCACAAAGCCGGATGGACTGCAGTAGTTTCTCACAGATCAGGAGAGACTGAAGACAATACCATTGCTGATATTGCGGTAGCTCTTAACACAGGACAGATCAAGACTGGTTCTATGTCCAGATCTGATAGAATGGCTAAATACAACCAATTGCTTAGAATAGAAGAAGAACTTGGCGATTCTGCCGTTTACCCTTCTAAGAAGTAATTCAAAATCATTTTGATATATCAAAAGCCGGGACTTTATAGTTCCGGCTTTTCTATGTGTGACAATTTTCATCCGAAAGCTTTATCTTTATGTTCATTATGAGACATTTCTTCAACAAAGTGCCCCGAATATTCAGAAACTTCTACTTTCTGACTGGTCTCACATTCTTTATCTGGATGTTATTTTTTGATTCTAATGACATTATCACTCAGCTTAAGTTGAGTCACAAACAATCTGAGTTGGAAAGTGCCAGAGAGTATTATGAAAACAAGATTGTTGAAGTAAAGAATGACCGGGAAGCGCTGCTTAACAATGAAGAACTGCTCGAAAAACTTGCTCGTGAAAAGTATTTGATGAAAAAAGAAAGCGAAGATTTATACATCATCGTCGAGGAAGAATAATGACACTAAAACAGACCCTGTTGATGCTTGCCCTGATGGTAGCATTCACATCACAAGCTCAGTTCCGATCGTATAGTAACAATGATATCTCCAACAATGTCTATTTTGGGGGAAGTGGAGGAATCGGATTTGGGACACAATATTTCACAGCTACATTGTCACCATTAGCTGGGTATAAGATAACCGATGAGTTTTCTGCGGGAATGCAGCTTACTTATCAGTACAATCGATCTTACAGCTATAATTACAACAATTTCGGAGGTGGTCCATTTGCGATGTATGCCTTTCAGAAGAAGTTTGCGGTATATGCTCAATATGAATACATGAGTATTCAGGTGAGTAATCAAGGGTATAATGATCCATCAAGAATTGGTAAGCGAAGTATTTTTGGGGGAATTGGCTGGATTTCGCAGAACTCCGGGAAAAGTTCGTTTATGATGCTCGCACTTTATGATTTGGGGTACGGAACCGGTGCAAACTCTCCGTACAGTCAACCCTGGCAGCTTCGATTTGCTTACCTAATAGGATACTGATTAATCCACTGAAATAAAAAGCCGTGCAAGGCGGATAGAGTCATAGTCAAGCTGGCCATTTAACGCGCCATAGATAAATCCTATTTTCACGTTTCCATCTTTGTCGAAGTGTTCTTCTTCTCGTTGAAGTTTGATCTTATCAACTACTTTTTGCACCTTTTTGATGGTTCGCTCATCTGGTCGAAACTCAGAAAGGTCAAGGTCAGAGTTTTCTTTGAGCAATTTTTCTACGTGCCCAACAATTGTTCCCTGAGACAGGTCTCTTTCAAACGCGATTTGAGCCAATGATTTTCCTTTGGCAATGAGTTGAGCTGTTTTTGCTAGTGTGGATTCCTTTTTAGGCTTTTCATAATACTTTTTTTCCCTTGATTGATTGGCTTCAATTACCTCAGGGTCATTGGTCCCTCCGCATCGATCAATGAAATCGGCATAGGCCGTTTCCAGCGCATTTTCATCAAACACTTGCAACCAATCCTCACTGTCCTCACTTAACTCTTTGAAACGTTTATCAGCCTTGACTGCCAGGGGGTCCAATTCGAGAGAAATCCTATTGATTCCTTTGAGATACAAGCCATTCCAGTTTTTCAGTCGAGAAAGCGCTACATAGCCCTGTCCTGCTTCAAAGGTTTTGGATAGATCCATTTCTGCATGATCGAGTGTCATTCCCTGACTTTTGTGGACAGTGATTGCCCAGGCTAGCCGCAGAGGGATTTGTTTGTATGATGCAAGTATGGTTTCCTCTTCATCCTCCACAGTCCATTCTTCCGGCTTTACGACAAACTTTTTTCCGTCATCCATCTCCACGACCGGATAACCTTCTTCTTTATCAAAATCTAAAACTGTTCCGGTACTCCCATTGAAATAACCTTTTTCGGGATTGTTCTTCACAAACATCACCCGGGCATCTTGCTTGAGTTGAACCACGGGTCCGGCAAGTACAGATTGTTTCAGTCCCTCAAGAATCTTCGCCTGACCTTTTGTTTCTGCATAGAAAACTTGAAGTGGATTTGGATTTTCATCCAGTTTAAGGTTGTTCATGGCATCTACATCGGCATTGTGTGTGTAGAGTTTCAATGCTTCTTCTTTTATTGCTTTATCCTCAAGTTTTTCTCTGAGTCTTTCCAGCGAATCATCAGAAACATCCTGAGAACGAATTTCAGTCAGGATAAAAGAGAGCGTATCGTGACCTTGTCTATATTGATGTTGTAGATAGCAAACTTTCAGTCTTGCTTCTACCCAAACAGGAGCCATAAAAGCAAATTTTTCCCTGTTACTCATGGGCTGTCTGGAGACAGGCGGGAGCTGAAAGAAATCTCCGGATAATAATACCTGAACTCCTCCGAAAGCTTCACGACTTTTTCTGAAATGCTTGAGGATGTCACTGATAGCAGTCAGCACTTTGCCACTGAGCATGGATATCTCATCAATGATCAGTACCTGCACAGATTTCAGGCGGTTGACTGTTTGTCGGTTTCTGCTGATCTGGTCCAGGTCTTTTTGTGTAATCTCATCTCTGATGCCAACTCCTGACCAGGAGTGTATCGTCTGACCGCCAATGTGAGTTGCTGCAATACCTGTAGAAGCTGTAACTGCCAGCGGAACCTGCCGCTCTCTCAGGTATTCAATGTATTGGCGGATCAGGTAGGTTTTTCCTGTACCGGCAGATCCTGTAAGGTAAATGTTTTGTCCTGTTTTGAGAATGGAAAGGGCGGTTTCCTGATCCATAAATGAGGTATTTGTGTTGTTTGATTGGAATGATTATCAACATGTAATATATTCGTTGTATGACACGAAATCAATCATTCTTTCTTATTGTTTTATCGGCATACTTTTTCATAAAAGCGATCTTTGCCCTCACAAAAGTACACATAGATCCTGTACCGAAATCAGCATATGATTTTGGTTATTTAACCGGTCAGTCTGCAGCTGTATTGGTGATGTTCCTGATTGGAGCTTTACTCCTCAGGAAATGCTATGCCAAACCTTTCTCCAACTTCTTTTAGGTCTTTTACTACAGGGTCTAGAAGCGGAATACCATCTTTTCTTCTTTCTTGTTCCAGCTGTCGTTCAGGATCGCCAGCTACCAGTACCTCATGTCCCTGAATTACAGGTTCTGCACTTTTGAATCTTGTGATCCAGTTGTCCATGTGTGATTTGAATTCTCCGGCTGGTCTGAATGCATCGATTCTCATTGCTCCGAAGAAATGCCCGATCCCTTTGCCAACAGGGTCGCTGACCGGATCCAGGAACGCAACAAACGGCGGAACCCAGGGGCCATAATTGGCACCGGAAAGTACCGCTGAAAAAATATCTACTACCGATGAAAGACCATACCCTTTGTGTGAGCCATGTTCTCTGTCTCCACCTAGTGGAAGCAAAGCGCCTCCATTTTTAACTCCAAAAGGATCGGTAGTCACTTCACCTTCTTTATCCTGAACCCAGCCTGTTGGGGTCTGAGCGTTTTTGCGTTGCAGAATCTCCAGCTTACCATTGGCCGCTGTAGTGGTCGCCATGTCCAATACAAAAGGAGGTTGCTTGTCAGCTGGAATGGCCACCGCTATCGGGTTGGTTCCCAGCAGTCTTTCTTTGCTGAAAGTTGGAGCCACCAAAGGACTGGCATTGGTCATAGCTATTCCGATACAATCTTCTTCCAAAGCCATCATGGCATGGTAACCAGCTATACCGAAGTGATTAGAGTTTCTGACAGAAACCCAACCAGAGCCAACGTTCTTCGCTTTGTCGATGGCCATTTTCATAGCTTCCGGCCCAACGATTAACCCAAGTCCTGAATCTCCGTCAATGACACCAGTGCTCGGTGTTTCATGCACAACCTTTATGTTCGGTTTGGTATTTACCCGATCTTTATCGATTAGTCTTACGTATCCGCTCAGGCGTGCCACACCATGAGAGTCTACACCTCTGAGGTCTGCACTGAGCAAAACCTGTGCACCTAGCCGTGCTTCTTTTTCGCTACATCCGGTAGCTTCTAATATTGACTTTGTAAATTGGAATAGAGATTCGTGCGCTACTACCATTCAATTAATCTTTTGGTGAATGCCATTAGATTCATGATCTGTCGATACCATAAACTTAAATGGCAAGGTAATTGGGTCGGCAAATTACAACAGAATAAAGAAAGCATTAATAAACAAAGGCTTTAAATCTAAATATGATTGATATGAAATTTTTGAATCTATTGTTGACATTGATCCTGATCAACCCGGCATTGGCCATAGATTTGGATTCTAAAGTAACTCAGGTGACTATTTATCAGTATCAGGCTGCTGTAACCAGAAAGGCTGAAGCGAATATTCCTGCGGGTAAGACACAGTTGGTTTTCACCAACTTGTCCTCTCAGTTGATTCCCAATTCAATACAAGTGAAAGGCAAAGGAGATTTCCTCATCATAAACACTTCGTATCAGAGTAACTTTCTTTCCGATGAAAATCTTTCTCCAAAGATCCAATCACTGAAAGACCAGATCAAAAAAACGGAGCAAGATATTGCCATGATAGAAACTGAATTGAGTGCCCTGGAAAGCGAAAAGACGTTCCTGACGGCCAATCAGTCTATCAAAGGAACAGATCAAAACCTGACGGTTAGTGAGCTTAAAGCCATGGCAGATTACTATCGGGGAAGAGTTCAGCAAATTGGTCAGCGGGTTTATAAGTTATCGATGGATAACAATGAATTGAACAATCAGCTGAGAAAACAAAAGCAGCAGTTGGGAGAGGAGCAAAGTCAGCAACAGCAGACCACCGGAGAAGTGGTTGTAGAAGTTTCCAGTAAGAAAAGCCAGAGTGTACAACTGGAATTGGTTTACCTGGTCGGTGGAGCCCGCTGGAGCCCAAGTTATGATCTTAGAGCAATGGATTCTTCTGAGGATCTGGTACTTCAGTACAAAGCCAATGTCTTTCAGTCGACTGGTGAAGACTGGGAAAATGTATCGCTGACTCTGAGTACAGGCAACCCGTCTTATGGAGGGAACATTCCGAACCTTTACCCATGGTATCTGGATTTTGTTCAGCCGAGACCAATGTATCGACGAGCTAAGGGTGATGCCGCAATGATGATGTCAGCACCACAGGAGGAATTGGCTGAAGTGGTGATGGAGGATGTTGTAGCAGGTGGAATGGGAGACTTCACAACTGTCAATGAAAGCCTCGTGTCAAAAGAATATGCGATAGGTGTACCGGTGAGCATTTTGTCAAAATCAAAGCCAGTTACCGTGAGTATTCGGGAGGAAAAAGTCACTTCATCATTTGTTTACCAGACAGCTCCAAAACTAGCCGAGAAGGTTTTTCTTGTTGCCAAAGTGAGTAATTGGGGCGAGCTGGACCTGTTGCCTGGGGAAATGAATGTTTATTTCAATGGGGCATTTATCAATAAGACGCGCATTCAACCTCAAAACGAGGATAAAGAAATGGTGTTTTCGTTGGGAATGGATCCATCCATAAAAGTGGAACGAAAAGAGTTGAAGGATGTGACTGACGATCAGGTGATCGGCTCAAAGAGAAGGAAGTATTTCAAATACGAGATTTCAGTTTTGAATAACAAGGCAAAAGCAATTCAATTGGAAATCCTTGATCAGATTCCGCTGACTAAGAATGATGAAATAGATGTGGAAACCACTGAATTGTCAGGCGGTAGCCTCAATCAGAATACCGGAGAGCTGAAGTGGGTAATGAACCTTCAAAGCAAAGAAAGCCGCAAAGTAACCCTGACTTATTCTGTGAAATATCCTAAAGACAAACCGGTCTCGAATTTATGAGGTCGAGGATTCTTTTTTGAGAGAGTGGAGTGTGTTTAAAAGCACTCCCTCTTTTAATGCATAAGCAGAAGCCCTGATATTGTCCAGATCAAACTCACGCAAAATGAAGTTGATCAACGCACAGGCAACAACAATCATATCTACTCTCAACGCAATCATTCCAGGTATTGCGAGTCTTTCTTCCCGGTTTTTGGTCAGAAGATCCCGATAGATTTCATGGAAAGCCTCAATCGTCAAAGGGAATTCTGTGTCTTCCAATCCTTTTTCCAGGTCATGTTTGAGTCTGTAGATATCACCTAGTGTATCAAACGTGCCGGAAGAACCGATCAACGTTTTGGGTTTGTATTGTTCAAAAGCAGTGAAGAGTTCTTGCAGGTTACTCCTAAGATAATCCTCTAGTTCGATGATTTGATCAGGAGTCATTGGGTCAGATTTCTGGAACTTCTCTACCATCCGCTGACCTCCTATTTCAAAGCTTTGGCACCAGGAAATTTCATCCTCAGTTCCAATAATGAATTCAATACTTCCACCACCAATATCCATGATCAGAGAAGGCTCACTGCCAATCTTTAAAGCTTTCTTCACACCATAGTAGATGTATTCAGCTTCTTGAAGGCCGGAAATGACTCTTACATCAATACCAGTCTCTGATTTGATGAGCTTCACCAGCTCTTTGCCATTCCTGGCATTCCTGATTGCACTGGTGGCTGTGGCATAGACTTCATCAACGTTTTCAACATCGATGGTTTCGTTGAATCGATGCAGGCATTTGATAGCACGGTTTGTAGCTTCAGGTGTGATTGTGCCGTGATTGATCCCGTTTTCGCCTATTTTAACAGCTACTTTTTCCCGGTATACTATTTTAAAATCACCAGAATCTACCTCCACTATGATCAAGTGGAACGTATTAGTACCCATATCGATTACGGCGATTCTCATCTCTCTCTCTTCAATTATTCGGCGCAAGATACTATTAATTAGGAACTTGCTAACATACCGTTTCACATATTGCAATATGATATAGAACATATTTGTTATCAGGATCGTCCCCGCTTGATAACAGTTTTAATTGAAATCATTGGTTATTAACTTACCCGCGATTTTTAGACACATTTTAAACCCCAAAATATGAGTTCGGAAAAGCCAAAAACTGCATCATTTGTCAAATCAACTCAATCCAAAATAGATGAGCTGGAGAAAATGAACGCCGAAGCGATGCTAGGTGGAGGACAGGCTAGAATAGATAAACATCACTCACAAGGAAAGTTGACGGCCCGAGAACGAATTGATTTGTTTTTGGATCCGGGGACTTTTCAGGAGATAGGAAAATTTGTCGTTCACAGAGGAAGAGATTTTGGGATTGACAAGCAAAAGATATTAGGCGATGGAGTTGTTACAGGTTACGGTCAGGTAAATGGTCGTCTGGTTTACGTATTCAGTCAGGATTTTACCGTATTTGGAGGATCGTTATCGGAAACTTTCGCTGAGAAGATTGTGAAAATCATGGATATGGCCATGAAGAACGGTGCGCCTTTGGTTGGACTCAATGATTCGGGAGGAGCAAGAATCCAGGAAGGTGTGGTTTCACTTGGTGGCTATGCGGATATCTTCTATCGCAATACCAGGGCTTCAGGAGTAATTCCTCAGATCTCAGCCATCATGGGGCCATGTGCTGGTGGAGCAGTTTACTCTCCGGCTATTACGGATTTCATCTTTATGGTAGAGAATACCAGTTACATGTTCGTGACCGGGCCAAACGTGGTGAAAACGGTCACCCAGGAAGAAGTGACTTCTGAAGAGCTTGGAGGTGCCAGTGCGCACGGCACCAAAAGTGGTGTGACACATTTTACCGCTAAGAACGAAGCTGCTTGTATCATGGATATCAAGAAGCTGCTGAGCTACATTCCTTCGAATTGCGAAGAGCAGCCACCAAAGGTAGATTATGAAATTCATGGTGATGAGTTGAGAATGGAACTGGATGGCATTTTGCCGGATAACCCCAATCAGCCTTATGACATGAAAGATGTGATCAGAGGCATTGTGGATAAGGATTCTTTCTTTGAGGTTCATGAGCGATATGCCGACAATATCGTGGTTGGTTTCTCTAGAATTGCTGGTCGAAGTGTTGGCATTGTGGCCAATCAGCCGATGAGTCTGGCTGGAGTACTGGACAATGACTGTAGTAAGAAAGCAGCTCGTTTTGTTCGCTTCTGCGATTCATTCAATGTGCCATTACTCGTGTTGGTAGATGTGCCTGGTTTCTTGCCTGGAACTGACCAGGAATGGAATGGTATTATCATGAACGGAGCTAAGCTGCTCTATGCATTCTCAGAGGCGACAGTGCCAAGAATCTCTGTGATTACCAGAAAAGCTTACGGCGGGGCATATGATGTGATGAACTCTAAACACATTGGAGCTGATATGAACTTTGCATGGCCATCGGCGGAAATTGCTGTGATGGGTGCGCAAGGGGCTTCAGAGATTATTTTCAAAAAGGAAATTGCAAAAGCAGAAGATCCTCATGCTAAACTGCAAGAGAAGATTGATGAATACACTGAGAAGTTTGCCAATCCATACAAAGCCGCAGAAAGAGGCTATATAGATGAAGTTGTATTGCCTCACAATACCAGGGCGAAACTGATCAGAGCCTTCAATATGCTGGAAAACAAAGTGGATAACAACCCAAGGAAGAAACACGGGAACATTCCTTTGTAATTGCTTGTCCGAACACGTAGTGGGCGGGGTGAATGCCTGCTCGCCGACGCATAGTAGAGGAGAGGTTGATTAGTTAATTGGTTGAATGGTTAAATAGTTGATTGGTGGAAAGTGTGTTTAATCATCCCATGCGCGTGGGATTGAAAAACCTTTCTCAGATATCATTAAAAAACAATCATGCAAAAAGTAGCAATAGTAACGGCAGCCAGCAAAGGTATGGGGCTGGCTGTTGCAAAGAAATTACATGCCGAAGGGTATCTGCTGTCTTTGATGGCGCGAGGTGAAGAGATTCATGCAATTGCCCGGGAGCTTGGAGCCATATCTATGCAGGGTTCTGTAACTGAGGTAGAGGACCTGGAGAAGCTGGTAAAGTCAACAGAAGAGGAGTTTGGTTACATCGATGTAGTGGTGAATAACACCGGACATTCGGCCAAGGGGGAATTGAATGATTTGACGGATGAGCAATGGCATGAAGGGATGAATATCCTGCTGATGAATGTGATCAGAATGGCGCGTATTGTTACTCCTATTTTCGAGAGGAATGCCAAAGGCAGTCTGGTGAATATCTCCACATTCGGAGCGAAAGAGCCATCACTTAAGTTTCCCATCAGCTCGGTGATGCGAGCAGGACTGGGCAGCTACACTAAATTGTATGCAGATCGATATGCAGCTTCCGGGATTAGGATGAACAATGTACTGCCGGGATTTGTAGATAGTTATGTAGCTGACTCGGAAGTCATCAATAACATTCCAATGAAACGGCAGGCTACAACAGAAGAAATCGCTGAAGTGGTAGCTTTTCTGGCTTCAGAAAAGTCAGCTTATATCAATGGTCAGAGTATAATGGTAGACGGAGGACTGACAAGGAGCTTTTAGTTTAACCCCTTCGTCCTACGGACACCTTATCAAGGGGAGGATAGGTGGGATCAAAAAGGATCATTCAAATCTAAAATAATGATCTTCCTAAATTCATAATAACTGTAACTTGACAAATAGTGCTAATAAGCATTTTAAAATCAATAAGATGGATAAACAAAGCAGAGACTTTTTATTTAAATATTTGAATAATGCTTCCCCCACGGGGTTTGAAGCAAGTGGACAGGAGATTTGGCTGGATTATATCAAGCCTTATGTGGATGATTATTTCACGGATACTTATGGTTCTGCTGCGGCAGTCATCAACCCGGATGCACCATACAAGGTGGTGATTGAAGCACATGCTGATGAGATCAGCTGGTTTGTGAATTACATTACTGAAGCGGGATACATCTATGTGGTACGAAATGGTGGTTCTGATCATCAGATTGCTCCATCCAAGCGCGTAAACATTCACACCAAGAAGGGAATAGTAAAAGGGATCTTTGGCTGGCCGGCGATTCATGTCCGAGACAAGTCAAAAGAAGAAACACCATCTCTGAAGAATATTTTCATTGATGTGGGAGCTTCTTCTAAAAATGAAGTGGAGGAAATGGGCATCCATGTTGGCTCGGTGATCACCTTTGATGATGAGCTGATGGAGCTAAATGAAAAGTATCTCGTTGGGCGAGCTTTGGACAACCGCATCGGTGGCTACATGATTGCTGAAGTGGCACGCCGTATCAAAGAGAACAATATCCAGTTACCCTTCGGGCTGTATGTAGTCAATGCGGTGCAGGAAGAGATTGGTCTCCGGGGAGCCGAGATGATGGCCCACCGGATCAAGCCTGATCTGGCGATTGTCACTGATGTAACCCACGACACCAACTCTCCCATGTATGACAAAATTGCCAGTGGTGATATCAGCTGTGGAGGCGGACCTGCGGTAACCTATGGACCGGCGGTTCAGAACAATGTGTTGGACATGATCATTGGTATTGCGCAAGATAAAGGCATTCCATTCCAGCGAAGAGCCACTTCCCGCTCTACCGGTACGGACACCGACGCTTTTGCCTACAGCAATGAAGGCGTAGCTTCGGCGCTGATTTCCATTCCACTCAAATACATGCACACCACAGTAGAGACCTGTGCCAAGGACGATCTGGAAAACACGATCAAGCTGATCTATGAGACAGTGATCCAGGTAAAAGACGGACAGGATTTTAGATATATCAAGTAATTCTTAAAACTCCCGGCTTAGCAATGCGCCGGGAGTTTTGAATGATCCCGCTCAAATTATTTTCATTCCAAATGGGTATCTTTGATATATGAGTAGAGAAGAGGTGAAAATAGCCATCAATGAGATTTTAGATAAATCCTCTGAACAAGTACTTCAGGAAGTATTTGATTATTTGAAATCTGTTGAGAGTAAACCGCAAGATGCTGTGGGATTGTCTCATAACCTCAGGACTATCCTTACAGAAGATAAAGAGCTTCTCGAACGGCTAGCCAAGTGATCAGTGAGCAAGTGGTTTTGGAAATACACACAATTCTCATTGAGAAGTTTGGTGGAGCGAATGGAATAAGAGATAAGCAATTACTCAACTCAGCACTGAATCGATCTTATTAAACAATCGACCTTATCAAACATTTGATGGACTAGAACTTTATCCAACACCTGTGGATAAGGCTGCGGCAATACTTGAAAGCATCGTGAAGAATCATCCATTTGCAGATGGTAACAAACGAACAGGCTATGTTCTTGCCCGGTTGTTTTTGATGAATGAACATCTGGACATTTTGGCGAACCAGGAGCAAAAGTATTGTCTTGTGATTTCCATCGCATCAGGGGAGCTAAACTTTGAACAGATCAAAAAGTGGCTGCAAGATAACTCGGTATCCCTTCGGGCTTAAGCATCTTGAATAGGATTGATTGGTGATAGAGCTTTGTGGCAAAAAGCATATGTCACGTAAGATAGAATCTGAGATGTATCCCATCATAGAGGAATGGGAAT
>Ga0070728_10000502_pt1 | contig 76603 bp, 67 predicted proteins | sample tdDd471_FD_66723 | JGI IMG/M metagenome (GOLD analysis project Ga0070728, IMG submission 66723) | Marine sediment microbial communities from the Atlantic coast under amendment with organic carbon and nitrate - tdDd47.1 | ecosystem: Environmental > Aquatic > Marine > Coastal > Sediment | place... | reverse complement strand
CGGCGGTGTCCGGCCCGGTGATCGGGTGATCCTCGTTGGCCGCTTCCTGCGGCTGCAGGGCGGCGTTGAAGCGCGCCAGCAGGCCGGTCACCTCGGCATAGAGGCGGGCGCTGCTGCCGTCGAGCGGGGCCGCGAGAATGTTCGATTCAGTCGCCATCGTCGGTCCTCCATCGGGAGTCGACGAGGTAGAAGCAACAGGCGTGCCAGTCCGATTCCGCCGATCTTGCCGGAAATCCGCCGAAATTCAGGCGGATGGTTGGCTGTACGTGCCGGAAACGCCGGTGCGGTCGCATCGGGCGTGCCGGCAAACGGCAAGATTTGCCCACTCGGTCTCGCCATCCGGCGGATGATGCCGAGTGGCCCGCCGCATGCGATAGTCGAGGTTGGACGAGTAAGGAGGAGTTCCATGCGGGTTACCCGCGGGGTCGTTTCGCTGCTGGCTTTCGCCGCCGTGCTTGCGGCTTCGGTCGTTGCGGTTCCCATGGCGCCGGCTTCGGCCGCCACGCCGTTCGCCGGGATCGTGCCGCACCGCGCGCTGTACAAGGTATCCCTGGCCCGCTCCGCGTCGTCGTCCGAGATCATCGACGTGCGCGGCCGCATGGGCTTCGAGTGGCGGGACGACTGCGACGGCTGGGCGATCGAGCAGCGCTATCTGATGTCGTTCTCGCGGGCGTCCGGCGACGGCTACGAGATCACCTCGCGCTACACCACGTGGGAATCCAAGACCGGCGACGTCTATCGCTTCATCGTCGAGCGCCAGCGCGGCGGCGGGGCCGAGCGCGTGCAGGGGCGAGCGGTCATGCCGCTGCCGCTCGGCTCCGGGAACGGAAAGGCGGTGTTCAGCGATCCGCGGCGCGAGGAGTTCCTGCTCGACGCCGACACCCTGCTGCCGACCGAGCACACCCTGCGCCTGCTCGAGCAGGCCAGGCTCGGCAAGCGGTTCTTCCGGGCCAAGGTGTTCGACGGCAGCGAGGTCGAGCCCGGGTCGCTGGTGTCGGCGGTGATCGGAGCCCCGAAGTCCGACAAGCCGCCGCTCGACCTGCCGGTACTGTCGGGGGAGTACTGGCCGATCCGGCTGGCGTTCTTCAAGCCGGGGCAGAGCGAGAGCCGCCCGGACTTCGAGATGTCGCTGGACCTGCTGGCCAACGGCATCGCCCGCCGCATGCTGCTGGACTACGGCGACATCCGGGTCGCGCTGACCCTCGACCGTCTGGAGACCCTGGACGTGAAGGCCTGCTAGGGCGCATCGCTCACGGTTGATCGTCGTCCGGCCGGCCGCGTTCCGAGGGCGTCTGCTTCAGCTTGCCGGCGCGCAACCCGCGTCCCTTCACGATCGCCTCGTTGCCGAGCTTGGCCCGGACCGCGTCCATCGCCGCCTCGACCCGCCGTCGGCGGTCGAGCGCCGGCTCGGCGAGGTCGGGCGGATCGGCGAAGGCCTCGCCGCTGAGGTCCGACACGCCGACCCCGATCAGGCGGAACCGGCGGCCGTCGGCTTCGCCGGCCAGGAGGTCGTCGGCGGTTCGGTAGATGCGGTCGGCGAGCTGGGTCGGCGAGGACAGCCGGCGCTGCCGGGTGTGCAGCCGGAAATCCCCGGTCTTCAGCTTGAGGGTCACGACCTGGCCGGCGATCGCCTTGCGCTTCAGGCGGCCGGACACCTCTTCGCTGAGTCGCCACAGATACGGCCGGAGGACGTCGGCGGCCGCGATGTCGGCATCGAAGGTGGTTTCCGACGACACGCTCTTGATGACCGAGCCCGGCTCGACCCGCCGCGAGTCGCGACCGTGCGAGAACCGCGCCAGCCGCTGCCCGATGCTGCCGTAGCGTCGCATCAGGTCTCGCTCCTCCAGGCGCTGGAGGTCCCCGACCGTCCGGATGCCGTCGGCCAGCAGGGTCCGGTGCAGGGCCTTGCCGACGCCCCAGATGATCGAGACCGGCCGCTCGGCCAGGAACCGCTCGACCTCGGCCTCGCCGATCACGAAGAAGCCCCGCGGCTTGTCCAGGTCGGAGGCGACCTTGGCGAGGAACTTGTTGTAGCTGAGGCCGATCGAGGCGGTGACGCCGATGGTGTCCTCGATTCGCCGGACCAGCCGGGCCAGGGTCTCGGCCGGCGGCCCGCCGTGCAGCCGCTCGGTGCCGGACAGGTCGAGGAACGCCTCGTCGATCGACAACGGCTCGACCAGCGGCGTGACCTCGCGCATGAGCGCCCGGACCTCGGCGCCGACGCCGGCGTACTTCTCCATGTTCGGCTTGATGACGACGGCGTGCGGACAGGCGTCGAGCGCCTTGAACATCGGCATCGCCGAGCGCACGCCGTAGACCCGGGCGACGTAGCAGGCGGCCGAGACCACCCCGCGCTTGCCGCCGCCGACGATCACCGGGCGGTCGAGCAGGGACGGGTCGTCGCGCTTCTCGACGCTGGCGTAGAAGGCGTCGCAGTCGAGGTGGGCGATGCTGAGCCGGTCGAGCTCCGGGTGGGTCACCAGCCGGCGCGATCCGCAGCGGGGGCAGCGGTCGATCGGTGCCGCGGTCCGAACCCAGGCGAAGCAGTCGCGACACAGGCTCGGCGTTCCGCTCCCGGCCGGCGCGGTCATGCCGTTGGTGCCTCGTCCGGGCGCCACAGCCATGCCGCGCCACGGACGCCGGACGAGTCGCCGTGCCGCGGCGGCACCAGCCGGGTGTCGACCCGGTCGGAGAACACGTAGCGGCCCCAGCGCGCCGGCACCGCCGCGTACAGGACCTCCAGGTTGGACATCCCGCCTCCGAGCACGATGACGTCGGGGTCGAGGATGTTGATGACGTGGGCGAGCCCGCGGGCCAGCCGGTCGACATACCGCGAGACATGCCGGGCGGCGGCCGCGCCCCCGTCCGACGCCTCCCGGGCCACGGCCTGGGGCGACAGGTCGCGACCGGTCTCCCGGCGGAACCCGGCGGCGAAGCCCGGGCCGGACAGGAAGGTCTCGATACAGCCGCTCAGCCCGCAGTAGCAGGCCGGTCCGGGGCGCTCGTCGTCGGCCGGGCAGGGCAGGGGATTGTGCCCCCATTCGCCGGCGATGCCGTTCGGGCCGTCGATCGGCCGGCCGTCGATCACGATGCCGGCGCCGACCCCGGTGCCGAGAATCACCCCGAACACCACGGCGGCCCCGGCGGCGGCGCCGTCCGAGGCTTCCGAGACCGCGAAGCAGTTGGCGTCGTTCTGCAGGCGGACCGGCCGGCCGAGCGCGGCCGACAGGTCGCGGTCGAGGGAACGCCCGTTCAGCCAGGTCGAGTTGGCGTTCTTCACCAGGCCGGTCGCTCGCGACAGGGTGCCGGGGATGCCGACCCCGACCCGCCCGGTGGCGCCGAGGTCGCGCTCGACCTCGGTCACCAGTGCCGTCACGGTCCGAATCGTGGCGTCGTAGTCGTCGCGCGGTGTCGCGACCCGGCGCCGATCCAGCACCTGTCCGTCGGTTCCGAGGGCGATGGTTTCCGTCTTCGTTCCACCCAGATCGACCCCGATCCGGATCGCTGATCCGTGCCGCTCACCTGCGTTCGACAACGTAGCCTCGTCAGTGGTATACGCCGCTCTAAGTGTCTATACTTCGGACTTGTCCAACCGGGAGAGCTTGCGTGGGAGCCGGATTGTGGCGCAATCATATCCCGACAACGGTACAGGGTGGATGAGCGCATGACCTCCGTCGAGACGGGCAGCGGGTCTGGCGATTCGGTCAGCGGGGCCAAGACGGTCCTGATCGTCGAGGACAACGAGCTCAACATGAAGTTGTTCCATGACCTCCTGGAGGCCCATGGCTACAACATCATCGGGACCCGGGACGGGATGGAGGCGCTGCGGATCGCCCGCGACAGCCGCCCCGACCTGATCCTGATGGACATCCAGCTTCCGGAGGTCTCGGGGCTGGAAGTCACCAAGTGGATCAAGGAAGACGACCGTCTCAAGTCGATACCGGTGATCGCCGTCACCGCGTTCGCCATGAAGGGCGACGAGGAGAAGATCCGCGAAGGCGGATGCGAGGCGTACATTGCGAAGCCGATTTCGGTGACCAACTTCCTCGAGACGGTCAAGAAGTACCTCGGGTAATCGGAGATGCCGGGTAGGGTCCTCGTCGTCGACGACGTTCTGCCGAACGTGAAGTTGCTGGAGGCCAAGCTCAGCAGCGAGTACTTCGAGGTCCTGACCGCCAGCAACGGGCCCGAGGCGCTCGCGGTGATCGAGCGCGAGAACCCCGACATCGTCCTGCTGGACGTGATGATGCCGGTGATGGACGGTTTCGAGGTCTGTCGCCGGATCAAGGCGGATCCGCGGACCACCCATCTTCCGGTCGTGATGGTCACCGCGTTGAGCGACGTGGCCGATCGGGTACGCGGCATCGAGGCCGGTGCCGACGATTTCCTGACCAAGCCGGTGCACGATTCGGCGCTGTTCGCCCGGGTGCGCTCGCTGCTGCGCCTGAAGATGATGATGGACGAGTGGCGGCTGCGCGAGCAGACGTCGAGCCAGCTCGGCATGCTGGCGCCGCGGGCGATGACCGAGCTCGACGTCACCTCGGCCCGGTTGCTGGTGATCGAGGACAACACCATCGACGCCGTCAACATGATCGAGAGCCTGGCGGTCGACAACGACGAGGTCAGCCGGGTCGATTCCGGCCGGGCCGGCTTCGAGGCCGCGAGCGTCGAGGATCCCGATCTGGTGATCTGCAGCCTGAACCTCGAGGACGACGACGCCTTGCGGCTGCTGTCGCAGTTCCGGGCCCACGAGGCGACCCGGCACCTGCCGATCCTGATGGTCGGCGAGGAGGATCAGACCGACCGGCTCGCCAAGGCGCTGGACCTCGGGGCGAACGATTACCTGATGAAGCCGGTCGACCGGAACGAGCTGCTGGCCCGCGTGCGCACGCAGATCCGGCGCCGGCGCTACCAGGAACTGCTGCGCGAGAACTACGAGCAGAGCCTGTCGCTGGCCCTGACCGACAGCCTGACCGGGCTCTACAACCGCCGCTATCTGCTAAGCCACCTGCGGCGGCTGATGCAGGACACCGCGAACCGGCAGAAGCCCCTGTCGGTGCTGATGCTGGACGTCGACCACTTCAAGCAGGTCAACGACACCTACGGCCATGCCGTCGGCGACCTGGCGCTGCAGCACATCACCGAGGTGATGCGGACCAACGTCCGCAACGTCGACACCGTCGCGCGGCTCGGCGGCGAGGAATTCGTCATCGTCATGCCGGACACTCACGAGACCTTCGCGGTCCGGATCGCCGACCGGCTGCGCCAGCGTATCGCCGATACGCCGATGGCGCTGCCCGACGGGCGGGCGCTGTCGGTGACGGTCAGCATCGGCTGTGCGATGCGGGAGACGCCGGACGAGGACACGCTGGAAGCGTTGATGCAGCGCTCCGACCAGGCCCTGTACCGGGCCAAGAGGGCGGGCCGGAACCGGGTCGAGCAGGCGTCCGGCGGGGACGATGCCGATCCGGCGACCTTCGGCGGCGCCACCGGCTTCTGAGCCGCGGCCTGCCGCCCAGGCACGCATCGCCTCGCGCGCATCGTCACGCAAAGTGCGAATTCCGAAGGGGCCCAAAACCAAACGGGCCGCCCGGAGGGCAGCCCGCGGAACAGTATCCAGCGTTGGCCGGATTACTTGATCTTGGCTTCCTTGAACAGCACGTGCTTGCGCACGACCGGGTCGTACTTGCGCAGTTCGAGCTTCTCGGTCTTGGTGCGCGGGTTCTTCTTGGTGACATAGAAGTACCCGGTCTCGGCGGTGCTGACCATCTTGATCAGAACGGTCGCAGGCTTCGCCATGGTCGTCTCCTTCGCGAAATCGGAGCGCGCAACATAGCGATAGCGCTTCGGAAGTCAAGCGCGCCTTCGCAGGACCCGGGACGGATTATTGCAGGGTTTCCGGGCGTTCGCCGAGCGCGATCCGCGAGGCGTTGAAGGCCTGCTGGAACAGGTCCCGCTCGTCGAGCAGCCGCCGGGCGATCTGGGCGTCCAGGTCGTCGTCGCTCGGCGGGTGGTTGGCCTTGCACCACGACAGCAGGGCCTCCTGGCTCGCCGGGTCCAGGCTCTCGGCGCCGCGCCGGCGATGCACCGCTTCCCCGGCCTGCAACTGCCCGTCCCGGAGTCCCTGGACCACCTTCTCGACGTTCGCACCGCCGTCTGCGGTGCAGATCGACGGGAACACGCCGAACCTGGACAGCCCGTAGCCCGACGGCGCGTGCATCCGCGCCCAGGTGAGGATCAACTCGCCGTCGTTCGGCATCGGCACGATCTGCTGCACGGTGCCCTTGCCGTAGGAGCGCGCCCCGACGACCAGGGCCCGGCCGGCATCCTGCAGGGCGGCCGCGACGATCTCCGCGGCCGAGGCCGATCCGCTGTCGATCAGGACGACCATCGGCGCGGCGGTGGCGTCGCGGTCGTGGGCCTCGAAGTGCTGCACGGAGTTCGGATGGCGCCCGCGGGTCGCCAGGATCGTGCCGCGGTCGATGAACAGGTCGGAGACCCGGATCGCCTGGTTCAGCTGACCGCCGCGGTTCTGCCGGAGGTCGAGGATCAGCCCGCGCAGCGGCCCGCCCTGCTGCAACTCGTTCAGGCCGGTCTCCAGGCTGTGTGCGGTGTCGCGGTTGAAGCCCGACAGCTGGATGTAGCCGACGTCGCGGAGCCGGTGGACCCGCACCGTGGTCTCGATCACCGGCCGGCGCTCCAGGCTGGTGGCGATCTTCTGCCCGCGGCGGTCGAACGTCACGTCGACATGGCTGCCGATCAGGCCGCGCAGCCGGTCCGCCACCTCGGCGATGTCGAGCCCGCTGGTGGGTGCGCCGTTGACCGCCGCGATCCGGTCGCCCGGCTCGACCCCGGCTTCCCGGGCGGGGGAGTGCTCGAAGACCGAGGTCACGTAGGTCTCGCCGTCGCGCTCGACGATGGTGATGCCGATCCCGGTGTAGCCGTTGCGCGACGCCTGGGCGGCGCGCGCGGCCTCGGCGGAGAGGTAGCGCGAGAAGCGGTCGAGCTTGCGCACGGCGGAATCGAAGGCGACCTCGTAGATCCGCTCCGGCGTGGCGTCGTGGATCGACTTCGACACGCCGCGGCCGGCGTCGATCGCGGCGGAGGTCAGCATTGCCCACCGGACGGTGTCGTCCTTGGCGGGCGTCACGAACTCGGCGATCGGCCGGCCGTCGACGGTGACGGTGAGGCGGTCGCCGCGCCGGGCGTAGCCGATTGCGGGATCGAGGGTGGTGATGCCGCTCAGCGCGCCGATGGCGATCGCCTCGGTCGGGATCGCGTCGACGTAGTAATCGGCGATGCCCTCGTAGCCGGCGGAGAACATCTCGGCCGCGATCTGCCGGTCGTACCGGTCGGATTGTGCGACGTGCCGCGCATTGACGCACGACCCCAGGCCGAGCAGCGCCAGGACCGCCAATCCGGTCCGGAGCACGGTCGACGGTCGGCGGCGGGCGGATCGATCGATCGAGCGGCTCATTCGGTATCCGGTTCCCGGTTCGGTCACGGCGAGCGTTTGCGGTTGCGAAAGCATGCGGTATTCCGCCTGCGGGATCAACGTCGTCGCCCGGATTTGCCGCGGTGAGGGCGCTTCGGCGGCCCGGACCGGCGCCGAATCCGGCCGCTGCGTTCCGGTGCTTCCTGGCTGCCGCCCGACAGGATTTCGAGCGACAGCGCGCCCGACACCGGGTCGGCCTCGACCAGCCGCACCTCGACCGGATCGCCCAGCCGGTAGACCAGGCCGTGGAACCGGCCGGTCAGGCTGTGCCGGGCCTCGTCGTGGTCGTAGTAGTCGTCGGGCAGCGACCGGATCGGCACCAGGCCGTCGGCGCCGGTCTCGTCCAGCGTGATGAACAGGCCGAATCGGGTCACGCCGTTGATCCGGCCGGTGAACTGGCCGCCGATGCGGTCGGCGAGGTGGCGCGCCAGGTAACGGTCGACGGTCTGTCGCTCGGCGGCGGCGGCCCGCCGCTCGGTCGCGGAGATGTGCTCGCCCCATTCGGCGAACTTTTCGTCGTCGTCCGGGCCAAGCCCGCCGTCGCCGAGCCGCAGCCCGCGGATCAGGCCGCGATGCACCAGCAGGTCGGAATAGCGCCGGATCGGCGAGGTGAAATGGGCGTAGCGGGCCAGGCCGAGCCCGAAGTGCCCGGCGTTCGCCGGCGAGTAGTGTGCCTGGGCCTGCGAGCGCAGGATCATCTCGTTCACCATCCGCTCGGCGGCCTGACCGCGCACCTTGGCCAGAACGCCGTTGAAGGTCTTGGGACGTATCACCTGTCCCTTCGCAAGCTTGATGCCAAGACTCTCGAGCACGTCGGAGAGCGCGTTCACCTTCTCGGGATCCGGATCCTCGTGCACCCGGTACATGCAGGGCTGCCGGCGGGCCTCCAGGGTCTCGGCGGCGCACACGTTGGCGAGGATCATGAACTCCTCGATCAGCATGTGGGAATCCAGCCGGTCGCGGATGCCGATCTCCACGACCTTGCCGGCCTCGTCGAGGATGACCCGCTTCTCCGGGATATCGAGCTCCAGCGCGCCGCGGCGCTCGCGCTCCAGCTTGAGCGCGCGGTAGGCGCCGTACAGCGGGGCCAGGACGCCCTCGGGCACACCCTCGGACTCGCCGCCATCCACCGCGCGCTGCACCTGGCGGTAGGTCAGCCGGGCGCGCGACCGCATCAGGCCGCGGGTGAAGCGGTGGCGGCGCTTGCGGCCCTCGGCGTCGATCACGATCTCGACCGCCATGCAGGCCCGGTCCTCGTCCGGCCGCAGCGAGCACAGGCCGTTGGACAGCGCCTCCGGCAGCATCGGCACGACCTGATCGGGGAAGTACACCGAGTTGCCGCGCTTCAGCGCCTCGCGGTCCAGCGGGTCGGCCGGCCGGACGTAGTGCGCCACGTCGGCGATCGCGACCAGCAGGCGGAAGCCGCCGGGGTTGGCCGGGTCGTCGTCCGGGGTGGCGAACACCGCGTCGTCGAAGTCCCGGGCGTCCTCGCCGTCGATGGTCACCAGCGGGATGTCGCGCAGGTCCTCGCGCTTGCCGAGGGTGACCGGCTTGGCCCGCTCGGCCTGCTCGACGACTTCCGGCGGGAACACGTCCGGAATGTCGTGCTCCTGGATGGCGATGCGGCTGAACGAGCGCGGGTCGGCGATGCCGGCGAACCGCTCGACCACCCGGCCGGCGGGCAGGCCGAGCCGGTTGCGGCTGCGCGGCAGCAGCTCGACGGTGACCAAATCGCCGGGCTTGGCGTCGGCGGCGTCGCGGCGGTCGACGACGATGTCCGATTTCGCCTTCTTGTCGGTCGGCCGGACCCGGCCGCTGCCGTCCTCGGCCACCTCGTAGATCCCGAGCACCCGCGGGGCGGAGCGGGTGAGGCGGCGGATGATCCGGGCGACGTAGCGGCTCTCGCCGCGCCGCTCCAGGCGCACCAGGGCGCGGTCGCCGGGCCCGAGGGCACCGGCCCGCCGGTCCTCCACGACCAGGATCGCCGGCGGCGGGGCCTCGTCCTTCCAGCCGGCCGGCTGCGCCAGCGCCTCGCCGTCCTTGTCGGTGCCGATGACCTCGACCACGGTGATCTCGGGCAGGGCACCCGGCGGTGCCACCCGGCGGCTGCGGCCGAAATCCAGCAGGCCTTCGTCGGCCATTTCCTTGAGCACGCGGCGCAGCTCGGTGCGCTCGGGGCCGCGAATGTCGAATGCCTTGGCGATCTCGCGCCGGCCGACCGGGGTCGGGCTCGATCGCACGAACTCCAGGATCGCCTCGCGCGACGGAACCGGGCCGGAGGGACGGGCCATCGGGATCAGGACGCGGCCGTGCCGGCCCCGCTCCCTTTGCCCCCGCTCCCCTTGGCCCCGGTCTTTTTCGCGGCCGCCTTCTTCGCGGGCTTCTTGGCGGCGGGCTTCTTGGCAGGGGCCTTCTTGGCCGGGGTCTTCTGGGCCGGGGCCTTCTTGGCGGCTGCCTTGGCCTCGCCCGCCGCCTTGCCGGTTTTGCCGCGCTTCGGCGCGGTGCCGCCGCCCTTGGCGGCCTTGGCGGCCAGCACCTCGAGCGCCCGCTCCAGCGAGAGGTCGTCCATCGATTCGCCGCGCGGCAGGGTGGCCCGCAGGGCGCCGTGCTGGACGTACGGGCCGAAGCGGCCGGCCTGGACCGTCACCGGCTTGCCGTCGTCCGGGTGGTCGCCGAGGCTGCGGGCCGGCTTCTTCTTCGCGCCCTTCTCGGCGATCAGCTGGACCGCGTGGTTCAGGCCGATGGTCAGCACCGTGTCGTCGGGCGGCAGGTTCACGTAGGTGCTGTCGAACTTCAGGTACGGCCCGTAGCGGCCGATGCCGGCCTCGATGGTGTCGCCGGTGTCCGGATGCTCGCCGATCGGCCGCGGCAGGGACAGCAGGACCAGCGCCTTGGCCAGGTCGACGTCGGCCGGCGGCAGCTGGCGGGGCAGGGAGGCCCGCTTGGGCTTTTCCTTCGAGCCCTCGGCCGGCTCGCCGAGCTGCACGTAGATCCCGTACGGCCCCTTGCGCATGCTGACTTCCTGGCCGGTCGCCGGGTCGGTGCCGAGGACCTTCGGCAGCGCCTCCTCGCCCTCGGCGCCGGGCGTCTTGCCGCCGGCTGCCTCGCCGAGCTGGCGGGTGTAACGGCAGTTCGGATAGTTCGAGCAGCCGATGAACGCGCCGAACTTGCCGAGCCGCAGCGACAGCCGGCCGTCGCCGCAGCCCGGGCAGGCGCGGTCCGGCTGGCCGTCCGGGCCGGTCGGGAAGAAGTGGTCGGCGAGTTCGGCGTCGAGCGCCTCGATGACCTGGCTGATCGACAGGTCCTTGGTGCCGTCGACCGAGCCCTTGAAGGCGTCCCAGAACTCGTGGAGCACCCGGCGCCATTCGAGCTGGCCGGCCGACACGTCGTCGAGCTTGGTCTCCAGGTCGGCGGTGAAGTTGTACGCGACGTAGCGGTTGAAGAAGCTGCTCAGGAAGGTGGTGACCAGCCGGCCGCGGTCCTCCGGCACGAAGCGCCGCTTGTCGAGGGTCACGTACTCCCGGTCCTGCAGGACCTGCAGGATGCTGGCGTAGGTCGAGGGCCGGCCGATGCCGAGCTCCTCCAGCTTCTTCACCAGGCTCGCCTCGGAATAGCGCGGCGGTGGCTGGGTGAAGTGCTGCTCCGAGCGGACCTCCTGGCGGGCGACGTCCTCGCCGCGCTCGACCGGCGGCAGGATTTTGCCGGACTCGTCGTCCTCGGCCACCGGCTCGTCGCGGTCTTCCTGGTACAGCGTCAGGAAGCCGTCGAACACCACCACCGAGCCGGTCGCCCGCAGGGTCGAGCGACCCTTGCCGTCGATCACGTCGATCGTGGTCTGGTCGAGCTCGGCGCTGGCCATCTGGCTGGCAACCGCGCGCTTCCAGACCAGGGTGTAGAGCTTGAGCTGGTCCGGGTCGAGCCGGCCGCGCAGGCTTTCCGGCGTGCGCTTGACGTCGGTCGGCCGGATCGCCTCGTGCGCTTCCTGGGCGTTCTTGGCGCGCGAGGTATAGACCCGCGCGGTGTTCGGCAGGTAGCGGTCGCCGTAGGTCGAGCCGATGGCGCCGCGGATCGCCTGGATCGCCTCCTGGCTGAGCTGCACGCCGTCGGTCCGCATGTAGGTGATCAGGCCGACGGTCTCGCCGTCGAGCTCGAGGCCCTCGTACAGGCGCTGGGCCAGCTGCATGGTGCGGGTCGCGCCGAAGCCGAGCTTGCGCGACGCCTCCTGCTGCAGGGTCGAGGTGGTGAACGGCGGCTGCGGATTGCGGCGGACCCGCTTCTTCTCGACCTCGCCGATCTCGAACTCGCCGGCCTCGACCGCGGCGACCGCGGCCTTGGCGGCGCCTTCGTTGCCGATCTCGAGACGGTCCAGCTTCTTGCCGTCGAGATGGGTGAGGCGGGCCGTGAACGACTTGCGCTCGCGGGTCCGGAAATCGGCCTCGATGCTCCAGTATTCCTGCGCCCGGAACCGCTCGATCTCGGATTCGCGCTCGCAGATCAGGCGCAGCGCCACCGATTGCACGCGGCCGGCCGAGCGGGCGCCCGGCAGCTTGCGCCACAGCACCGGCGACAGGGTGAAGCCGACGAGGTAGTCGAGCGCCCGGCGCGCCAGGTAGGCGTCGATCAGGTCCTGGTCGAGCTCGCGCGGCCTGGCGATGGCGTCCAGCACCGCCGATTTGGTGATCTCGTTGAAGGCGACGCGCTTGACGTCGATGCCCCTGAGCGCCTTGCGCTCCTCCAGCACCCGCTGGACATGCCAGCTGATCGCCTCGCCCTCGCGGTCCGGGTCGGTGGCGAGGATCAACTGCTCGGCGCCGCGCAGGGCCTCGGCGATCGCCTTGACCTGCTTCTCCGAGCGCGGGTCGGTCTGCCACAGCATCGCGAAGTCATGCTCGGGGTCGACCGACCCGTCTTTCGGCGGCAGGTCCCGGATATGTCCGTAGCTGGCGAGGACGCGGTAGTCGTCACCCAGGTACTTGTTGATCGTCTTGGCCTTGGCGGGGGACTCGACGACGACGACTTTGCTCATGCGGCAGGTTCACTTCCTGTGGCACATCCCGGCAATGCCCGTCGGGTCCGCGATCGTTCGCCTCGCGACGTGCCTGTCGGCGGGGCGCCTTCAGGCCGGGGCATCCAGTCGTCGCGCCACCAGGTTACCCGGGTACCGGTCGATCTGACCGGCGAGCTCCGCTTCCAGGAGCACGGTCGCGACGATTGGAGCAGACAATTGGCAGCCGCGGATCAGTTCGTCAACCGGCACAGGTTCCGGTCCGAGGGCGTCCAGGATCAGACGGCGGGCGGTTGCGTCGGTTTCGACAGCGGCAAAACCGGTCTCGTCCTCCTGCAGCGAGGCGGTGGCCCGGGCCACCGTCGGGGCGGTCGCCGGGATCGCCTGCAGCACGCCCAGGACATCGTCGGCCTCCTGTACCAGCAGGGCCGCTCCTTCCTGGATCAGGGCGTTGCAGCCGTTGCAGCGCGGGTCCAGCGGCGAGCCCGGGACCGCGAACACCTCGCGGCCCTGGTCGAGGGCCCGGCGCGCGGTGATCAGCGAGCCGGAGCGCCGGGCCGCCTCGACGACCACGGTGCCGAGCGACAGTCCGGCGATGATCCGGTTGCGGGACGGGAAGTGCCGGGCCTGCGGCACCGTGCCGACCGGCATCTCGGCGACCGCCGCGCCCGACTCAGCGATCCGCCGCAGCAGGTCGGCGTGCTCCGGCGGGTAGACCACGTCGATGCCGCCGGCCAGCACCGCCACGGTCCCGGTGGCGAGCGACCCCTCGTGCGCCGCGGCGTCGATGCCGCGCGCCAGTCCGGACACCACGGCGAACCCGGCCTCGCCGAAGGTCCTGGCGAGCAGGCCGGCGAAGCGGACGCCGTTGAGCGAGGCGTTGCGGGCTCCGACCACCGCGACCGACGGCCGCACCAGCAGGGCCGGGTCGCCGGCGACCGACAGGCAGGCCGGGGCGTCGGCGGTCGCCGCCAGGCGCAGCGGGTAGCCGGAGTCGCCGAGCACCAGCAGCCGGGCGCCGGCCCGGTCGTTGGCCGCCAGCTCGCGGTCGGCCTCGGCCGCGGTCGGGACCGTCAGCGGCCGCCGCCGGCCGCCGCGCCGCGCCAGCTCGGGAAGCGCTTCCAGCGCCGCCGAGGCGGAGCGGTAGCGGGCGATCAACTGTCTGAACGTGACGGGCCCGACGTTCTCCGTGCGGATCAGCCGCAGGCGATCGAGGCGCTCGCGCTCGGGTAGGCTGAGGCGCTCGCGCGCGGGCAGGCTGTCGTTGGCGGCGGGCATGGGCGGGGGCTCCGGCTGCGGTCGTCGCCACGCCTATGAAACCCGGAGCGCAGTTTTTGCTCGTTTCGGAGACGGAACATGGTTGGCGCCGAAACCGCAGACCCGGTTTCGGAAACTCGATCTCAGGTTTCGGTGGTCTTCTTCGAGCCGCCGAAGCTGATCCGGCCCTCCTGGCCGCGCAGCAGGCGGCGGATGTTCTCGTGGTGGCGGATCCACACCAGCACCGCGATGAACACCCCGAGCTCGGCATACAGCGGCCCGTCGAGCCGCCACGCCGCCAGCGGCGCGAGCGCCAGCGCGACCAGGGCCGCCAGCGAGGAGTAGCGGAACACCGCGGCCACCGCGAGCCAGAGCGCGCAGACGATCAGCCCGACCGGCCAGGACAGCGCCAGCCAGGTGCCGATGGTCGTCGCCACGCCCTTGCCGCCCTTGAACTTCAGCCACACCGGGAAGCAGTGGCCGAGGATGGCGCCGGCGGCGGCCAGAACCACCAGATCGGGGGCGAACTGCCGGGCGATCAGCACCGCGACCGCGCCCTTGGCGCCGTCCAGGATCAGGGTGGCGGCGGCCAGCTTCTTGTTGCCGGTGCGCAGCACGTTGGTGGCGCCGATGTTGCCGGACCCGATCGACCGGATGTCGCCGAGCCCGGCCAGCCGGGTCAGGACCAGCCCGAACGGGATCGACCCCAGCAGGTAGGCGAGGGCGAAGCCGGCCAGCAGCGGCCAAGTGTCCATCGGGTCAGGCATGGGCCGGCTCGCGGCGGGTGCGGGGCTCCTCGGCCTCCAGGTCGAACACGGTGCGGCCGCGGTAGACCGTGCGCCACACCCGGCCCTGGGCCGGCTTGCCGTCGAACGGACTGTTCTTGGACTTCGAGCGGAACCGGTCGGCGTCGATCCGCACCGCCCGGTCGGGCTCGAACAGCACCAGGTCGGCCCAGGCGCCGGCGGCCAGCGTCCCGACCTCGAGGCCGAGGATGCGGGCCGGCCGGACGGTCAGCCGGTCGAGCACGTCGAGCAGTTCCATCGAGCCGTCGTGCACCAGGCCGAGGCTGATGGGCAGCAGCGTCTCCAGCCCAACCGCACCGGGGATCGCCTGCGCGAACGGCAGTCGCTTGGAGTCCTGGTCCTCCGGGTTGTGGTCGCTGGCGATGGCGTCGACGGTGCCGTCGGCGAGGCCGGCGACCACCGCCTGGCGGTCGGCCTCCGAGCGCAGCGGCGGCGACATGCGGGCGAAGGTCCGGTAGTCGACGATCGCCAGCTCGTTCAACGCGAAATACTGCGGGGCGGTGTCGCAGGTGACGTTCAACCCCTCGGCCTTGGCCTTGCGGATCGCGTCGATGGCGGCGCCGGTGGAGACGTGGGCGGCGTGATAGCGGCCGCCGGTCAGGCGTACCAGCTGCAGGTCGCGCTCGACCATCATGACCTCGGCGCAGGCCGGAATCCCCGGCAGGCCGAGCCGGGTGGCGGTCTCGCCCTCGGTCGCGCAGCCCTCGCGGGCCAGCGACGGCTCCTCCGGGTGCTGGATCACCGGCTTGCCGAACATGGTCGCGTAGGACAGCAGCCGGCGCATCACGACCGGGTCGGCGATCGCCTTGGTACCGTCGGTGAAGCCGACCGCGCCGGAACCGGCCAGCAGGCCGACCTCGGTCATCTCCTGGCCCTTCATCCCCTTGGTCGCCGCGGCGTAGGGATGGATGTTGATCAGCCCGACCTCCTGGGCCAGCCGCTCGACGAACTCCAGGATCGAGACGTCGTCGATGATCGGGGTGGTGTTCGGCAGGGTGGCGAGCGTGGTCACGCCGCCGGCGACCGCCGCGGCCTGCAGCGAGGCCAGGGTCTCCATGTGCTCCTCGCCCGGCTCGCGGGTCTGGGCGCGCATGTCGACCAGGCCGGGGGCGAGGCAGCGGCCGCCGCAGTCGATCACCTCGACGTCGTCCTGGATGGCGTCGACGAAGACCTGCGGGCCGACCTCGGCGATGTGGCCGTCGCGCACCAGGACGCCGCCCTTGGTGTCGAGGCGGGACGCCGGGTCGAGCAGGCGCGCGTTCTTGTAGAGGGTCGGTCTCACTGGTTCTTCGCCCACGGCTCGGTCTGGTTGGTCACGAGGATCTCGAGCACGGCCATGCGCACGGCCACGCCCATCTCCACCTGCTCGCGGATCAGCGACCGCGAGATGTCGTCGGCCACCACCGAGTCGATCTCGACGCCGCGGTTCATCGGGCCAGGGTGCATGATCAGGGCGTCCGGCTTGGCGACCTTCAGCTTGTCCTCGTCGAGCCCATAGTACCGGAAATATTCGCGGATCGACGGGACGTAGCTGCCCTTCATGCGCTCGGTCTGCAGGCGCAGCATCATCACGATGTCGCAGCCGGCCAGCCCGGCCTCCATGTCGTGGTGGACCTCGACGCCCATCCGGTCGATCCCGGCCGGCAGCAGGGTCGGCGGCGCCACCACCCGGACCCGGGCGCCCATGATCGACAGCAGGTGGATGTTCGAGCGCGCCACCCGGCTGTGCGCGACGTCGCCGCAGATCGCCACCTCGAGCCCCTCGAGGCTGCCCCGGCGGCGGCGGATGGTCAGCGCGTCGAGCAGCGCCTGGGTCGGGTGCTCGTGGGTGCCGTCGCCGGCGTTCACCACCGAGCAGTTGACCTTCTCGGCCAGCAGGTGGACGGCGCCGGAGTCCGCGTGGCGCACCACCAGGGCGTCCGGGTGCATGGCGTTCAGGGTCATGGCGGTGTCGATCAGCGTCTCGCCCTTCTTGATGGACGAGGTCGAGACCGACATGTTGATGACGTCGCCGCCGAGCCGCTTGCCGGCCAGCTCGAAGCTGGTGCGGGTGCGCGTCGAGTCCTCGAAGAACAGGTTGATCAGGGTCCGGCCCCTGAGGGTCGAGGCCTTCTTGTCGGCCTGCCGGTTCTGCTCGACGAACCCGTCGGCGCGGTCCAGGAGGAAATCGATGTCGGGTCGCGTCAGCCCCTCGATGCCGAGGAGGTGGCGATACGGGTAGCGCGAGCCGTCGGAGAGGGCGGTCGCGGGTCCGGGCGAGATGGCGCTTGTCATTAAAGCGCCGTTATAGGCCTCGTTCCGGGACACCGGCAAGGGCGGCCGACGGCATTGTCAGATCGCCCCGGATTCCCGCAGCTTGGCCAGCTCGTCGGCCGACAGCCCGAGCTCGCCGCCCAGCACCTCGTCGGTGTGCTGGCCGAGAATCGGCGGCGGGCGGCGGTAGCTGGCCGGGGTGTCGGACAGCTTCAGCGGATAGGCGATGGTCGGGATCGGCTCCGCCGTCAGCGCGTGGTCGGGGATCTGCTGCTGAATGCCGCGGGCCCGGACCTGCGGGTCGGCGAACACCTGGTCGATGGTGTTGACCGGGCCGCACGGCACCCCGACCGCCTCCAGCCCCTCGACCCATTCCGCCATGGTGCGGGTCTTCATGATCCCGGCGACCAGCGCGACGGTCTCGGCCCGGTTGCGCACCCGGGCGACGTTGTCGGCGAAGCGCGGGTCGGTCGGGATGTCCTCGCGGCCGGCGAACCGGCAGAACTTGGCGAACTGCTGGTCGTTGCCGACGCCCAGGATGACGTGGCCGTCGGAGGTCGCGAACACCTGGTAGGGCGTGATGTTCGGGTGGGCGTTGCCGAGCCGCCCCGGTGCGGTGCCGCCGACCAGGTAGTTCATGCCTTGGTTGATCAGCCAGCTGACCTGGGTGTCGAGCAGGGCGGCGTCGATGTACTGGCCGCGGCCCGACGCATCGCGGTGGCGCAGCGCCGCCAGGATGGCGATGGCGGTGTGCATGCCGGTCATGACGTCGGCGATCGCGACGCCGACCTTCATCGGCTCGCCGTCGGCCTCGCCGGTGACGCTCATCACCCCGCCCATGCCCTGGGCCAGGAAGTCGTAGCCGGCGCGCGGCGCGTACGGGCCGGTCTGCCCGAAGCCGGTGATGCTGGCGTACACCAGCCCCGGGAAGCGTTCCCGGATCTGCTCGTAGGCGAGACCGTAGCGGGCCATGTCGCCGACCTTGAAGTTCTCGATGAAGACGTCGGCGGTCTCCAGCAGCCGGAACAGCACCTCGCGGCCCTCGGGGCGCGAGATGTCGAGGCCGACCGACCGCTTGTTGCGGTTGGTCGACAGGTAGTAGGCGCTCTCCGAGGTGTCGTTGCCGTCCTCGTCCTTCAGGAACGGCGGCCCCCACTTGCGGGTGTCGTCGCCCATGCCCGGCCGCTCGATCTTGACGATGTCGGCGCCGAGGTCGCCCAGGGTCTGGGTGCAGATCGGGCCGGCCAGGATGCGCGAGCAGTCGACGACGCGGATGCCGGCGAGGGCGCCGGGGGTGAGGGCGCCGGGAACGGGAGTGTCGGACATGGGGCTCGTCGGGCAGTGGGTGAGGGAGCCGGGAGCAGGGGCGGGCGATCCTGCGACGGCCGGGCGACCGGATCAAGGAGCACAGCGCCGGCTCCAAAGCATCGCTTATGGCCGGCATAAGCGATGCGCCCTGCCCAGGCCGGACATGCCGGTCCATCATCGGGCGAACGACAGGCGAGCCAACGAGGTGAAGCGATGCCCGGAATCCAAGACGACGAGCGGCCCGTCCTGCTGGTGACCGGCGGGTCGCGCGGGATCGGTGCCGAGATCGTGCGCGGCGCCGCCCGGCGCGGCTGGGCGGTCGCGTTCAGCTACGTGCAGGATCGCGAGGCGGCGCGGCGCCTGGAGGACGAGGTCCGCGAGGCCGGCGGGTCGGCGGTCGGATTGCAGGGCGACGTCGCCGATCCGCAGGCGGTGGCGACGCTGTTCGCAGCCGCCGAGGACGCGCTCGGGCCGGTCGCGGGCCTGGTCAACAACGCCGGCGTCACCGGGCGCCTCGGCGCTTTCGTCGACACCGAGTTGGCCACCCTGCGCCGGGTTCTCGACGTCAACGTTCTCGGCACCATGCTGTGCGCCCAGGAAGCGGTGCGGCGATGGCGCGACCGCGCGACACCGGGGGTAATGGTGAACGTCTCGTCGATCGCCTCCACCCTCGGCGCACCCGGCGAGTACGTGCACTACGCGGCGTCGAAGGCGGCGGTCGAGGCGTTCACCATCGGCCTCGCCAAGGAGCTGGCGGCCGGGGGCACCCGGGTGAACGCGGTGGCGCCCGGTACCGCGCACACCGACATCCACGCGGCCGCCGGCGAGCCGGACCGCCCGGCCCGGGTCGCGGCGCGCATCCCGATGGGCCGCGCCGGCGAGCCGTCGGAGATCGCCGAGGCGGTGCTGTGGATGCTGTCGCCGCAGGCGTCCTACGTCACCGGCGCCGTGCTGCGGGTCTCGGGCGGGCTGTAGCGGGCGCCGTCCCTGGGGCCAGCTGTTCGTCGATCGTGCGGGTCAGCGGCGTCTCGACGTCGCCTGTATGGCGGGTCGTCACGGTCTCGATCAGCACGATCCAGCACTCCTCCTCGGCCATCGGATTGTGGCGAACGCCACGCGGCACGACGTGGATCGAACCGGCCTCCAGGATCACGTCCGGCCGGTCCTCGTACTGGATGCGCAGCCGTCCCTTGAGCACCTGGAACAACTCGTCCTCGTCGTCGTGGCTGTGCCAGGTGAACTCGCCGAGTAGCCGCGCAACCTTGACGTACTGGTCGTTCACCCGGGCCACGACACGGGGCGACCAGTGGCCCGGCAGCGCTGCGGCCGCATCCGGCAGGTCGACGGTCTCGGGAAAGTGCGAGGTATCCAACGGTCACTCCATCCAGATCGGGACTATGGAAGCCGCCAGGGCAAGACCGAGGACGGCGTTGACGGCCCGCCACTGCCGACCGGTCCGCAGCCGGCGGGCGAGCACGAACCCGGCAATGCACCACAGGGTCAGGGCCGCCGTCGCCGACAGCCCGAGCGCCGTGGCCAGCAGCGCGGCGAGTTGCCATGGCCCGGACGCCAGCGGCGAGAACGAGGCGGCGGCACCGAGCGCCATGGTCCAGGCCTTCGGGTTGACCGCCAGCAGGAGCAGGCCGCCGAGGAATCCGGTCGGCGCCGCCATCTCGGCGTCCAGGTTCGGCGGGCCGCTGCTGCCGATCTTCCAGGCCAGCCACAGCAGATAGGCGGACCCGGTCGCCTTCATGGCGAGCTGTAGGGACGGGACGGCTAGCAGCAGGCTCGCCAGACCTGCCGCGGCGGCGGCGGCGAGCGTGCTCAACCCGACGACGATCCCCGCGATCAGAGGGACCGATCGCCGGAACCCGAAACGGGCGCCCGAGGCGGTCGCCAAGGTCGTGGCGCCGCCCGGTGTCACGGTGGTGACCACGGCGAAGATCGCCAGCGGCGCAAGCGAATCCAGGAACATGGCGTGCCTCTGCCGGAACCGATGCCGGCAGGGTAGGGAGGGACGCAAGAATTAGTACATCGAATGTTTGAGATGCAGAGTATTAGCAATCATAATGCCAGCATGATGCGCAATCTCGACACAGCGCTGCTGCGCACCTTCGTCGCCGTGGCCGACACCGGCGGCATGACCGCGGCGGCCCGCGCCTTGAACATGACCCAGGGGGCGGTCAGCCAGCAGGTGAAGCGGCTGGAGAACACCCTGGGCGGCGCCTTGCTCCGCCGGCAGCGTGGCGGGTTGCGGCTGACCCAGGCCGGCGAACGGCTGATCGGCAAGGCCAGGCGCCTGCTCCGGCTGAACGACGAGATCTGGGCCGAGATGACGGCGGGCGCCCCGACCGGCCGGGTGCGTCTCGGCGTCCCGTTCGATCTGGTCGGCTCGTTCATGGCCCCGGTCATCAAGACCTATGCGGAGACCTGCCCGCAGGTCGAACTGTCCCTGGTGTGCGGGTCTTCGCCCGAGTTGGCGGCCCGTCTGGCCGCCGGGGACCTGGACCTGGCGGTGATCGAGGAACCATTGTCGGCGGCAGGCGGCGAGTCCCTGGGAATCGAGCGGCTGGTGTGGGTCGGGGCACGGGCCGGTGGTGCCTATCGGGTGCGGCCGCTGCCGATCTCGATGGTGATGGAGACCTGCGCATTCCGGCCGGTGGTGCTGGACGCGCTGCAGAGTCGGGGGCTGCCGTGGCGGACGGTGTTCGAGAACGGCGGGCTGGAGGCGACGACGGCCACCGTCCGCTCCGATCTCGCGGTGACCGCGTGGCTGGCGTCGACGGTGCCGGCGGACCTGCAGATACTGGGAACCGAGAGCGGACTGCCGGCCCTGCCGAATTTCGCGATCTCCCTCCACGTCGCGCCGCATGCCGGCGGTGCCGCCGTCGACGAACTCGCGCGATGCCTGCGCGACGGGGTGAGCCGGCGGCGGGCGGCGTGACAGGCCCGACGTCGCCGAATGTGCCGCCGGGAGGCAGCGCGAACCGTTAGCTCCCGACCTCCGCCAGGAAGCCGGCCAGCAGCCGGGCGCATTCGTCGGCGTGGGTGGTGATCAGGAAGTGGTCGGCGCCGTCCACGACCGCCGGGCGGGCGTTCGGCAGGCTGCGCGCCAGGGTGTCGGTGATCGCGACCATCGCCTCGTTGGCGAGCGAGCCGCGCACCAGCAGGACCGGGACCTCGATGGCGGCGTAGTCGGCCGTCCGGGCCTGGAATCGGAACGCGGTCCGCCAGTCCAGCACGTTCGCGTAGGTCGTCGAGCGGCAGTATCCCTGCACGATTTCGGGCATCGCCGCGAACGAGCCCGGGTTGCCCCAGAAGTCGATGATACGGGCCGCCGCGTCCGCTTCGCCCCGGGCGTGGGCCGCCTCGAACGCGTCGCTCATCTCCCGAGTCGCCTCGAACACCCCGGCCGACCCGCTGTCCAGCATCAGGGCGAGCGGGTTCGCCTCGAACGTCGCGACGCTTCGAACCTCGACCGAGCCGGACAGGACCGCCGCCAGGGCGACGGTTCCGCCGAACGAGTGGCCGACCAGGTGGAACGGCCCGCCGACCCGGTCCGCGATCTCGGTGACGATGCCGATCTCGTGCGCCATGTCGTGGTCGTCGAGGCTGCGGGTCTCCGCGGTCGTCCCGTAGCCGCGCAGGCTGGTCGCGACCGTCCGGTAGCCGTCCGGCAGCCGCTTCCGGATCCCGCGCCACGCGGCGGGCGTCGCGAACGACCCGGGCACCAACACGATGGTCGGCCCGTTGCCCTGCTCGACGAATTCGATCCGGCTGCCGTCGCGGCTGTCGGCCATGGTTGACTTCTCTATCACGCCGCGATCGGCGCTTCCCCTGCGAAGGTGGTGCGCCACAGCAGCCGGCGATGGCCGTCGTAGTCGTTGACCGCGAAGTGCAGGGTCATGCGGTTGTCCCAGATCGCCAGGTCGCCCGGCCGCCAGCGGTGCCGGCAGCAGAACTCCGGCCGGGTCATGTGGGCGTACAGGTGGGCCAGGATCGGGGCGCTCTCGGCCTCGCTGAGGCCCTCCAGGCGGATCGTGTAGATCGGGTTCAGGAACAGTGCCTCGCGGCCGCTGTCGGGGTGGCGGCGGACGATCGGGTGGGCGCGCTCGCGGTCGGCCTCCGGGTCGCCGCGGGCGATCCGGATCGAGCGGCTGGTCGCCGTGTCGGCTTTCGGCGCGTGGGTCACGCCGTAGGGCGCGCCGGTCTGGATCGCCCGGCGGCCGGCGACGATGGCACGCAGGTCGTCGGGCAGGGTCTCCCAGGCCGTCACCTGGTCGGCCCACAGGGTGTCGCCGCCGACCGGCGGCAGCTCGACCGCCTGCAGCAGGGATCCGCCGGGCGGCCGTTCCAGGAACGAGAAGTCGGAATGCCAGTCTCCGCCGAAGGTCGAGATCCTGTTCTCGTCAGCCTGCTTCAGCACCGCCACCACGTCCGGGTCCTCGGGCGACGGGGCGATGTACGGCACCCGCATGACCGGGCCGAACACCTCGGTCGCCCGCTTCAGGGCCGGGATGTCGAGGAACTGGCCGGGCAGGAACAGCACCAGGTGCCGTTCCAGGGCCCGGCGCAGGCCGGCGGCCAGGGCCTCGGGGATCGGCTGCCTGAGGTCGACGCCGGTCAGGCGCGCGCCGAGGCGCGGGGTGACCGGCTCCAGGGCGAGATCGGTTGTCATGGCCGGCACCCTAGGCGCGATGCGGGTACCGGGAAACCCCGTGGGCGAGGTTACCGCCCGGCGACCGCCAGCTTGATGCCGAAGCCGATCATCGCCAGGCCGGCCACGGTCTGCAGCGCCTTGGTGGCGTGCCGGTAGAACCGGCGGGCCGGGCCGCTGGAGAACACCAGGGCGACGGTGCTGTACCACAGCACGGTCTGCACCATGATCAGCAGCAGGGCGACGGCGTAGAATCCGGCCGGCGCGTCGGTCGGGACCGCGACCGCGAACACGCTGACCCAGAACACGCCGGATTTCGGGTTCAGCAGGTTGGTCAGCAGGCCGAGCCGGAACGGCGCGATCGCAGCCCCCCGGCCGGCCGAGGCGTCGGCGCCGCTGCCGCGCAGCACGCCCGCCAGCAGCCGGATCCCGGTGTAGAACAGGTAGCCGGCGCCGGCGATCCGCATCAGCCAGAACATGCCCTCGGCTTGGTGCAGCACCACGGCGACGCCGCTCAAGGTGACGAGGATCCAGGTGCCGGTCGCGGCGACGATGCCGGCGACCGCCCGGAACGCGGCGGCGCGGGAGTGGGCGGCGGCCAGGTGGCTGACCACCACGGTGTTCGGTCCCGGCACCATGGCGGCGACCAGGTGCAGGACGGCGAGAGTGGTGAGCGCGGGCCAGAACTCGAAGACGGGCGGCATGGCGAACCTCCGACTGGAATGTCGAAGCGTAGAGCGATGCTGCGATGCGGAAAAGCGCTATCCGCGACGGTCTATCCGACCAGCGCGATGAACAGCGGCAAGGTGACCGCCGCCATCGCCACCTGGGTGGTCAGGATCGCCGCCATCAGGCCGTGGTCGCCGCCCAGCGCGCGGGCGAACACGTAGGACGAGGCCGAGCTGGGCAGGGCGTTGAACAGCACCGCCACCTGCAGCGCCACGCCGGACAGGCCGAGCGGCCCGGCCAGCGCCAGGGTCAGCGCCGGCACGGCGACCAGCTTAAGCAGGTTGGACAGCAGCAGCGCCCCCCAGCCGGTGCGGATCGCCGCCCAGCGCAGCCCGGCGCCGACCGCCAGCAGGCCGAGCGCCAGGGCGCCGCGGGCCAGCAGCTCCAGCCCGTCGGCGAGCAACGGATGCAGGCCGATGCCGCTGGCGTTCAGGGCGATCCCGATCAGGCAGGCGATGATGATCGGGTTCTTCGCCATCGACTTCAGCACCGTGCCGATTCCGGCCGGCCGGTCGCCGATCATGCGGGTCAGGAACCAGACCGACAGCGCGTTGACCAGCGGGATCACCGCGGCGATGCCGACCGCCGCCAGCGCCACCCCGTCATGGCCGTACAGCGGCCCGGCCGCGGCGATGCCGATATAGGTGTTCTGCCGGATCGCGCCCTGGATGACGCTGGTGTAGGCGGCGGCGCCGATGCCGGTGGCGCGGCGGACCGCCACCAGGAAAGCGGTGACGATCAGCACCGCGCCGGCCATCGCCGCCACCATCGGGCCGATCTCGTAGCCGGTCAGGTCGGTGCCGCCGAGCTTGAGCACCAGCAGGGCCGGCAGCAGCAGCCAGTAGGTGATCTGCTCGAGCGCCCGCCAGCCGTCCTCGCCGATCGGCCCGATCGGCCGCAGGATCGCCCCCAGCACGATCAGCCCGAACACCGGGGCGAGGGCGGCGAGGGTCGCGCTCATTTCAGAGAGTTCATTGACTTACTTCCGGCAACATTGAGAATTCTGCTCATGGCACGACTGACGATTGCTGACATTCGCATGCTGGCCAATTCGGTGCAGGATTCCCCCGAGTCCAGAGTGCAGAAAATATTCGATTGGCAGTATGAACAGGAAATGTCAATCGCTCGGTGGATTTTGGCCTTTTCTGCCTCGTTGCTGGTTGCTTTATCAGTTGCCGCAGCCCAAGAGAAAATTGAAATGGCTGGGTTAAATTTGTTATTTTTTTGTGCTCCTGTTGTTTTGTTTTTTATAGGATTGTTCATGATTGTGCGAGTTGGGAGAATTGGAAGATATTACGTGATTTCCTTACATCTTATTAATCGATTCCGGGAGGTTGGCGATGATTGAATTGCTGCTGTCCGCCAGTGTTGCGGCGGTAGCCGCAGCAGTAGGGTTCTCTGCAAAGATATTTGCTGATGAGGTGATTGACGCGGCAAGGGCGAGGAAGGCTCTTTCAGATTTTAATTTAATGATGCTTGCCGCATTGGAAAAATTTGATGGTATTGCGCGTCGTAGAACGGCGGTTGATTTGAGATCCGTGACTATTGCGGAGTACTCTGACGACCGATTTGTACGAGAGAGGGTAGATGCTCTTATTTCTCTCCAGAAAAGAGATGATATTGGACAGTCTGGGGACCCACTTAGGGACGGTCTGAGGGTCGACCTTCTAAGCGATGACCCTTCACGATCAACTGTGTTCCTTACGTTAATGAAAAGTGTTGAGTTTTTGGGGGTGGCGCATGTTGCAATTTATCTCCGAAATGATATCGAGCAGCATTTTAGAGCGATCGGAGAATACGATTCAACATTTAGATTTTTGTATACTATGAAAGAAAGACAGAAATATATCTGGATTGTCGGAGGGCAGGTGGCTGCTCAGAAGTTTATTGAGTTAAATATAAGTTTGAATGCGATCGTTCATAGGCCAGATGTTTCTGGTGTGTCTTATGGATATAATATCATTCAGTTGGCCGCTGACTTCTATAGTCAGATGAATTGGATTCCTGATGTCTACGTTACGGACACGCAGAAGAAAACAAAGGATGTCGTTTCGAGGATTTTACGTCAGATCGATGAATGGGGCTTGCTTACGAGGGTCGTGGCTACGCTGATTCGAGAAATTGGGTTCTTGTTTACCCATACGCGCCGGTAGTGCTTAGAGGGAATCCAGTGCCGCCTGCAGGATCCAGGCGGCCGCGGCGGAATCGATCGCCTTCTTGCGCTTGGCCCGGGTCAGGTCGGCCTCGGCGATCATCGCCCGCTCGACCGCCTGGGTGCTCATGCGCTCGTCCTGGAAGGCGCAGGGCAGGTCGAGGCGGAGCAGCAGCTCGGCGGTCAGGTCGCGGGTCGCCTGCACGCGCTTGCCCTCGGTGCCGTCCATGTTCAGCGGCAGGCCGACCACGAAGCCGCCGATGTTGCGGCTCTCCACCAGCTCGGCGATCTCGGCGGCGTCGGCCGAGAATTTGCGGCGCCGGATGATGGTGACCGGCGAGGCCACGCGCAGTGCTGCGTCGGACACCGCGACGCCGATCGTCTTGGTTCCGAAGTCGAGGCCCATCAGGCGGCCGCCGGGTGGCAGCAGCCGGGGCAGGTCGGCAAGCTTGCAGAGGGGCATGGGCGGTGTTAGCTTCCGCGCTCCGAAACGGCGGAAATCCGCCGTTCTCAGGCTTTCACAATGAACTGGTACGGTCTTTAACCCATGTCGCTCGACAAGGCCACCGTCGCGTCCATCGCGACCCTCGCCCGCCTCCGGGTCCCAGACGATCGGCTGGAGCCGATGGTCGGCGACCTGAACGCGATCCTCGGCTTCGTCGAGCAACTCAACCGGGTCGACACCTCGGGGGTCGAGCCGCTGGCCAACGTGACCGGCCATGCGCTGCCGCAGCGCGAGGATGCGGTGACCGACGGCGGCTATCCGGACCGGGTCACCCTGAACGCGCCGGATCCGGCGGGCGACTTCTACGCCGTGCCGAAGGTGGTCGAGTGATGGCCGGGCTTCTCGACCTCGATCTCGTCGCCGCCCGCGATGCCCTGCGCGCCGGCGAGACCACCAGCACCGAGCTGACCCAGGCCTATCTCGACCGGATCGAGGCGACCCGGGACCTGAACGCCTACATCACCGTCACCGCCGACCGGGCGCTGGCGATGGCCAAGGCTTCGGACGAGAGGTTGGCGAAGGGCGAGGGCGGGCCGCTGGAGGGCCTGCCGATCGCGGTCAAGGACCTGTTCTGCACAGAGGGCGTGCTGACCACCGCCGCCTCGCACATTCTCGACGGCTTCAAGCCGCCCTACGAGTCGACGGTGACGTCGAACCTGTGGGGTGCCGGCGCCGTCATGCTCGGCAAGACCAACCTCGACGAGTTCGCCATGGGCTCGTCGAACGAGACCTCGTACTACGGGCCGGCGGTCAACCCGTGGCGCGCCGCCGACGACGCGCAGACGAAGCTGGTGCCGGGCGGCTCGTCCGGCGGCTCGGCCTCGGCGGTCGCCGGCCGGGCGGCGCTGGCCGCGACCGGCACCGACACCGGCGGCTCCATCCGCCAGCCGGCCGGCTTCACCGGCATCGTCGGCATGCGCCCGACCTACGGCCGCTGCTCGCGCTGGGGCATCGTGGCGTTCGCCTCGTCGCTCGACCAGGCCGGCCCGATGACCCGCACGGTCGCCGACGCGGCGCTGATGCTGTCCGGCATGGCCGGCCACGACCCGAAGGACTCGACCTCCGCCCCGCTGCCGGTGCCGGACTTCTCGGCCGGGCTCGAGGACGGCGTGAAGGGCCTGCGGATCGGGGTGCCGAAGGAGTACCGGATCGACGGCATGCCGCCCGAGATCGAGAAGCTGTGGGCCCAAGGTGTGGCGTGGCTGAAGGACGCCGGCGCCGAGATCGTCGACATCTCGCTGCCGCACACCCCGTACGCGCTGCCGACCTACTACATCATCGCCCCGGCCGAGGCGTCGTCGAACCTGGCGCGCTACGACGGCGTTCGCTACGGCCTCAGGGTCGACGGCGACAGCCTGGCCGAGATGTACGCCAACACCCGCGGCGCGGGCTTCGGCTCCGAGGTCCAGCGCCGCATCCTGATCGGCACCTACGTGCTGTCGGCCGGCTACTACGACGCCTACTACCGCAAGGCCCAGCGGGTGCGTTCGCTGATCCGCCGCGACTTCGACCAGGCGTTCGAGACCGTCGACGCGATCCTGGCGCCGACCGCGCCGTCCGACGCCTTCGCGATCGGCGCCGAGGTCGACGACCCGGTCAAGATGTACCTGAACGACGTGTTCACGGTGCCGCTGAACCTGGCCGGCCTGCCGGGCATCTCGGTGCCGGCCGGCCTGTCGGCCCGCGGCCTGCCGCTCGGGCTGCAGGTCATGGGTGCGATGTTCGAGGAGGCGAAGCTGCTGCGGGTCGCCCGCGCGCTCGAGAAGGCGGCGGCGTTCTCCGCCCGCCCCGCCATGCTGGAAGGGATCTGAGTCATGGCCGAAGCAGATAGCGCCCAGCCGTACCGCATCCAGGGCGAGACCGGCCCCTGGGAGCTGGTGATCGGCCTGGAGGTTCACGCCCAGGTCGTCTCGAAGTCGAAGCTGTTCTCGGGCGCGGCCACCGCGTTCGGGGCCGAGCCGAACAGCCAGGTCAGCCTGGTCGACGCCGCCATGCCGGGCATGCTGCCGGTGATCAACCGGGAGTGCGTGGACCAGGCGGTCCGCACAGGCCTGGCCCTGGGGGCGAAGATCAACGAGGTCAGCGTCTTCGACCGCAAGAACTACTTCTATGCCGACCTGCCGCAGGGCTACCAGATCAGCCAGTACCTGCAGCCGGTCGTCGGCGAGGGCGTGGTCCATCTCGACCTGGAGGACGGCCGTACCTGCGAGGTCGGCATCGAGCGCCTGCACCTGGAGCAGGACGCCGGCAAGTTGATGCACGACCAGCATCCCAGCAAGACATACGTCGACCTGAACCGCTCCGGCGTGGCGCTGATGGAGATCGTCTCCAAGCCCGACCTGCGCTCCCCCGAGGAGACCGCCGCCTACATCAGGAAGCTGCGCTCTATCCTGCGCTACATCGGCACCTGCGACGGCAACATGCAGGAGGGCTCGATGCGCTGCGACGTGAACGTCTCGGTGCGCCGGCCGGGTGAGGGTTACGGCACCCGTTGCGAGATCAAGAACATGAACTCGATCCGGTTCGTGCAGCAGGCCATCGAGTACGAGGCCCGGCGCCAGATCGAGATCCTGGAGGCCGGCGGCAAGATCGACCAGGAGACCCGGCTGTTCGACGCCAACCGCGGCGAGACCCGGTCGATGCGCTCCAAGGAGGAGGCGCACGACTACCGCTACTTCCCGGACCCGGACCTGCTGCCGCTGGCGCTGGACCCGGCCCGGATCGCCGAGCTGAAGGCCGAGTTGCCGGAATTGCCGGATGCCCGCAAGGCCCGGTTCATGAGCGAGTACGGCCTGTCGCTGTACGACGCCGCGACGCTGACCGAGGAGCGGGCGACCGCCGACTGGTACGAGGCCGTGGTCAAGGGCGGCACCGGCAAGCGCGACCCGAAGATCGCCGCCAACTGGGTCACGAGCGAGCTGTTCGGCGCCCTGAACAAGGCCGGCCTGGATCTCGCCGACAGCCCGGTCTCGGCCGACGCGTTGGGCGGGCTGATGGACCTGCTGGGCGACGGCACGATCTCCGGCCGGATCGCCAAGGACGTGTTCGCCGAGATGCTGGAGACCGGCAAGGACGCCGCCGCGATCGTCGAGGAGAAGGGCCTCAAGCAAGTGTCCGACACCGGTGCCATCGAGGCGATCGTCGACGCGGTGCTGGCCGAGAACCAGGACAAGGTCGCCGAGTACCGGGGCGGCAAGGACAAGCTGTTCGGGTTCTTCGTCGGCCAGACCATGAAGCGCTCCGGCGGCAAGGCCAACCCGGGCATGGTCAACGAGTTGCTGAAGGCCAAGCTGGCGGGGTGACCGCCAGGCTGGGTCACGCCCCGTCGGCCGCTCGCTTGTCGTCGATGTGCCGGTAGACGACGACGATTCCGGCCGCCAGTCCGGCGAAGCCGGCACCGGCCAGGAACGTCGTCGACGGCCCGACGGTGTCCCAGAGCCAGCCGGCGAGGACGCTGGCGACGAGGACGGCGCCGCCGGTGGTGAGGTTGAACAGGCCGAAGGCCGTGCCCCGCAGATCGGCGGGCGCGGTATCGGCGACCAGGGCGGACAGCAGCCCCTGGGACAGGCCCATGTGCAGCCCCCAGAGGCCGACCCCGACGATCACGCCGCCCAGTCCCGGCGCCAGGGCCATGGCCAGGTCGGCCGCGACCAGCGCGGCGAGCGCGGTCAGGAGAACCGGTATCCGCCCGACCCGGTCCGACAGGATCCCGGCCGGGGCGGCCGTCAGCGAGAACACCAGGTTCATCCCCACGAAGACCAGCGGGATCAGCGCCAGGGCAAGGCCTTCGGCCTGCGCCTTCAAAACCAGGAAGGCGCCGCTGAACCGGGCGAGGCCGAACAGCACGCCGATCGCGATCGCCATCCAGTAGGACGAGCCCAGGCGCGCGATCTCATGCCCGCGAACCGGCCAGCCGCGATCCGCGGTTCCCTTGAGGTTCGCCGGCTCGCGCACGCCGACGACGATCAGCAGCACCGCGAGACCTGCCGGCAGCACGGCCCACCAGAACACCGCCCGGAAGTCGTCGGCGTAGAGCGCCATCAGGGCGATCGCCAGGAGCGGCCCGATGAACGCGCCGGCGACATCGAGAGCCTGGCGGATGCCGTAGGCAGCACCCCGGATCTCCGGGGCGGTGATGTCGGCGAGCAGCGCGTCGCGCGGCGCCCCGCGGATGCCCTTGCCGATGCGGTCGACGAAACGTGCGCCGAACACCTCCCATGCCGTGCCGGCGAGCGGGAAGAACGGCTTGGTGATCGCGCTCAGGCCATAACCGATTCCGGCCAGGAGCTTGCGCTTGCCGAGCCGGTCCGAGAGCACGCCGGAGAAGACCTTGGCGACGGCCGCGGTCGCCTCGGCGATGCCCTCGATCAGGCCGACGGTCATGACGCTGGCCCCGACCGCCGACACCAGGAAGACCGGCAGCAGGCTGTGGATCAGTTCGGACGACGTGTCCATCAGCAGCGACACGATGCCGAGCGCCCAGACGTTCGTCGGAATGTCGCGCCACCTGGGCGAGCGGGAGGGTGTCGTGTCCATCGGTCCAGGCTAGCAGAGTGCCGATCCCGCTGGGTGCCTGCCGCCGACACCGCGCCATATCGCGACGAGGCATAGGGTGCCGCCCAGTGACCTCATTCAACACCCCGTGACGGCGCATGCTTTCTCGCGTCCGACGCTCGCCTTGCGGTAGTGTGTCGGGGATCGTAGCGATCGGGGAAACCACATCATGCGCCACAACCTCCGGGCGCTCGCGGGCGCGGTCGTCGTCGGTACCGCCATCGGCACGCTCGCCGCGGTCGCGGCCGTCGCCGGCGAGAGCCGGGTCGTGCAGTCGGGCAAGGCGTTCGAGCCGACCGCGCTGACGGTCAAGGCCGGCGACAGCGTCCTGTTCGCCAACGAGGACTACTACGACCACAACGTCTATTCGGAGTCCGACGGCAACGTCTTCAACCTCGGGATCCAGCCGCCGGGGCAGAGCAACGCGGTGACGCTCGCCACGCCCGGCACGGTCGACGTCCGCTGCCGGATCCACCCGAAGATGAAGCTGACGATCACGGTCGAGTAGGCGGCCGCCCGGACAGGGAGCGCGGGACCCGACGTGTCGATCCGGTTCAAGCTGCTGGGGGCGTTCCTGGTCGCCGTGGTCGCGGCGGCGGCGCTGGCCGGCGTCGCCCTGACCGCAACCTGGTCGCTCGGCGACCTCGCCCAGCGCCTGTACGACCAGCCGCTGCAGGCGATCAACTACGCGCGCTCGGCCCAGACCGCGTTCGAGGTCATGCAGCGTGCGGCGTCGCGCGAGGAGCAGGCGGAGCAGGCCGAGCAGCTCGCCTCGGACCTGGCCGTGGTCGCCGAACGCTCGCAGTCGGACGCCATGCGCGGGCTGGTCGGAACCATCCTCTCCGAGGTCGAGGCGTGGCGGGCGGCGCCCGCGGCGGCAGACCGCGAGGAGCTGGCCGCCGGCATTCGCGAGAAGCTGGAGATCCTGGTCGAGGCGGCGGCCTCCGGCGGCTACCGGTTCTGGCTCGAGGCCGAGCGCCTGATCGACCAGACCAAGACCTTCACCCTGGCGGTGGTGGCCGGCGTGGCGCTGGTGGCGCTGGCGGTGGCGGGCTGGATGATCCAGACCATCGTGCGCCCGCTCGGCCGGATGGAGCGGGCGATGACGGCGCTGGCCGGCGGCACGCGCGAGGTGGCGGTGCCGGATCTGGGCCGGCGCGACGAGGTCGGGGCGATGGCGTCGGCGCTGGCGGTGTTCAAGGACGCCATGGCCGAGGTGCGCGACGCCAAGGAGCGGGCGGAGGCGGCGACCCGGGCCAAGTCCGAGTTCCTGGCGATGATGAGCCACGAGATCCGCACGCCGATGAACGGCGTGATCGGCATGACCCGCCTGCTGCTGGACGGCGAACTCGCCGCTCGCGAGCGCGAGACCGCCGGCATCGTGCTGGACTCCGGCGAAGCCCTGATGACCATCCTCAACGACATCCTGGACCTCTCGAAGATGGAGGCCGGGCGGTTCGATCTGGAGGAGGCCGATTTCGACGTCCGGCGCCTGATCGAGGGCACGGTGGCGCTGATGAGCGGCCGGGCGTCGGAGAAGGGGCTGCTGCTGCAGGCGCGGGTCGCGGACGACGTGCCGGCCTATCTGCGCGGCGACGCCGGGCGGCTGCGGCAGGTCCTGCTCAATCTCGTCGGCAACGCCGTCAAGTTCACCGACAGCGGCTCGGTGACGGTCGCGGTCGGTCGTGGCGCGGGGCAAGGCGGCACGGGACCAGGCGGCGCGGGGCAAGGCAGCGCAGGGCCGGGCGACGGCATCCCGCTGGTCGTCGCGGTGACCGATACCGGGATCGGCATGGACGAGGCGGGCCGGGCCCGGCTGTTCCAGGAGTTCGCCCAGGCCGACGCCTCGATCGCTCGCCGCTACGGCGGCACCGGGCTCGGGCTGTCGATCTCCAAGCGCATCGTCGACCGCATGGGCGGCGCGATCGAGGTCGAGAGCGCGCCCGGGCGGGGCTCGACCTTCCGGATCGCCCTGACCCTGCCGGAGGGTGCCGAGCCGGCGGCCGAGGCTGCGGACGAGGCGGCCGACCTGCCGCCGCTGCACGTGCTGGTGGCCGAGGACAACCCGGTCAACCAGCGGGTCGCCCGCGGCCTGCTGGAGAAGCGCGGCCACCGGGTCACCGTGGTGCCGGACGGCCGGCAGGCGGTGGCGGCGGTGGCGGCCGGCGGCGTCGATCTGGTGCTGATGGACCTGCACATGCCGGAGATCGACGGGATCGCCGCGACCCGGGCGATCCGCGCGCTGGACCTGCCGTTCTCGGCCGTGCCGGTGGTGGCGGCGACCGCCGGTGCCATGGAGCACGAGGTGCAGGCCTGCCTCGACGCCGGCATGGACGCGGCGGTGGCCAAGCCGATCGACCCGCGCGCGCTGTTCCGGACCCTGGCCCGGGTGGTCTCGACGGTGCCGGAACAGGCGGACGACGAGCCGCTCGACGATGGCGATCCGACGGCCCTGCTGGAGGCCGGGTCCGCCCCGTTCGAGCCGGCGATCTACCGGGCGCTGGCCGACCAGCTCGGCGACGAGATGGCCGAGGAGCTGGTGGCGGCGTTCGAGGAGACCGCGCGCGACGCGCTGGCGGTTTTCGACACGGGTGATCCGGCCGGTATCGGCGATGCGGCCCACGGGTTGAAGAGCGCCGCCGGCTCGATCGGCCTGCGCGGGGTGTGGTCGTGGGCACGAAAGGTTGAAGAGGCGGTCGCGTCGGGGCATATGCAGGACGCGGCGGCCGGCTGCGATGCCCTGCCGTCCGCCATCGAGGACGGCCTTGCCGCCTTGCGCGCCGCCATCCGCAGGACCGCCACCGAATGAGCCAGGAAGCCGACCGCCCGTCCGCCCCGAAGCCGCTGCCGACCTACGCCGGGCTGCGGGTGCTGCTGGCCGAGGACGAGCCGATGGCCACCAAGCTGGCGCAGGGCGCGCTCAAGGTCATGGGTATCATCGACATCGTCGCGGTCCGCGACGGCGAGCAGGCGCTGGCGGTGCTGGAGCGCGAGCAGGGCCAGTTCCAGCTCATCGTGTCCGACTGGAACATGCCGAAGGTCTCGGGCCTGGAGTTCCTCAAGGCGGTCCGGCTGCGCTGGCCGCACATGAAGTTCGTGATGCTGACCGGCAAGGCGACCAAGGAGTTCGTCGTCGCGGCCGCCCGCAACGGCGTCGACGCCTACGTTGTCAAGCCGTTCAGCCCCAACCAGCTGCGCCGGAAGATCGAGGCGCTGTTCACGCTCTGAGATGGCCGGGCCGCCGGAGATCTGGACCGTCGGTCATTCGAACCATCCGCTCGACCGGTTCGTCGCGCTGCTGCGCACGGCCGGGGTGACGGCGATCGCCGACGTGCGCTCCGCCCCGTATTCCCGCCGGGTCCGGCACTTCAACCGCGAGCCGTTGCGCGCCGCCCTGACCGAGGCCGGCATCGCCTATGTCTGGCTCGGCGAGGCGCTGGGCGGCAAGCGCGGCGACGCGCCGCCGCCGTCCGAGGATGCGGTGAACGCCGCCCTCGACCGGCTGGCCGACGGGGCCGCGCGCTACCGGGTCGCGCTGATGTGCGCCGAATCCGACCCGGCCCGCTGCCACCGGTCCCGGCTGGTCGCGCCGCTGCTGCTGGCGCGTGGCCACACGATCCGGCACCTGCGGGCCGACGGATCGGTGGAGGAGCATGCGGCGGTCGCCGAGCGTATCGTCGAGGTCGACGGCGGCGACCCGCGCCAGGACCGGCTGCTGTAACGCAATCGTCTTAATGCGCACGAAGTGCGCTTGACGGGCGCACGGTGTGCGCACATGCTTTCCCCATGTGGATGCTTGCTCTCATCATCGCCTGCTCGCCCGGACAGGACGTGTGCACCTACCGCTCGGACACGACGGTGACCCGGACCTACGAGGACTGCCAGCGGCTCGGCCACTTCATGGGCGGCCGCGCCCTGGTGCAGGCCTACGGGTCGTTCCCGGTCGGAGAGGTCGAGGTCACGTGCCGGCCGCTGGCGCCGCCGATCACGGTGGCCGACGCCGGTCCGAAGCGGTCCTGATCGGGCTTACGCAGGCCCGGATGCGGTTTCCCCGGGCGCGGTCTCCTCGGCGAGGCCGTCGAGGAAGTCGTGCACGATCCGGATGCGCCGCTCGGCCAGCGCCCGGCCGGCAGCGGTGTTCATGCGCGCCGGCAGCTTGACGATCTTCTCCATCAGGTGATCGGCCGACCAGGTCGCCTCGTCGACCGGGCGGTGCCGGGCGGCCGGGTCGGTCGGGTGGAACAGCGGCCGGCCGAGCTCGGCGCCGACCGCGATCGTGCGGGCCAGGCCGATGGCGCCGACCGCATCGAGTCGGTCGGCATCCTGCAGGATCTCGGCCTCCAGGGTCTCCGGCGCAATGCCGGCGGAATAGCTGTGCGCGGCGATGGCGTGGGCGACCGCCGCCAGCCGGTCGGCCGGGAAGCCGATGCCGCGCAGCAGCTCGGTGGCCCGCTCGGCGGCCATGCGCGAGGCCCGCCGCCGGTCCGGCGAGTCCTTCGCGACCGCCACGCAGTCGTGCAGGTAGGCGGCGGCCAGGACCACCAGCGTGTCGGCCCGCCCGGCGTGCTCCGGCGCGCTCAGGATCGACCGGGCGTTCGCCCAGACCCGGTCCAGATGGTGGATGTCGTGCGCCGAATCGGCGGCCGGGTCGTCGGCGACCAGCGCCCGCAGACGGGGCTGCCAGGCCGCCGCGGTGTCTCCGGCCGACGACGGATGCGCATCTTCTTCGCGTGACCGCATGACAAACCTCCTCCCGGACCGCTAGCATTCCGGCCCCCGCGGCCCGGCTCGCCCCTGTGCGATCCCATCCTTGGCCGTGTCCCGCCACCTTCTCGCGTGCGAGCCATGACCGTCCGAGTTCTTTACTTCGTCCCCGCCGACGCCAACCTGCGCCGCCTGATCGAGCAGGAGATGCCCGACGGCTTCGAGATCGTCTACCTGGAAACCGGCGACGACGACGAGGTGCGCGAAAAACTGGCCGATGCCGAGGTCGTGCTGATCGGCGCCAAGCGCCTCGAGGAATGGCACGTCGCGGCCGCCCCGAAGCTGCGCCTGGTCCTGCACCAGGGGGTCGGCTACCACGACACGGTCGCCACCACGGCGCTGCGCGACCGCCAGATCCCGCTGGCGATCACGCCCGGCGGCACCCCGGAAGGCGTGGCCGAGCACACCATCATGATGATGCTGGCGGTCGGCCGCCGGCTGGCCTGGCAGGATTCCGAGCTGCGGGCCGGGCGCTGGCACTCGAACACGGTCCGGGCCGAGGCGCTCGGTCTGGGCGGCGCCAGGATCGGGATCATCGGGCTCGGCCGGATCGGCAAGCAGGTGGCGCGCCGGCTGATCCCGTTCGAGTGCGGCCGGGTCGCCTATCACGACATCCTGGAGATGGATCCGGCGGTCGAGCACGCGCTGCGGGTCGAGCGGCTGCCGTTCGACGAGCTGATCGCCACCTCCGACTTCATCACCCTGCACGTCCCGCTGACCGATTTGAGCCGGCACATGATCGATGCGAAGGCGATCGCGGCCATGAAGGACGGCGCGATCCTGATCAACTGCGCCCGCGGGCCGGTGGTGTCGGAGCCGGCGCTGCTGGACGGGCTGAAGTCCGGCAAGCTCGGGGGCGCCGGGCTCGACGTGTTCGAGATCGAGCCGGTGGTCGGTCCGTCGCCGTTCGCACCGTTCCGCAACGTGGTGCTGACCCCGCACAATGCGCCCGGCACCCGCGACATCATGCACCGCAAGTTCCGCGAGATGTTCGCCAACGCCGCCCGGTTCTTCCGCGGCGACTCGCTGGAAGACAAGGTCGACCTTTAGACCGCGGAGGCCCCATGGCCGCGTTCCCCGAATACGCCGAGCACGACGGTCTCGGCCTGGCCCGCCTGATCGCCCGCAACGACGTGACGCCGGAGGAGGTCCTGGAGGCGGCGATCGCCCGGGCCGACGCGGTGAACCCGACGATCAACGCCATCGTCCATCGGATGGACGCCGTGGCGCGCGGCCGGGTCGCGGCCGACCTGCCGCAGGGGCCGTTCGCCGGCGTGCCGTTCCTGCTCAAGGACCTGAACATGGGCTACGAGGGCGCGCCGCTCGGCAACGGCTCGCGGCTGTGGCGGGACTACGTGTCGCCGGCCGATTTCACCTACACCAGGCGCTGCCGGGCCGCCGGACTGGTGGTGTTCGGCAAGACCAACACGCCGGAGCTCGGGATCGCCTGGACGACCGAGCCGGTGGCCAACGGCCCGACCCGCAATCCCTGGGACCTGGAGCGCTCGGCCGGCGGGTCGTCCGGCGGCGCCGCGGCGGCGGTGGCGGCCGGCATCGTGCCGGTGGCGCACGCCACCGACGGCGGCGGCTCGATCCGGATTCCGGCAGCGAACTGCGGCCTGTTCGGCCTGAAGCCGACCCGCGGCCGCAACCCGGCCGGCCCGTTCGTCGGCGAGGGCTGGTCGGGCCTGTCGACCGGCCACGTGGTCAGCCGCAGCGTGCGCGACAGCGCCGCCATGCTCGACGCCACATCGGGTCCGGCGCCCGGCGATCCTTACGCGGCACCGCCGCCGGCCCGGCCGTTCCTGCAGGAGGTCGGCGCCGATCCCGGCCGGCTGCGAGTGGCTTTGCACACCACGGGCCTCGACGGCCGGCCGCTCGACCCGGAGAACCGGCGCGCCGCCAGGGAGGCGGCCAAGCTGCTGCAGGAGCTCGGGCACGAGGTCGACGAGGCGATGCCGACGCTCGACGTCGCGGCGATCGCCAGGGCGTTCCGGGTCATCATCGCCGGCAATCTGTGGAACGCGGTGGCGCTGCGCTACGACGCGCTCGGCCGCCGGCCCGACGGCTACGGCCTGGAGAAGGCGACCTGGGCCTGGGCCGAGGAGGGGCGGTCCTACACCGCCGCCGACTACGCCGCGGCGGTGACCGCGGTGCATGTCGCCGGCCGGCAGCTCGCGGGGTTCTTCGAGAACTGGGACGTCACGCTGTCGACCACCATGCACGAGCCGCCTGTGAAGCTCGGCGTGCTGCGCCAGAACGAGCAGGGTCTCGACCATTACTACAAGCTGCTGATGGACGAGATGCCGGTCACGCCGCTGTTCAATGTCACCGGCTGCCCGGCGATGTCGGTGCCGCTGCACTGGACCGCCGACGGTCTGCCGGTCGGCATCCACATCGGGTCGGCGTTCGGGCGCGAGGACCTGCTGATCCGGCTGGCCTCCCAGCTCGAGCGGGCCAGGCCCTGGTTCGACCGCGTGCCGGCACTCTAGGCCCTGGAGACCCTGATGCTCGGCTATGACGACTATGCCCGCCACGACGCGCTCGGCCTCGCCGCCCTGATCCGGCGTGGCGAGGTGTCGGCGGCCGAGGTGCTGGAGGCCGCCCTGGCGCGGGCCGACGCGGTGAACCCGAGGGTCAACGCGATCGTCCGGCGGCTCGACGAGCGCGCCCGGCAGGCGGTCCGGGACGGGATCGGGGTGGGGCCGTTCGCCGGCGTGCCGTTCCTGTTCAAGGACCTCTACACCTTCGAGGCCGGGGTGCCGGCCGGCAACGGGTCGCGGTTCTGGGACGGATTCATCGCCCCCGCCGACTTCACCTACGTGGCGCGCTGCCGGGCGGCGGGGCTGGTCAGCTTCGGGCGAACCGCGACCTCGGAGGAGGGGATCAGCATCTCCACCGAGCCGGTCGCGACCGGCCCGACCCGGAATCCCTGGGACTTCGGGCGCACGGCGGGCGGCTCGTCCGGCGGCTCGGCGGCGGCGGTCGCGGCCGGCATCGTGCCGATGGCCCACGGCAGCGACGGCGGCGGCTCGATCCGGATCCCGGCGGCGCAGTGCGGGCTGTTCGGCCTGAAGCCGAGTCGCGGGCGCAACCCGATGGGGCCGTTCGTCGGCGAGGGCTGGGCCGGGCTCGCCTGCAGCCACGTGATCAGCCGCAGCGTGCGGGACAGCGCCGCGATGCTCGATGTCACCTCGGGGCCGGAGGTCGGCGACCCGTACGCCGCACCGGCCCCGGCGCGGCCGTTCCTGCACGAGGTCGGCGCCGATCCCGACCGGCTGCGCGTCGCCCTGCATTTCGAGGGCCTCGACGGCATCGCGCTCGACCCGGAGAACCGCAGGGCGGTCGAGGCCGCCGGCCGGCTGCTCGAAAGCCTCGGCCACCACGTCGAGGAGGCGAGGCCGGAGATCGACGCCGCCGCCCTCAACCGGGCGATCATGGTGATCGTCGCCGCCAACTCCTGGAACACCGTCGTCATGCGCTCGGCCGAACTGGGCCGCGAGCCGGACGGCACCGGCTACGAGCGCGCCAGTTGGGAGATCGCCCGCTCGGGCCGTGCGCTGACCGCGCCGGAGTATGCAGCCTCCGTAACCGCCTTCCACCGGGCCGGGCGGGCGTTCGGGCGGTTCTTCGAGCGGTTCGACGTGCTGGTCTCGACCACCATGCGGCGGCCGCCGTTCCCGCTCGGCACGCTGCGGCCCGACGAGACCGCCGGCGAAGAGTTCGGCCGGCAGTGCCATGCCGAGATGCCGGTGACCCATTTCTTCAACATGACCGGCTGCCCGGCGATGTCGGTGCCGCTGCACTGGACCGACGCCGGCCTGCCGGTCGGAGTTCATGTCGGCGCGGGGTACGGTCGCGAGGACCTGCTGCTCCGGCTTGCCGGCCAGCTGGAGGCGGAACGCCCGTGGTTCGACCGACGGCCCCAACTGTGAGGAAACGAGAACAATGACCGGAGTCCAGCTGCTGACCGACGACCAGAAGGCCGTCGTCGAGGCCGTCGGCCGCATCATCGACCGGTTCGACGACGACTACTGGCGCAAGGCCGACGAGCAGGCGCGTTTCCCGGTCGAGTACACGACCGCGATGGCGGAAGGCGGCTGGCTCGGCATCGCCATGCCCGAGGATGTCGGCGGCGCCGGGCTCGGGCTGACCGAGGCGGCGCTGATGATGAACCGGGTGGCCAACTCGGCCGGCGGCATGGCGGCGTCGTCGTCGATCCACATCAACATCTTCGGCCTGAACCCGGTGGTGGTGTTCGGCAACGAGGAGCAGCGCCGGCGCTTCCTGCCGCCGCTGATCGCCGGAAAGGAGCGCGCCTGCTTCGGGGTGACCGAGCCCGACGCCGGGCTCGACACCGGCCGGATCAAGACCGCTGCGGTGCGCGACGGCGACGTCTACCGGATCACCGGCCGCAAGATCTGGACCTCGACCGCCCAGGAGGCGGACCGGGTGCTGATCATCGCCCGGACCTCGCCGATCGACGCGACGCGCAAGCCGACCGACGGGCTGACCCTGTTCTACGCGCCGCTCGACCGCTCCAAGGTCGAGATCCGGGCGATCCACAAGATGGGCCGGCACGCCGTCGACTCGAACATGCTGTTCATCGACGGGCTGGAGGTGCCGGTGGCCGACCGGATCGGCGAGGAGGGGCAGGGCTTCAAATGCCTGCTGCACGGGTTGAACCCGGAGCGCGTGATGATCGCCGCCGAGGCGGTCGGGATCGGCCGGCAGGCGCTGTCGCGGGCGGTGACCTATGCCAAGGAGCGGGTGGTGTTCGGCCGGCCGATCGGCCAGAACCAGGGCATCCAGCACCCGCTGGCGGAGAACTGGATGGAGCTGGAGGCGGCCTGGCTGATGGTGCTGCGGGCGGCCGCGCTGTACGACGCCGGCGAGCCGTGCGGGGCCGAGGCCAATGCCGCCAAGTACCTGGCGGCCGAGGCGGCGTTCAAGGCCTGCGAGCGGGCGGTGATGACCCTCGGCGGCATGGGCTACGCGGCCGAGTACGGGGTCGAGCGGCTGTTCCGCGAAGTCCTGATCAACCGCATCGCCCCGGTGTCGCCGGAGCTGATCAAGTGCTTCATCGCCGAACGCGTGCTCGGCCTGCCGAAGAGCTATTAGGGCGGGACAGCGTGCGGCGGCTGGTGGGTCCCGGGTCGCGCTCCGCTTGCCCGGGATGACGGCAGGGTGGGGGGCACTTTTCTTCAATCGTCATCCCGGACGGACGCGCCGCCCTGGCGCGGCCGAGCCGGGACCCACAGGCTGCTCCGTCGCTCGTGCGCCTAGAACAGCCGGCCGGCCGCGATGTCGGCGCCTTCGCGCAGGCTGCGCAGCTTGGCCCAGACCACGTCGGACGTGACCCGCCCCATGCCGGCCGAGGTGTCGAAGCCGCAGTCGGTGCCGGCCTGGATGCGGGCCGGGTCGCCGACCATCTCGGCGGCCCGTTCCAGCCGGTCGGCGACCACCTCGGGATGCTCGACATAGGCTGTCTGGGTGTCGACGCAGCCGACGATCAGGGATTGATGCTTCTTCAGAGGAATATCCCGGAACACTTTGATTTCGTGTTGATGTCGAGGGTTCGCGAACGGCATCATGTAGGTCCCGACATCGGCCGCCAGGATCGACGGCAGGATGTCGCGCAGCGGCACGTCGTGATCGTGCGGGCCCTCGTAGTTGCCCCAGCAGACGTGCAGCCGGATGCGCTCGCGCGGCAGTCCGGCGATCGCCTTGTTGATGGTCGCCACCACGCGGTCGACGAAGCCGACGAAGTCCGCCACCGGCCGGTCGGCGTAGGTCAGGTGGCGCTCGAGGGCGAGGTCCGGCGCGTCGATCTGCAGCATCAGCCCGGCGGCGATCGCGGCCTCGTACTCGACCTTCAGGGCCTCGGCGACGTCGTGCAGGTAGGCCTCGTCGTCGGGGTAGTAGTCGTTCTTCATCGCCATCGCGACGATGCCGGGCGAGGGCGCTGTGATGAACGCGTCGGCGAACTCGTCGCCGGCGGCGGCGAGCGCCGTCCTGAAGCCTTCGATCTCGGCGGCGTTGGCCGCCCGGTCCTCGTAGCGGACCGGACCGATCGCCATCGGCGGCGAGAAGTTGGTCACGCCCTTGGTCGTGGCCAGTGCCTGGCGGCGCACCTCGGCGAACTCGGGATAGGAGTCGAACTCGCGGCTGGGTCGGCGCGTCCAGCGCCCGCCGAAGCCCGACATCCGACGCTGCACGTACAGGAAGAAGCCTTCGCGGACCTGCTCGCCGTCGCTCGGCACGTCGATGCCGACCTCGCGCTGGCGCGCGACCACGGCCCGGGTCGCCTCGTCGCCCTCGGCAGCCAGGGCGTCCTCGTCGATCGGCTCGCCGTTGACGCGGTACGCATACAGCTGCACCAGCCGCTGCGGGCGCGGCAGGCTGCCGGCGTGGGTGGTCAGGATACGCTTGCTGGAAGTCATCGGGTTACCCGGTCTCCGTGCCATGCTGCAGGAACCGCCTTCACCGGGGTCGCGGCCATCCGATGGCGGTACTGGTCGTAGAACTCCCAGCCGTACTCGCTGGCGACGTAGACGACCGTCTCGCCGACTGCGCTGCCGACCATGAAGCCGCCGGCTGCGATCGGGTTGCCGGTAAAGCCGTAGCCGACGGCGAAGGCGCGCGTCGAACTGGCAAGGCGGAAGGTGATGCCCTTGAGGATGTTGATGTTGACGTCGTATTCGGCGTCGGGTGGGCCGAGGTAGCCCCAGGCGACCTCGTGCCCGTAGTACAGCAGGGCCGCCGCCGTCGCGTTCACCGCCAGGAAGGTCGGCCCGGCGTAGAGATGACCGCCGAGCACGCTGCCGAACAGCAGCAGGTCGATCGCATTCGTGGTGCCTTCGAACACCGCCGTCTTGTAGAGCGAGCGCTCGAGCACCGGTGGGTCGACGGCCGGCGTCGGTCCCTGCGCCGACGCCCGGGTCGGCGGTGCCACGATCAGCACGGCCAGGGCGAAGGCCGCGACGAGATGGAGAAGGATGCGCGTAGTTCGCCGCACCGACGCCGTCCTCCGGGGTTCCGGCCGGGACGATGGCCCGGCGCACCCCTAGAATGGCACCCCAGGCCGGTTTCGTCAGTTCCGATTGCGCGAAAGAGCCGTGACGGCCGAGGGGCGTCAGCGTCGGGGCGTCAGCGTCGCTTCAGGTCGTCGCCCAGCATCTGCCGCCGCAGCTCCTCGATCGGATCGGCCGCCGCGGACTTCTTGCGGGTCGCCTTGAGCACCGGGTCCTCCGGGATCCGCTGCCAGTCCCAGCCCTTGTCGCCGTCCTCCGGCGGCCCGTCAGCCACCGGGTCGAGGGCGATAGTGGGCCGCTTCGGCGCGGTCGCCGCCTGGGCCGGCTTGCCCGACGCAGAGGCGGCCTTGCCCGACGCAGAGGCGGCCTTGCCTGGAACCCGCCCGCTCGCGCCGGTCGGCTTCGACGCCGCCGGCCGGGGAACCGACGGGAGCGGCTTGGCGGACGCCTCCTTCTCCGGAGGGATCGGTTTCCAGGACAGCGGGGCCGGATCGTCGGTGGCCGGGCTGTGGTCCAGGATCATCGGCTTCCAGTCGAGGGTGTCGTCCACTGTCGGCTTGGACACCTTCGGGACCGGGGGCCGCTGCTTGCGGGCCGAACTGAGCTCGCGCTCGGTCTCCGCCTGCCGTTCGGCATGGGTGCCGATGCGGCGGCGTTCCCGCGGCGGCAGGGAATCGAACGACTCCTCCGCGCGCTGGTAGTCGGTCCGGGTACCGCTGCCGGCCGCCTTTTCGAGGCGCTCCGCGATCCGGGCGTTGGCCGGTCCGGCCGCCTTGGTGCTGCGGGCGAGAATACGAATGCTGCGCCGATCGACGTCTGACAGGTCGTCATTCTTGTCGTCGGTCATGCCGAAATGCTCGACATGGTGTCCCCTTTCGTCGGCCCAGCCACTGCCGAGCTTCAGCATCTCCCCCTTAAATATCTCTTAAGAAACGATCTTGGTCCAGCGTGCGGGCAATCCGGCGGTCAGGAGAGCCGGCGCCCGTCGGCGAAAACGCGGTGCCAGCGGAGGATACGGATCGAACGGCGCAGCCCGGTCGGCCAGAACGGGTCGCTCTCGATCAGCGCCCGGACCGCCGACTCGGCGTCGGCCTCGACCAGCCACAGCCCGCCGGCACCGTCGCCGCGTTCGCTCAATGGCCCGGCACTGCGGATCCGGTCGGCGTGGGTCTCCAGGAACGCCAGATGCTCGGCCATGTGGCGGTCGCGGGCATCGGCGCGGGTGGAATCGTCTTCGAACAGTACGGCGAACAGCATGTCGGTCTCCCTTGGTTCGGTCTGCGGCGATGGGGTCTGGCCAGTCGATGCTGTGCCGGCGAAACTGCGATCGCACTCTGGGATTTCTCCGAGACGAGCGGCGAAAATGCAGGACGTCGATTGGAGCGATCTGCGGATCGTTCTCGGGCTGGCGCGGTTCGGCACGCTCGCCGAGGCGGCCCGCCGGCTGGGCGTCGACCCGACCACGGTGGCGCGCCGGGTGGCGAAGGCCGAGGCGACGCTCGGCGTCCGCCTGTTCGACCGGGTGGAGGGCAACTGGCGGCCGACCGCGGCCGGGGCCTCGGCCGCGGCCGCCGCCGAGCGGATGGAGGGCGAGGCCGACAGCCTGGCCGAGGCGATCGCTGGGGCCGACACGCTGGTGGCCGGGACCGTCCGGCTGACGGCCGTGCCGCTGCTGGTCGACCGCGTGCTGATCCCGGCCCTGCCGGCGCTGCTGGCCCGCCACCCCGACCTGACCCTGGAGCTGATCGCCGAGCCGCGCTCGCTCAGCCTGACCCGGCGCGAGGCCGACCTGGCGGTGCGGCTGGCGCGCCCGACCGGCGAGCAGGCGACCCTGGCCCGGCGGATCGGTCGACTGGACTACGCCGCCTATGGACCGGCGGGCGCCGACGCCGCGGGCCTGCCGTGGATCGGCTATGACGATTCGATGGCCGACCTGCCGCCGGCGAAGCGGACGGCCGAGCTGGCGGCCCGCGACGGCCGGCCGCCGGCGGGGCTCCGGGTCAACGACGGCGGCGGCCTGCTGCAGGCGATTCGGGCCGGCATCGGGCGCGGGGTGTTGCCGACCGCCGTCGGCGACCGGGCCGCAGGGCTGGTGCGGCTGGACGACCCCGATGCCGTGCTGGAGCGCGAGCTGTGGCTGCTGATCCACCCGGAGCTGCGCGGTCTGGCGCGGATCCGGGCTGTCGTCGAATGGCTGGACGCGACGGTCGGCGGCGGCTGAGATCGCGGGTGGACCACGGACGGGGGAGGGCACGGTGACGACACGCAAGGAAGTCCGGCGGGCGGGCGAGGCGATCCGCGACGAACTGTTCGGGGCGGCCAGGCCGGCAGCCCTGGCGAACGGCGTGCTGGGGTTCGACGACCTGATGGCCGAGCTGGTCTATGCCAACGTCTGGGACCGGCCCGGTCTGTCGCGGGCCGACCGCATGGCGGTGACCCTCGGCGTTCTGTGCGCCATGCAGAACACAGCACAACTGCGCCGGCACGTCGGCCCGGCCCTCGACCTCGGGCTGGCGCCGCGGGCGATCGTCGAGATCCTGCTGCAGACCGGGATCTACCGCGGCTTCGCGGCCTCCGAGACCGCACTGGAGACGGCGCTCGAGGTGTTCGCCGAGCGCGGCATCGCGCTCGACACCGGCCCGCGCGAGGACCCGCTGGAGACCCTGGCCGAGCGCGGCCGCGAGCTGCAGGCGGCGCTGCACGGCGAGCGCCGGCACGAAGGCCACGCCGCGCCCGACAATCCGGTCACCGGCCGGATCTATCCCCTGGTGGTGCAGTACGCCTATGGCGAGATCTGGAACCGTCCGGGCCTCGACCGCCGGATCCGGGCGCTGTGCGCGGTGGCGTGCTTCGCGGCCCTCAACCACGTCACCCTGCTGCGCAAGTTCGCGCTGTCGGCCCTGAACGTCGGCACGACCCGCGAGGAGGAGATCGAGGCGATCGTCCAGAGCGGCCCGTATGGCGGCTTCGCCTTCATGCTGAAGGGGCTGGGGATCGTAAGCGAGGCCTTCGCGGCGATGTAGGGCGACGGAGCGGCGGGTGGGTTCCGGCTCTTCGCGGCTTCGCCGCTGCGGCCGGAATGACGACAAGAAGGAAGAGCCGTCAGCCTCAACACCCCTGTCGTCATTCCGGACGGACGCGCCGGCAGCGCGGCCGAGCCGGAACCCACGCAGCGACAGGCGGTTCTCCGTCAGAACTCGATCCCGGCCTGGGCCTTGAAGCCACTGCGGAACGGGTGCTTGACCATGGTCATGTCGGTCACCAGGTCGGCGGCCTCGATCAGTTCGTCCTTGGCGTTGCGGCCGGTGACGATGACGTGCAGGTCCGGGCGCTTGTTGCTGAGGGTCTCGACCACCTCGGCGATCGGCAGGTAGTCGTACCGCAGCACGATGTTCAGCTCGTCCATGAGAACCATGTTGATCCCGGGATCCGCCATCAGCTCCTTGGCGGCCTCCCAGGCGGCGCGCGCCGCCGCGACGTCGCGTTCCAGGCTCTGGGTGTCCCAGGTGAAGCCCTCGCCCATGGTGCGGATCGCCACCTGGTCGGGGAACGCCTCCAGCACCTTGCGCTCGCCGGTCTCCCACTTGCCCTTCACGAACTGCACGACGCCGACCTTCATGCCGTGGCCGATGGCCCGGCACACCATGCCGAAGGCGGCGGTCGACTTGCCCTTGCCCTTGCCGGTGTGGACGATCAGCAGGCCGCCGGTCTTGTCCTTGGTGGCCATGATCTTGTTCCGGGCGGCCCGCTTCTTCGCCATCTTCTCGGCGTGCCGGGCGGCGACCTCGGGGTCGATGGTCTGGTCGGTCATCGTTGTGCTCCCTCCATGAGTGTCGCCAGCCGATCCTGCACCGCATTCCGCCGCGGATGCCAGAGGCCGCGGTCGACCGCCTCCTGGAACCGCTCGGCGATCTCCTTGAGCGCCGCCGGGTTGTGCTCTTCCAGGAAGTCGCGGACCGCGTCGTCCTCCAGGTAGGCGTCGAACAGCTGCTCGAAGTGGTGGTCGTCGACGCAGCGCGCGGTCGCGGCGAACGCGAACAGGTAGTCGACGGTGGCGGCCATCTCGAAGCCGCCCTTGTAGCCGTGCCGCATGACGCCGGCGATCCACTTCGGGTTGGCGGCGCGGCCGCGCACGATGCGGGCGATCTCCTCGGCCAGGGTTCGCACCTTCGGGCTCTCGGGCCGGCTGGAATCGGTGTGGAACACCGCCGGCTGGGCGCCGGAGAGGTGGCGGACCGCGGCGGTGATGCCGCCCTCGAACTGGTAGTAGTCGTCGCTGTCCAGCAGGTCGTGCTCGCGGTTGTCCTGGTTGTGCACCACCAGCTCGGCGCCGGCCAGCCGGGCGCGGAACAGCTCGGGCTCCGACGCGCCCTCCGCCCCCTGGCCGTAGGCGTAGGCGCCCCATTCCAGATAAGCCTCGGCGAGGTCGGCCTCGTCCTCCCACACCCGCTCGTCGATCAGCGCCTGAAGGCCGGCCCCGTAGGCGCCGGGCTTGGAGCCGAACACCCGGAAGGCGGCGCGGGCGCGGGCGGTCTTGGCGTCGACCCCGGCGGCAGCCATGCGCGCGGCGTCGGCCGTCACGCGGGCGGCGACCGGGTTGAGGGCGGCCGGCTCGTCCAGGGCCGCGACCGCGCGTACGGCGCTGTCGACCAGGTCGATCTGGTGCGGGAAGGCGTCGCGGAAGAAGCCGGACACCCGGACCGTCACGTCGACCCGCGGCCGGTCGAGCACCGACAGCGGCAGGATCTCGAAGCCGGTGACTCGGCCCGAGGCCGCCTCCCATTCCGGGCGCACCCCGAGGAAGGCCAGGGTCTGGGCGATGTCGTCGCCGCCGGTGCGCATGTTGGCGGTGCCCCAGGCCGAGACCGCGAGGCGCTTCGGCCAGTCGCCGTTCTCCTGGCGGTAGCGGTCGAGCACCAGGGCGGCCGACTTCCACCCGAGCGTCCAGGCCGCCGGGGTCGGGACCGCGCGGGTGTCGACCGAATAGAAGTTGCGCCCGGTCGGCAGCACGTCCGGCCGGCCGCGGCTCGGCGCGCCCGAGGGGCCGGGGGGCACGAACCGGCCGTCGAGCCCGCGCAGCAGGTTGCCGGTCTCGTCCGGGCCGGACTGCAGGATCGCCGGACGCAGCCGGGTCTCGACCTGCTCCAGCACGGCGGCTGTGCGGGGCCACTCGGCGGGGCAGGGGGCGGAGCCGTCGACCAGCCGGGCCGCCAGCAGCTCCAGCCGCTCGACGGTGTCGCCGGCGGTCCGCCAGGGCTGGTCGTCGACCGCCGCGAGCGGGTCCGGCCGCGGCCCGGTCCAGGCCTCGGCGGGCACGGCGTCGAGCGGGTCGAAACCCTCCAACCCGAGGTCGGACGCCAGCGCCCGCTGCAGCGAGGCGTCGCCATCGGCACCGCGGCCGCGCGGCACCCGGGCCAGCGCCACCAGCAGGTCGGTCAGCAGCCTGCCCTCGGGTGCGGCGCCGAACACGTGCAGGCCGTCACGGATCTGCAGCTCCTTCAGCTCGCACAGATGGTTGTCGAGCTTGCCGAGCGCGATCTCGTCGGCCTCGCCGGGGTCGATGCCGACGTCCTTGTCCAACCCGGTACGGCGGGCGGCGTCGAGGATGCGCTCGGCCAGCACCGGCAGCCGGCGCGGGTCGACGCCCATGGCCTGGAAATACTCGTCGACCAGCGCCTCCAGCTCCTGCAGCGGGCCGTGCAGCTCGGCGCGGGTCAGTGGCGGGGTCAGGTGGTCGATGACGGTGGCGGCGATCCGGCGCTTGGCCTGGCTGCCCTCGCCGGGGTCGTTGACGATGAACGGGTACAGCACGGGCAGGGGGCCGAGCGCCACTTCCGGGAAGCAGGACCCGGACAGCGCCAGCGCCTTGCCGGGCAACCATTCCAGGTTGCCGTGCTTGCCGACGAACACCACGGCATGGGCGTCGTAGGCGTCGCGCAGCCAGGCGTGGAAGGCGAGGTAGCCGTGCGGCGGCGGCAGGTCGGGGTCGTGGTAGCTGGCCTTCGGGTCGATGTGGTAGCCGCGGGCCGGCTGGATCGCCACCGCGACGTTGCCGAGCCGGTGGGCGGCGAGCCGGAAGCGGTCGCCCTCGACGTGCGGATCGGCCGCGGGGGCGCCCCAGCGCTCGGTGACGGTCCCGCGGACAGCGTCCGGCACGCGGTCGAGGAACCGCGCATAGTCGGCGAGCGCCAGCGTCTCGCCGCCGGTCTTGTCCGCCCGGCCGTCGAGCGCGTTGGTCGGCCCGGCCGCGAGCCGCCGCATCAGCGCGTCGCCGTCCGGCGGGATTCCGTCGACCGCGTAACCGGCGTCGGCCAGCGCCCGCAGGATCGCCACCGTCGCCGCCGGGGTATCGAGGCCGACGCCGTTGCCGAGCCGGCCTTCCTTGGTCGGGTAGTTGGCCAGCACCAGGGCGATCCGGCGCCCGGCCGGCGGGGTGGCGGCGAGCCGGGCCCAGGCGGAAGCCAGGTCGGCGACGTGGGCGACCCGGTCCGGCACCGGCTCGGGCGCGACGATCGGGCATTCGGTGGCGTCGTCCCAGCGCCCGTCGCCCTTGAAGGACACGGCGCGGGTGAGCAGCCGGCCGTCGATCTCCGGCAGCGCCACGTGCATGGCGATGTCGCGGGGGCCGAGGCCGCGGGTGCCGTCCTCCCAGGCCGACCGGGCGCCGCTGGAGAACACCACCTGCAGCACCGGCCGGTCGCTGGCGGCGAACGGCCCGTCGACCGCCTTGCCCGGCTGCGACACCGCGAACGAGGTCGCGTTCAGGATCACCGCCGGCGGGCAGGCCGCCAGGGTGTCGGAGACCAGCGCGGCCGAGATCGGCTCCTTCAGGCTCTGGGCGTAGATCGGCACCGCACCCAGGCCGCGCGCCGCCAGGGCCTCGACCATGGCGTCGACCGGGTCGAGCTGCGCGGCCTGCACCAGCGCCCGGTAGAACACCAGCGGCACCGCCGGGGCGTCCGGCGCCGGCCAGCGGGCGCGGATCGCGTCCAGGTCCGGGCGGTCGAGGCCCGGCCAGTACAGCCCGGCGCGCGGGATCGGCGCCGGCTCGCGCCAGTCGGCGGGCCTACCGAGCAGGTCGTCCGCATAGGCCAGGAGCTGGCCGGCATTGTCCGGGCCGCCCTCCTGCAGGTAGCGCCAGATCCGGTGCACCGCCTCGGCCGGCAGGGTCGAGCGGCCCATCAGGTCGGCGTCCGGCGTGTCGTCGCCGGGCACGCAGGCCAGGGCCACGCCGTTCTCGCGGGCAGCACCTGCGATCTGCTCGATCCCGTACGGCCAGTAGGCGACGCCGCCGATCAGCCGGACGATCAGCAGCCGGGCGTGCGCGACGATCTCCTCGGCGTAGATGTCGACCGACAGGTGGTGCTGCAGCCGCATGATGTTGGCGAGCCGCAGGCTGGTGGCGTCCGCCGGTCGCCGGGCGCGGGCGGCGGCCAGGGTCGACAGGTCGGTGTCGGCGGCCGACAGCACCACCACCTCGCCCGGCGTCTGGCCGAGGTCGACCGCCTCCGACCCGTCGTCGATCGCGCCCGAGCGGGTGGCGAGCAGGTGCATCAGGGAGTCCTCGTTGTGCTCGGTGTGGCGGTGGGTAGGTTCCGGATCGTCCGCGCCTGGGCGGCACGTCCGTCCGGAATGACGACATAAATATTAGCCGTCATTCCGGACGGGACGGGCCGCGCGAGCGGGCCGGATCGAGCCGGAACCCACGCAGCGACGGGCGCCATTCCCGGAGCCCTACGCCCGCAGCTCGGCCGCCACCGCTTCGGCGTCGAAGCCGGCCTGGCCGATCACCACCAGCCGCGAGGTGCGGATCTCGTCGGCCTCCCACGGCCGGTCGAAATAGCGCTGCACCCGGTCGCCGACGCCCTGCACGATCAGCCGCATCGGCTTCTCAGGCACCGCGACGAAGCCCTTCACCCGCAGGATGTCGTGGCGGGTCGCGACCTGCTTGATCCGCTCCTCCAGCGCTGCCGGGTCGGCGATCTCGCCGAGGTCGACGACGATGCTGGCGAAGTCGTCGTGGTCGTGCTCGTGGCCGTCGTCGTGGTGCGACGGGCGGCTGTCCAGGTCGTCCTCGGCGGCAGCGTCGAGGCCGAGCAGCACGGCGGGATCCAGGGCGCCGCCGACGGCGGTCACGGCATGGACGGCCGGGCGCATGTGCTCGGCCATGCCGGCCTTCACCCGCTCCAGGGTCGCGGCGTCGATCAGGTCGGTCTTGTTCAGCACGATCAGGTCGGCGCAGGCGAGCTGCTCCTCGAACAGCTCCTCGAGCGGGCTCTCGTGGTCGAGCGACGGGTCGGCGGCGCGCTGCGCCTGGACCGCGTCGACGTCGGTGGCGAACCGGCCGGCGGCGACGGCGGCGGCGTCGACCACCGCGATCACCCCGTCGACCGTGGCGCGGGTCCGCACCTCCGGCCAGCCGAACGCCTTGACCAGCGGCTTCGGCAAAGCGAGGCCGGAGGTCTCGATGATGATGTGCTCCGGCGGCTCCGGCCGGTCGAGCAGGGCGGTGATGGTCGGCAGGAAGTCGTCGGCCACGGTGCAGCAGATGCAGCCGTTGGTCAGCTCGACGATGTCGTCGTCGGTGCAGTTCTCGTCGCCACAGCCGCGCACCAGCTCGCGGTCGACGCCGAGGTCGCCGAACTCGTTGATGATGAAGGCGAGTCGCCGGCCGCCGGCCTGCTCGATCATGTGCCGGATCAGGCTGGTCTTGCCGGCACCGAGGAAACCGGTGACGACGGTCGCGGGAATCTTCGTGGGCCGGGTGGTTTGCGGTCGGGTGGTCTGCGCCATGCTGGCCTCCTTCCGGCGGCTCGGGGGAGCGGCCGTCGTGCACGCGTGGCGTCGCCGGGGAGACCCCGCGCCCCGACCGCACCCCGGGTCGGAACGGGCGACGGCCGACGGCAGGTCTCCTGGCTCGCGGGTCACGGCTCCGAGTCGCCTTCCCGCCCCGGGTTCGGTCCGAGGCAGTGGCATGGTCACCCGTCGCTCGCCGCTCACAGTTGCGGGGGCAGCCGCGGCTTCGCGCACCGGTCCGGCGCACGCTCCGCGTTCCCTTTCAATCCCCAGGGATTCGTCCCTTGCTGGGGAACCGTCGGCCCTCCGCTTATCGGTTTCGGGGGAGGGCGTGTCAAGCGACGCCGGGGCACGCGCCGGTATGTGGATGTGCTGCTGCCTTGTGACGGTCACATATCGCAGGTATGTGGAGACCGTTCCTGGGTGACCGACCCTAGGATGACCGACACGGAGGACAGGGCATGCGTCGTTTGGCGAGCGGGGTCGCCGGTGCGGTGCTGGCGGTCGGGCTGACGGCCGGACTTGCAGCCGGCGCACAGGCCGAGGGGAAGTCGGCGATCAACATCGAGCTGAACAAGCTGGAGCCGCTGGAAGGCAGCTGCCGGGCCTACTTCGTGGTCCGCCCGGAAGGTTCCAGCGAGTACAAGGCGTTCAACATGGAGCTGCTGGTGTTCGACACCGACGGCATCATCCAGAAGTGGCTTGCGATCGACGCCGCCCCGCTGCGGGCCGGCAAGACCTCGGTAAAGCTGTTCGACGTGTCGGGCGTGAGCTGCGACAAGATCGGGTCGATCCTTCTGAACGACGTCACCGCCTGCGCCGACGCCTCCGGCGACATCGCCAACTGCGTCGACCGGATCAACCCGTCGAGCAAGGCCAAGGCGAAGTTCTACAAGTAGCGGGGTGCTGCGAGTGGCCAGGCCGTTACCGGCGCTGGACTTCCTGGTCGACCGGCTGCCGACGCCGGTCGGCGAGCTCGTGGTGGTGGCCGATCGCGACGGCCGGCTGCGGGCCGTCGACTGGACCGACCATGAGGACCGGATGCTGGGGCTGCTGAGGACCCAGTACCGCGGGCGGGAGGTCTCGCTGACTCCGGCCGCCGACCCGGGCGGCCTGTCGGCCGCCTTCGCGGCCTATTTCGCCGGCGACGTTCGCGCGATCGACGGCCTGCCGGCCGAGACCGGCGGTACCGAGTTCCAGCGGTCGGTGTGGCGGGCGCTGCGCGGCATCCCGTGCGGCGAGACCATCACCTATCGCGAGCTGGCCGGGCGCGCGGGCCGACCGGCGGCGATCCGCGCGGCCGGGCACGCCAACGGCTCGAACCCGATCAGCATCGTGCTGCCGTGCCACCGGGTGATCGGAACCGACGGCACCCTGACCGGCTATGGCGGCGGCATCGAGCGCAAGCGCTGGCTGCTGCGCCACGAGGGTGTCGAGGTCTGAGGCCGCCGGCGCGGCCCCCCACAGCAGCGGGCCCTCAGAACAGCGGGCGCTCGACCTCGGCGGTGATGAAGGCGAAGGCGCGGTCGTGACGGGTGGCGCCGCGCATCTCCGAGCCGTGCAGGGCGTCGGGCGAGTTCGGGAACACCACCAGCCGGTTGCCGCGATAGGGAATCGTCTCGACCAGCTCCAGCAGCTCGGCGGGCAGCTCGTTGACGGCGAGACTGGGCGCCCGCTCGCCGCGCCACCGGAAGATCTCCAGCCCGCCGCCGGTGCTGTCGTCCTCCGGCGGGCGCAGGTACCACAGCGCCGAGAACAGCCGGTTCGGCATGTCCAAGTGGCCGCGCCGGTGGGTGCCGGGCCGCCAGGCCGGGGTGACGATCTCCAGCCGGGCGTCGCAGAGGATGTCGCAGTCGGGGTGGCTGTCCTCCTCGCGCACGCCGAAGCGCAGGCCCGGGTCGTCGAGGGCGGGCAGATGGCTCGGCCAGACGTCCCGGAACAGCTCGAACACCCGGCGCGCCACGTCGGGCCGGACATGGCGCGTCGCGAACCGCTTCCAGGGCTCCGGATAGTGGTCGAGCAGCCGGATCATCCGCGCCGAGATCGGCGCCCGCCGGTTCGGCGCCTTGTCGTCGGCGAACGGCGTTCCCGGCCGGCACGCGATCAGCTCCCGGAACAGCCGGTCGTCGAGGGCGTCGTCGACCACAATGTGCGGGAACGGGTCGCGGCGGACCATGGCGGGCGTCAGCCGGTCGAACACGGTGACGTCCATGGCGTCGCCCCCGGGCGCTCAGGCGGCGGTCTCGACCGGCACGACGTCGACCGCCACCTTCACCTCGTGCTCGCCGCCGCCGACGATCGCGCCCTTCACCGGGCTGACGTCGCCGTAGTCGCGGCCCCAGGCCAGCGTGACGTGCTCGATGGTGGTCATCTTGTCGTTGGTCGGGTCGAGGTCGACCCAGCCGTGGCCGGGCACCCGGACCGATACCCAGGCGTGGCTGGCGTCGGAGCCCTGAAGTTTCTCACCGCCGGGCGGCGGGTAGGTCAGCAGATAGCCGCTGACGTAGCGGGTCGGGATGCCGAGCCCGCGCAGCCCGGCCAGCATCAGGTGCGCGAAGTCCTGGCAGACGCCGCGCCGGATCCGGAACACCTCGGCGACCGGTGTCGACACGGTGGTCGCGGTCGGGTCGTACTCGAACTCGGCGAACAGCCGGTGGTTCAGGTCGAGCGCCGCCTCCAGCACCGGCCGGCCGGGGGCGAAGGATTCCCGCGCCCAGGCCCAGACATCCTCGCCTGAGCGGGTCATCGGCGAATCGTAGGCGAACGGCTGGGCGGCCAGGATCTCCGGGTCGGTGACCGCGGAGCCGTTGACCCGGGCAGTCTCCCAGGCCGGCGTCGCCGACGGGTCGATCGCTGCCGGCGGATCGACCGCCAGGGTGCCGCGGGCGTGCACCACCAGCTTCGAATGCTCGTCCTGGATGGTCAGGTGCTCGACCGGGTTGCCGAAGAAGTCGACCTCGGCACGCCGGATCGCCGGCGCCGGGGACAGCGCCACCCGCCAGGTCTCGGTCCGCTGGTTGGCGGTCGGCCGGGGCGTCAGGTGCAGCAGGTGGTGCGAGATCGAGACCGGCGCCGAGTACTCGAAGTCGGTCCGGTGCCGGACGTCGTAGCGGACGGTTCCCGGGCCGGCGGGCGGGGTCATGGCTCGAAGAACCGCCGGAGCGAGGCGGCCTCCGTGTGGCGCCCGAGATCGGCGTGGCTGAAGTAGTGGCGGCCGATGGTCTCGGACAGCTCGCCGATCGCCGTGCCGACCCGGGCGAGCAGGGTGTCGAGCTCGGTGCGCCGGCCCTTGGAGTCGGTCCGCGCCAGCACCCGCACGTCGGCCAGCCGGATCGCCGCCTGGCAGGACAGGATCTGGCGCTGCTCGGGCGAGCGGTCGAGCGCGTCGTCGAAGCGCGGCAGCCTGGCGGCGTGCTGCTCCAGGGCGTCGAACTGGAACGCGACCGAGCGCGGGTTGCTCTCGTCGACCAGCAGCAGGTCGAGCACCGGCACCAGACGCGGCGTGCTGACGTAGCGCGCCCGGTAGGTCATGAAGCTGTCCGCCAGCTCGAGCAGGCGGTCGAGGAAGCCGTAGCCCTCCGGGTCGCCGACCGACAGCAGGCCGCGCAGCAGGCCGGACATGGTCGAGGCCCGCTCCAGCCGTCGGCCCATGTCGAGGAACCGCCAGCCTTGCGTGCGCGTGGTGTTCTCCATGCCGAGTCCGGAGAACGCCGACATGGTGCGCAGCATGTCGTTGAGGATCGCCGAGGCCTCGCCGATGTCGAGCCAGACCCGGGGGCGCTGGCGCAGCACGTCCTGGTGCAGCTGGTCGAGGGTGCGCCAGGCGTCGAGCGACAGGCGGTCGCGGGTCAGCGAGGCGACCCGGTTGACGGTCCGGACGAGCTGCGGAATGCCGTTCGGCTCGCTCGGGTCGAACAGGTAGGCCTGCACCCGCTGCTCGATCTGGGTGGCCGACAGGGTGCGGCCGCGCCGTCGCATCAACCCGTCGACGTCGCCGGGATGCGCCAGCATGTAGAGCAGCTTCTGCATGGCGACGTTGGCGGTCGAATCCTGGACCGGGTCCTCGGCCAGCCGGGTCAGCAGGCTGCGCAGCAGCCGCATCGCGCTCTCGGTGCGCTCGGCGTAGCGGCCGAGCCAGTACATGTTGTCGGCAGCCCGGCTCGGCAGGTCGTCGCCGGCCCGGCGCAAGACAGGCGAGCTGTCTTCCTGGCGCATCAGGCTGAAGCTGCCGACCGGGGTCGACGACAGCACCCAGGTGTCCTTCGAGCCGGAGCCGCGCTGCATCGACACCGCGCGGGTCGAGTTGCTCGACGAGATCCGGGTCAGGCCGCCCGGCATCACCACGTAGTCGTCGCCGAGCGCGGTGGCGTACATGCGCAGCGCCATCGGCCGGGCCACCAGGTGGCCGCCGTCCCAGGCCGGGGCGGTCGACAGGGTGATCGCTTCCTGGCCGACATAGTCGTAGCCGCGCTGGCGGATACGCTCGATCAGGGCGGCGCGCTCCTCCCCGGACAGCTCCGCGCCCAGCACCTGGCCGGCGTCGGCGCTCACCAGGGTCGGGGTCTGGAAGGTGCGGGCCACCACCAGGTCGTCCAGGTTGGCGATCACGTGCTCGCGGGCGTCCTCCTGGCCGCACCACCAGGTCGCGATGTGCGGCAGGACCAGGTCCTCGCCCAGCAGGTGGCGGCACAGGCCCGGCAGGAAGCCCATCAGCGCGGTGCATTCCACCAGGCCGGAGCCGAGGGCGTTGGCCATGACCACGTGGCCGGCGCGGGCCGCCTCGACCAGCCCGGCGATGCCGAGTGCCGAGTCCGGCCGCAGCTCCAGCGGGTCGCACCACTCGGTGTCGACCCGGCGCAGGATCACGTCGACCGGTTGCAGGCCGCCGACGGTCTTCAGGTAGACCCGGTTGTCGCGGACCGTCAGGTCGGCGCCCTCGACCAGCGGGTAGCCGAGGTAGCGGGCCAGGAAGGCGTGCTCGAAATAGGTCTCGTTGAGCGGCCCCGGCGTCAGCAGCACGATGCGCGGGTCGTCGTTGCCCGACAGTGCCCGCAGGTTCTCGCGCAGCGCCTGGAAGAAATGCGCCAGCCGGCGCACCTGGCCCTCGCGGAACAGGTCGCTGAGGCACTGCGCGGTGATCACCCGGTTCTCGAGCGCGTAGCCGGCGCCGGACGGCGCCTGGGTACGGTCGTTGAACACCCACCAGCGGCCGTCCGGCGAGCGCGCCAGGTCGGCGGCGTAGATCTGCAGGAAGGTCTCGTAGGGCGGGACGATGCCGTGGCAGGGCAGGTGGAAATGCGGGTTGGCGTACACCAGCGCCGCCGGCAGCACCCCGTCGCGGATCAGGGTCTGCGGGCCGTACAGGTCGGCCAGGATGGCGTTCAGCAGGCGGGCGCGCTGCTTCAGGCCGCGCTCCAGCACTTCCCACTCGTGCTCGGGGATGAGCAGCGGCATGACGTCGAGTTCCCAGGGGCGCTGCTCGCCCTTGGGGTCGCCGTAGACGTTGTAGGTGACGCCGTGCTGGCGGATCAGCCGCAGCGCGGTCTCCGGGTGCTGGGCGACCTCGTCGGCCGGCAGGTCGCGCATGCCGTCGATGAACGGCCGCCAATAGGCACGGCTCTCGCCGCCCGGGGCGACGAGCTCGTCGTAGATCCCCTCGACCGTACGGTAGCCGGTCAGAAGATCGTCGGAATCCTGGGAGTTCAAGACGGCGCTCGACGGCATTCTGCAATCCGGACACAGAGACGACGAGACGCTATCACGCGGCGGCGGATTACGTCAGGCGAAGGTCCAAGGTAAGCGGAAACTCCGGGTTATCAACGGTCCGGCGGAACCCGGCCGGCCGTCCCGGGGTGTGGCCCATGGCCTCGAACCGTGCGAGTCGCCGTCCCTCGGCCTCGAAGGCGTTGACCGGAGCGGTGTCGTGGTTGCGCCCGCCGGGGTGCCCGACGTGGTAGACGCAGCCGGTCACCGCCCGGCCGGTCCAGTCGTCGATCACGTCGAAGGTCAGCGGCGCGTGCACCCCGATGGTCGGGTGCAGGGCCGAGGACGGGTTCCAGGCCCGGAACCGCACGCCCGCCACCGCCTCGCCGTTGCGGCCGGTCCCGGCCAGCGGCATTTCCCAGCCGTTGCAGGTCACCCGGTAGCGGGTGGCGTCGAAGCCGGTGACCTTGGCCTGCAGGCGTTCCAGCGAGGAATCGACGTAGCGCACGGTGCCGCCGACGGCACCTTCCTCGCCCATCACGTGCCAGGGCTCGAGCGCAGAGCGGATCTCGACCTGCAGGTCGCGCCAGTCGACGGTGCCCATGGTCGGGAACCGGAACTCCAGGTGCGGCCGGTACCAGTCGGCCTCCAGCGGGTAGCCGGCGCCCTGCAGGTCGGCCAGCACGTCCTCGAAGTCCTGCCACACGAAGTGCGGCAGCATGAAGCGGTCGTGCAGGGCGGTGCCCCAGCGCTTCAGCCGGCCCTTGTAGGGGGTGCGCCAGAACCACGCGATCAGCGCCCGCAGCACCAGCATCTGGGCCAGGCTCATGCGCGGGTGCGGCGGCATCTCGAAGGCCCGGAACTCGACCAGGCCGAGCCGGCCGGTCGGGCCGTCCGGCGAGTACAGCTTGTCGATGCAGATCTCGGTCCGGTGGGTGTTGCCGCTGACGTCGATCAGCAGGTTCCGGAAGATCCGGTCGACCAGCCACGGCGGGATCTGCCCGGCTGTCGGGTCGGGAACCTGCCGGAACGCGATCTCCAGCTCGTGCAGCTGGTCGTGGCGGGCCTCGTCGATCCGCGGCGCCTGGCTGGTCGGGCCGATGAACAGGCCGGAGAACAGGTAGCTGAGCGACGGGTGGTTCTGCCAGTACGCGACCAGGCTGCGCAGCAGGTCGGGGCGTCGCAGGAACGGGCTGTCGACCGGGGTGGCGCCGCCGACTACCACGTGGTTGCCGCCGCCGGTGCCGACGGCCCGGCCGTCGACCAGGAACTTCTCGGTGCCGAGCCGCGACAGCCGGGCCTCCTCGTACAGCGCCTCGGTGATCGCGACCTGCTCCTCCCAGCCCCGCGCCGGGTGGATGTTGACCTCGATGACGCCGGGGTCCGGCGTGACCTTGACGACGTTGATCCGCGGATCCGGCGGCGGGGTGTAGCCCTCCAGGTGGACCGGCGCGCCGATTTCGGCCGCCGCGTCCTCGACCGCCGACAGCAGCTCGACGTACTCGTCGGCCGAGCGGGTCGGCGGCAGGAACACCGAGAGCCGTCCGTCGCGCGGCTCGACCGCCATGGCGGTGCGAACGTGCTTGCCGGGGGCGCTGTCTGCGGGAACCGCCGGCTGGTGGCGGACGTCCTGGCGGATCTCGGCCTCGCTCGGCCGGCCCGACAGGAACGGCTGGCGGATTTCCGGAGCCGGCAGCTCGCCGCGATCCTCGAACGGGTCGGCCGGGTAGTAGTAGGGGTAGCTGGCCGGCGGAATCCACGGCAGGGCGCCAAGCGGCAGGCGGAACCCGACGGGCGAGTCGCCCGGCACCAGCAGCACGCGGCCGCGCCGGAACGACCAGACCTCGGTCATCCAGTGCCGGCTTCCGTCGCGGGCCTGCCAGGCCTGGATCGGCAGGATGTAGCCGACCGGGTTGCCGAGGCCGCGGTCGAACACCCGCGCCAGCCGGGCCCGCTCCTCCGGGTCCTCGAGCTTGGAGTCGAACGGGTCGACGTTCTCCGGCAGCTTGCTCTCGCGGTCGAGGAACTTGGCCGGATCCTCGTAGGCCGGCAGCGCCGCCGCCTCGGTGACGCCGAGCCGGCGGGCGATCGCCTTGGTCAGAGCCTCGGCCTGCTCGGCGGTCGGGGCGTAGTCGACGCCCTCGCGCGCGATCAGCCGCTCGGTCCGCCACAGTGGCATGCCGTCGCCGCGCCAGTACAGCGCGAACGCCCAGCGCGGCAGGCTTTCGCCGGGATACCACTTGCCCTGGCCGTAGTGCAGCAGGCCGTCCGGCGCGAACCGGTCGCGCAGCCGGCGGATCAGGGTGTCCGCCAGGGTCCGCTTGGTCGGACCGACGGCGGCGGTGTTCCACTCGTCGCCGTCCAGGTCGTCGATCGAGATGAAGGTCGGCTCGCCGCCCATGGTCAGGCGCACGTCGCCGGCGGCGAGATCGGCATCGACCTGGCGGCCGACCGCGTCGATCGCCTGCCACTGGGCCTCGTCGTAGGGCTTGGTGACCCGCGGCGTTTCCAGCACGCGGGCGACCGCCATGTGGTGCGAGAAATCCACCGTGGCCGGCTCGACCATGCCCTCGATCGGGGCGGCCGAGCGCGGGTCCGGAGTGCAGGCGACCGGGATGTGGCCCTCGCCGCACAGCAGGCCGGAGGTCGGGTCGAGGCCGATCCAGCCGGCGCCGGGGATGTAGACCTCGGCCCAGGCGTGCAGGTCGGTGAAGTCCACCTCGGTGCCGGACGGGCCGTCCAGCGCCTTCACGTCCGGCTTCAGCTGGACCAGGTAGCCGGACGCGAACCGGGCGGCGAGGCCGAGGTGGCGCAGGATCTGGACCAGCAGCCAGCCGCTGTCGCGGCACGAGCCCTTGGCCAGCTCGAGGGTCTCCTCGGGGGGCTGGATGCCCGGTTCCATGCGAACGACATAGCCGATCATGCCCTGCAGGCGCTGGTTCAGCGCCACCAGGAAGTCGGTGATCTGGCGGCGGTCGCGCGGGGTCTGTGCCAGGAACTCGGACAGCAGCGGCCCGGCCGGCTCGGCCTTCAGGTACGGCGCCAGGTCGTGCTTCAGCTCCGGCTCGTACTCGAACGGATAATGCTCGGCCTCCGGCTCCACGAAGAAGTCGAACGGGTTGATGATCGCCATGTCGGCGACCAGGTCGACCGTGACCCGGAACCGGTCGGTCTTCTCCGGGATCACCACGCGGGCGAGGTAGTTGCCCTGCGGGTCCTGCAGCCAGTTCAGGAAGTGCTGCTCGGGCTCGATCTTCAGGCTGTAGCTGAGGATCTTGGTGCGGGAATGCGGCGCCGGGCGCAGCCGGATCACCTGCGGACCGAGGGCTACCGGCCGGTCGTAGTGGTAGCGGGTCTCGTGCGTGAGGGCGACGTGGATGGCCATGCTGCCTCTGCTGCACTGCAAAGCGGTCGGAATCGATACCGCGTGGGGCGGGGAATAACAACCGGGCCTGTCCCGGCTATCTGGATCGCGTCGAATCACCGACACTCGGGCGATGGCCCAGGAACTGCCCGACAGTGGTCTGATCTTCGGTGTCCGCCTCGACGGACGCGGCGGGTCGGTGCCGGTCGAGGGCGCCGCCGCCGGGCCGGTGTGGTTGCACCTGGAGCGGCACGACCCGGCGGTGCAGGCGTGGCTGGCAGCCGACGCCCGCGTGCCGCCGGCGGTCGCCCGGGCGTTGCTGGAGGAGGATACGCGGCCGCGTTGCGTGGTCCGGCCCGACGGCATCCTGCTGATCCTGCGCGGCATCAACTTCGACCCGGCCGCCCGGCACGAGGAAACCATCGCCATCCGGCTGTGGGTGGAGTCCGGCCGGCTGCTGTCGCTGCGCCGCTACCGGGTGATGGCGGTCAACGACCTGAAGGAGAGCCTGGAACGCGGCGAGGGACCGGGGACGGTCGCCGACCTGGTGCTGCGGATCGTCGAGCGGCTGACCGCCCGGATGATCCCCGAGATCGACCGGATGGAGGAGGACCTGGTGGCGCTGGAGGTCGCTTCGCTCGGCGACGGCACCGGCGTCGACCGCGGCCGGCTCGGCGAGATCCGGCGCCGTGCCCTGGTCCTGCACCGCTATCTGGCGCCGCAGCGCGAGGCGCTGGTGGAGTTCCGGCGCAGCGGCGGCGACCGGCTGGCCGACCTGGACCCGATGGACTTCCAGGAGACCATCGACCGGGTGACCCGGCTGGTCGAGGACCTGGACGCCCTGCGCTCGCGCGCCGCGATCGTCGAGGACGGGCTGGCGCTGAAGGCGGCCGAGCGCATGAACCGCAACATGTACTGGCTGTCGATCGTGGCGACCGTGTTCCTGCCGATCGGCTTCGTCACCGGCTTGCTCGGGGTCAACGTTGGGGGTATTCCGGGCGCCGAGTGGCCTTGGGGGTTCGCGGCGCTGGTCGGTGTCCTGGCGGTGCTGATCGCGATCGAGGTCTGGATCATGCGGCGGGCGAGGTTGATCTGACATGGCGGGACCGGTCCCGGGCCAGGAGCACCACTTCATCCACCGCATCGGCTGGCTGCGCGCCGCCGTGCTGGGGGCCAACGACGGCATCGTGTCGACCGCCAGCCTGATCGTCGGCGTCGCCGCCGCCGAGACCGGGCGGGAGGGCATCCTGATCGCCGGCGTCGCCGGGCTGGTCGCCGGGGCGATGTCGATGGCGGCCGGCGAGTACGTGTCGGTCAGCTCGCAGGCCGACACCGAGCGGGCCGATTTGGAGACCGAGCGCCAGGCGCTCGAGGAGTCGCCGGAGGCCGAGCTCGAGGAGCTGGCGGAGATCTACGTCGAGCGCGGCGTCGAGATCGGGCTGGCGCGGCGGGTCGCGGCCCAGCTCATGGAGCACGACAGCCTGGGCGCCCATGCCCGCGACGAGCTCGGGATCTCGGACACCCTGAGCGCTCGGCCGATCCAGGCGGCGCTGACCTCGGCGGCGACGTTCTCGATCGGCGCCGCCCTGCCGCTGGCGGCGGTCGCGGTCGCGCCGGTGGAGCATGCGATCCCGGTGGTGTCGCTGGCGTCGCTGGCGTGCCTGGCCCTGCTGGGCGGCGTGTCGGCCCGGGCCGGCGGGGCCGGGACCCTCAAGGCGGCGTTCCGGGTGACGCTGTGGGGCGTGCTGGCGATGGCGGCGACCGCGGCGATCGGGGCGCTGTTCGGGACGGTGGTGTAGGCGGCGTTCGAGATGGGGCCGCTCAGTTCGGTTCGGCCGACGATCGCCAGAACCGGTGCAGACCGGCCACGTCGCCCGAGCACAGCAGCGGCAGCGCCTGGCGGATCCGCTCGACCGGCCAGTCCCACCACGCCATTTCCAGCAGCAGTGCGATCTGGTCGTCCGGGAAGCGCTTGCGGATCGGCCTGGCCGGGTTGCCGCCGACCACCGTATAGGGCTCGACGTCGCGGGTGACCAGGGCGCGGCTGCCGATCACCGCACCGTGCCCGACCGTCACGCCCGGCATGAACATCGCCTCGGAGCCGATCCACACGTCGTTGCCGATCACCGTGTCGCCGGCCGGCAGGTAGGCGTCCGGCGCCTCGGCGAACGCCGGCTCCTCTTCCAGGTAGTGGAACGGGAAGGTCGACACCCAGTCGTGCCGGTGTCCCTGGTTGCCTGCCATCACGAAGGCGGCCCCGCTGCCGATCGAGCAGAAGCTGCCGACGATCAGCCGGTCGGCACCGGGTTCCGGCGACAGGTAGCGGGCGCAGTCGTCGAAGGAATGGCCGTGGTAGTAGCCCGAGTAGTAGCTGTAGCGGCCGACCACGATGTTCGGGTTGGTGACCTGCTCGCTCAGCAGCCGGCCCTTGAACGGGCTCTCGAAGAAGTTCGCCACCGGTGCCTCGACGCTACCAGGACGGCTCGCCGTCGGTCGCCGAGACGTGGGCCGCCACCACCTTCCAGCCGACATCGGGGAAGTTCACGAAGGTCTGGCTCTGCCGGCCGACCCTGTCGCTGCCGGCGACCTGGAACTCCAGGTTCACGGTGGCGAACCGGCGGCCGAGGGTCAGGATCTCCAGCCGCCGCCGCTCGCCCTTGAAGCGGGTGCCGGGCTTGCGGTTGACCCGGTGCCGGTGGATGGCGTCGAACCCGTAGCCCATCTCGTTCATGGCGTAGCGGACGGTGTGCGGCGAGTTCCAGAAGGTGGCGTCCAGCACGTCGACGTCCTTGTCGACCAGGGCCTGCTCGTAGCGCTCGAACAGTTCGCGGATCTCGGCGACCACCTCCGGCAGATTCGGCGTCAGGTCGTCTGCATCGGTCATCGGGACTCCTCCAAGGCTTTGGCGACGGCGACGAGCTGGGTATCGGCCCCGCGGGCCGCCAGGATCGACAGGCCGACCGGCAGGCCGTCGACCGTGGCGCCGGGGACGCTGACCTGCGGGAAGCCGGCGAGCCCGCCATGGGCGGCCAGGCACAGGATGCGCTCGCGGATCGGGTTCTGCTCGGACAGCGGCAGGCCTTTGAGCGGGGCCGGGAACGGCGTGGTCGGCATCGCCAGGATGGTGCCGGGCGGCAGCAGCCAGGACAGCCGGGCGCGCGCCTCCTGGCGCATCAGCCGGGCCCAGCCGAGCTCGGACTCGGAAATCATCGAGCCCATGACCAGCCCGCGCGCCACGTTGAAGGCCAGGCGCGGGTTGTCGCGGTCCAGCCAGTCCCTGAACGTGGTCCACGCCTCGGCCGGCTGCAGGGTGCGCTGGGCGCGGCCCCAGACCGACAGGCCCTGCGGCGCCAGCAGCTCCTCGCGAACCTCGCCGACAAGGGCGCCGAGGCGCTCGACCATCGGCTTCAGCGCTTCCGCGACTTCCGGGTCGGCGAAGCCGAGGGCATCGACCGCGACCACCAGCCGGGTCGGCAAGGCGTCCGGGATCGGCTCGCCCAGCATGACCGCGGAGACCCGGGCGAAGGTCCCGGCGTCGCGGGCGAACCAGCCGGTGGTGTCGCTCGAGGGGGCCTGCGGCATCATGCCGTCGACCGGCAGCCGGCCGTGGGTCGGGCGGATGCCGTACAGGCCGCAGAAGCTGGCGGGAACCCGGACCGAGCCGCCGGTGTCGGTGCCGATGGCGGTGTCGCACAGCCCGGCGGCGACCGCCGCGGCCGAGCCCGAGGACGAGCCGCCCGGCACCCGGTCCGGCGCCTTGCTGTTCAGCGGCGTGCCGTCGAACGCGCTCTCGCCGAGGATGCCGAGCGAGACCTCGTCGGTGATGGTCTTGCCGACCAGTTCGGCGCCGGCGTCCAGCAGCGTCCGGACGGCCCAGGCATGGCGGTCGGGAACGCGATAGCCGCGGCCCCAGTCGTGGTTGCCGCCGCCGGTCGGGTGGCCGGCGACGTCGAACAGGTCCTTGGCGGCGAAGCGCAGCCCGGCGAGCGGACCGTCGGGCCGGCCGGCGATCCGGACGTCGGTGCCGGGCACGAAGGCATTCACGGGATCTGAGGTCATGCGGGGAGCGGGCGGTCGGTGGCGGGACGACAAGGGTAGGGCGCCCGGCGGCCCGTGTCGCGTGCGATCTCGCGCCTGCGAACCGGCAACCGTCTCAGGCCGCGTCGGCCTTGCCGGCCGCCGTCCCGACCCCGGCGGCGGACGGCGCCGCCGAGCGCAGGAACAGCGTGATCAGCACGGTCAGAGCCAGCAGCGCCGACGACGTCCAGAGCGTCCCGGCGAGCCCGGCCATCTGGTACAGCAGGCCGGACAGCAGGGTCCCGCCGAACCGGCCGACGGCGTTCGCCATGTAATAGAAGCCGACGTTCAGCACGACCTTGTCGGCGTCGGAGTAGGCCACGATCAGGTAGGAGTGGACCGACGAGTTGAGGGCGAACACCACGCCGAACACCAGCAGCCCGCCGATCAGCACGGCCGGCTGGTAGGCGTCGGGCAGGGCGGTGCCGGCGGTCGAGGCGAGCCAGCCCATGAACGTCGGCGACAGGCCGATGGCGATCGCCGCAGGCAGCACCATGAGGACCGCGCCCCACAGCTTGGCCACACCGGCCCCGCGCTCCGCCGCGCTGCGGCCCAGCAGCCTGGGTGCCGCGGCCTGGACGATGCCGTAGCCGACCACCCACGCCGCCATGAAGGCGCCGACCGCGTCGAAGCTCCAGCCGAGGCGGTCGTACAGGAAGATCGGGACACCGACCACGAACCACACGTCGCGCGACGCGAACAGGAAGATCCGGGCGGCAGACAGCAGGTTGATCTCGCGGGTCTTCGAGAACAGGTCGCGGGTCCGGATCCTGTTCTTGGCACGGCCGAGGTCGGCCCGGACCAGGGCGAGGGCGGCGGCCAGGACGACGGCCAGCATGCCGGCCATCGACCACAGCGCGGTCTCGAAGCCGAGCTGCTCCAGCAGCACGCCGCCGAGCAGGAAGCCGATGCCCTTGAGGGCGTTCTTCGAGCCGGTCAGGACCGCCACCCATTTGAACAGCCCGCCCCGGTCGCCGGCGCCGACCACCAGCTTGACCGCCGACTTCGAGCTCATCTTGGTCAGGTCCTTGGCGATGCCCGAGAGCGCCTGGGCGACCATCACGTAGGCGACCGACAGGGCGGCGGTCCACGCCGGATCGGTCAGCGACAGCATGGCCAGGGCGACGATCTGCACCGCGAGGCCGGCGAACAGTGTGATCCGGAGGCCGAACCGGGCGCCGACCCAGCCGCCCAGGAAATTGGTCACCACCCCCATCGCCTCGTACAGCAGGAACAGCACGGCGATGTCGAGCGGCGCGTAGCCGAGGCGGTGGAAGTGCAGCAGCACCAGCATCCGCAGGGCGCCGTCGGTCAGGGTGAACGCCCAGTAGGCGGCGGTGACGGTGGCGTAGTCCCGGAGACTGGTCATGGCGGGCCTCCGTCCGGTGGGTCAGGTAAGCGAGCGGGCGACCGTGGCGGTCAGCTCCATCATCCGGTTCACGTAGCCCCACTCGTTGTCGTACCAGGCGTAGACCTTCACCATGCGGCGGTCGACGACCATGGTGGACGGGGCGTCGACGATGCCCGAGCGGGGATCGTTCAGATAGTCGGCAGAGACCAGCGGCCGCTCCTCGTAACCGAGGATGCCTTTCAGCGCGCCCTCGGATGCTGCCCGGAACAGCGCGTTGACCTCCTCGACCGTGGTGTCGCGGGCGACCTCGAACACGCAGTCGGTCAGCGAGGCGTTCAACAGCGGGACGCGAACCGCGTGGCCGTTCAGCTTGCCCTGCAGCTCCGGATAGATCAGGCCGATCGCGGTGGCCGACCCGGTGGTGGTCGGGATCAGCGAGTTCAGCGCCGAGCGCGAGCGCCGCAGGTCCTTCAGCGGGGCGTCGACCAGCACCTGGGTGTTGGTGACGTCGTGGATCGTGGTCATGGTGCCGCGCACGATGCCGATGCCCTCGTGCAGCGCCTTGACCACCGGGGCCAGGCAGTTGGTGGTGCAGGACGCCGCGGTCACCACGTGGTGGCGCGTCGGGTCGTAGAGCTGGTCGTTAACCCCGACGACGACGTTCAGCGCGCCGGCTTCCTTGACCGGGGCGGAGACCACGACCTTGCGGATGCCGCGCTCGAAATACGGCTGCAGGTCGGCGACGGTCTTGAACTTGCCCGAGCACTCGAGCACCACGTCCACGTCGTCGCCGGTCCACGGGATGTCGGCCGGGCGGGCCGCCGAGGTGAAGGCGAGGCGCTGGCCACCGACCACGATGTCCCCGTCCTCGGCCGACACCGGCGTGCCCCAGCGCCCGTGCACGCTGTCGAACTCGAGCAGGTGGGCCGCGGTCGCGGCGTCGCCTGCGATCTCGTTGACGGCGACCAGCCGGTAGTCGGGACAGTCGAACCCCGCCCGAAGTCCCAGCCGACCCATTCTGCCGAAGCCGTTTATCGCGACGCGCGCGGGCATCGGGATCCTCCAGTTCGCTACGACCAGCCGGCGGGACCATACGCCGAGCGGCGGTCGGTGCCACCATAATTTTCAATAGTTCATGTATTTTTGAAATGATGTCACCTCGTGCGACCGGATCTCAACTCGTCCGCGGGAAATCGCCGCGGCATCGGGCCGCACGCGGTTGACGGCTCCCGGCGAAAGGAGGATGCCGGGTGCCATGTCACGGGTGAGCGCACAGGCCGTGCCGACACCGAAGGTGCTGATCGCCGGCGCCGGGCCGACCGGCTTGACCGCGGCGGTCGAGCTGGCGCGCCGGGGCGTGCCGTTCCGGATCGTCGACCGCGCCGAGGGCCCGACTCCGCTCAGCAAGGCGGTCGGCATCAGCCCGCACAGCCTCGACCTGCTGGAGCCGTCGGGCGTCACCGAGCGCCTGCTGCAGGCCGGTGTCCGGATCCAGCGGGTGCATGTCCACCAGGGCGACCGACGGCTCGCGACGGTACGGTTCGCGGGCCTGAGGCACCGCTTCAACTTCCTGCTGGCGCTGCCGCAGAGCGAGACCGAGGGGATCATGGCCTCGCTGCTCGCCGAGCGGGGCGTCGGCGTCGAGTGGCGGACCGAGCTGACGGGACTGGCCCAGACCCCGGACATGGTCGCCGTCACGCTGCATGGTCCGGACGGTCCGGAGCAGGCGTCGTTCGAGCAAGTGCTGGGGGCCGACGGCGCGCGCAGCCGGGTGCGCGAGGCCATCGGGGTCGAATTCGCCGGGCATCGCCACGAACGGGTCTGGAGCATCGCCGACGTCGAAATGGCGGACTGGCCGTACGAGCCCGGCTCGGCCAACGCGTTCTTCCTGGCCGGCGGTGACGTCGCGTTCGCGATCCCGATCGGCCCGGCGCGGTTCCGGGTGCTGTCCAACACCGCCGATGCCCTGGCGCTGGTTCCGGGGGCCTTCCGGGTCGAGCGCGTGCTGTGCGCCGACACCTTTCTCATCCCGGTCCGGCAGGCGACCAGCTACCGGGTCGGCCGGGTGGCGCTGGCCGGCGACGCCGGGCACGTGCACTCGCCGGTCGGCGGCCGCGGCATGAATCTCGGGATCGAGGACGCCGTCTGCTACGCCCGCCGGCTCGCGGACGGCAGCCTCGACGGCTACGACGGGGAGCGCCGGCCGGTCGGGCACCGCTGGATCGCGTTCAGCGAGCGCGCGCTGGCCGGAGCACAGTCCGAAGGGGCGCTTCGGATCGCGATCCGCAACACCGTGCTGCGGCTGGTCGACCGGTTCCCCGGCCTGCAGCGCCCTCTGCTGGAGCGGATCGCCGGGGTTCGGGAGTAGGGTTCGCGGGACGGGTGGATTCCGGAATCCGCTGTGCGGCTCCGGAATGACGAAAGGGGGAAGGAGGTATCCGCCGGAGCCCCCCAATCCCGCCGTCATCCCGGAGCGGACGGCCGAAGGCGGAACGCATCCGGGACCCACCAAGCGACGGGCGTTGCCCCGACCTCAGTCGTTCCGACGCAGCTCGGCCTTGGCGATCGACTCCAGGTGCACCTCGTCCGGGCCGTCGGCCAGCCGCAGGGTGCGCTGCGAGCCATAGGCGTAGGCCAGGCTGAACTCCTGGCTCACACCGCCGCCGCCGTGCACCTGGATCGCCTTGTCGATGACGTCGCAGGCCATGCGCGGGGCGATCACCTTGATCATGGCGATCTCCTTGCGGGCGGCCTTGTTGCCGACGGTGTCCATCTTGTGGGCGGCATACAGCACCATCAGCCGGGCCTGGTCGATGGCGATCCGGCACTCCGAGATGGTGTGGCGCAGCGCGCCCTGGTCGGACAGCGGCCGGCCGAAGGCGACCCGCGAGCGGGCCCGCGCCTTCATCATCTCCAGCGCCCGCTCGGCCTGGCCGATGCAGCGCATGCAGTGGTGGATCCGGCCCGGGCCGAGGCGGCCCTGAGCGATCTCGAAGCCGCGGCCCTCGCCGAGCAGGATGTTCGACGCCGGCACCCGGACGTTCTCGAACACGATCTCGGCATGGCCGTGCGGGGCGTGGTCGTAGCCGAACACCGTCAGCGCCCGCTTCACCGTGATGCCGGGCGTGTCGGCCGGCACCAGGATCATCGACTGCTGCTTGTGCTTCTCGGCATCAGGGTCGGTCTTGCCCATGAAGATGAAGATCTTGCAGCGCTCGTCCATGGCGCCCGACGACCACCACTTGTGGCCGTTGATCACGTACTCGTCGCCGTCGCGCCGGATGCTCGACTCGATGTTGGTGGCGTCGGACGAGGCGACCTTCGGCTCGGTCATCGCGAAGCAGGAGCGGATCTCGCCGGCCAGCAGCGGCTCCAGCCACCGCTTCTTGTGCTCCTCGGTGCCGTAGCGCTCCAGCACCTCCATGTTGCCGGTGTCGGGGGCCGAGCAGTTGAACGCCTCGGGGCCGATCGGTGAGCGGCCCATCACCTCGCACAGCGGGGCGTAGTCGCGGTTGGTCAGACCGGCACCGCGCTCGGACTCCGGCAGGAACAGGTTCCACAGGCCCTGAGCCCGGGCCTTGGCCTTCAACTCGTCCATCACCGGCGGGCAGCGCCAGCGGTTGCCCGAGCTCTCGAGCTGCTCGTGGAACACCGCCTCGGCCGGGTAGACGTGCTCCTCCATGAACGCACGGACTCGGGCCTCCAGGTCGGCGGCCTTGGGACTCATCTCGGGAATCATGGCGGGCTCCTGTCAGGAAGGGCGGGGTTACGCGAGGGTGGCGAACCGGCGCAGGTGGTGGGCGGCGTTGCCGAACTGGGTGTCGATCATGGTCATGCGCTTGAAATAATGGCCGACCGCCATCTCGTCGGTCATGCCCATTCCGCCATGCAGCTGTATCGATTCCTGGCCGATCATCTTGCCGGCCCGGCCGGTCTCCGCCTTGATGCCGGCGGCGGCCCGGGCGCGCTCGACGCCCTCGGTGGTGTCCATGGCTCCGGCCGCGCGGTAGCACAGCGCGTGCGCGAACTCCTTGGCCTGCAGCATCTCGACCAGGCGGTGCTGCAGGACCTGGAAGGACGACAGCGGTTGGCCGAACTGCACGCGGGTCTTCAGGTACTCGGTGGTCAGCCGCACCGTCTCGGCCATCGCGCCGACCGACTCGGCCGACAGCAGGACCATCGCCCGGTCGACCACGGCCTCGATCACCGGCAGGCCGGCACCGACGCCGCCGACCACGTCGGCCTCGGACACCGACACGCCGTCGAGCAGAACCTCGGCACCGCGCAGCCCGTCGACCGTCGGGTACGGGCGCAGGGTCACGCCGTCGGCCTGCGGATCGACCAGGAACAGGGTGATGCCGTCGCGGTCGTCCTCTGCGCCGGCGGTGCGGGCCGCCAGGATCAGCCGGTCGGCGGCGTCGGCATGCAGGACCACGGCCTTGTGGCCCGACAGAGTCCAGCCGCCGCCTTCGCGGGCGGCGGTGGTGGCGACCCGGTGCAGGTCGAAGCGGGCCCGCGGCTCGTTGACCCCGAAGGCGAGCCGCACGCCGCCCTCGGCGACCGCCGGCAGGATCGCCGCCTTCTGCTCGTCGCTGCCGGCGCGCGCGATCGCCTCGGCGCCCAGCACCACGGTCGCCAGGAACGGCTCGACCACCAGGTGACGGCCGAAGCGCTCCATCAGCACGGCCAGGTCGACGGTCGAGCCGCCGAGCCCGCCATGCTCCTCCGGCAGCGGCAGGGCCAGCCAGCCGAGCTCGGCGAAGGCGGCCCACATCTCGCGGCTCCAACCGTCCTCGCCGCGGCGGATCGCCTTGCGGGCGTCGAAGTCGTACTTGTCGGCGAGGAAGCGATCGGCGCTCTCGGCGAGCAGCTGCTGGTCCTCGGTGAAGGCGAAGCTCATCGACCTATCCTCTCCCTCACAGGCCCAGCACGGCCTTGGCGATGATGTTGCGCTGGATCTCGTTGGATCCGCCGTAGATCGAGGCCTTGCGCCAGTTGAAGTAGACCGAGGCGAGCGGCGCGGCGTAATCGGGGCCGGCCGGCTCCTCGTTCCACTGCGGGTCGCGGAAGGTCTCGGGCTGGAACGGCATGGCGTAGGGGCCGACCGCCTCCATCATCAGCTCGGTCAGCATCTGCTGGACCTCGGTGCCCTTGATCTTCAGGAACGAGGCCTCCGGGCCCGGGCCCTTGCCGGCCTTCTCGGCGTACAGCACCCGCAGCACCAGGGATTCCAGCGACAGCAGGTCGAGCTCGAGCTGGGCGATCCGCTGGGCGAAGTCCGGATCCTCGATCAGCGGCTGGCCACCGGACATCTCGGTGCGGGCGATCTCCTTCAGGCGCTTGAGCTGGGCCTTGGAACGGCCGGTCCCGGCGATGCCGGTGCGTTCGTGCCCGAGCAGGTACTTGGCGTAGGTCCAGCCCTTGCCTTCCTCGCCGATCCGGTTCTCCACCGGGACCCGGACGTCGTCGAGGAAGACGCTGTTGATCTCCTGGCTGCCGTCCATGGTGGTGATCGGCTGCACGGTGACGCCGGGCGAGCGCATGTCGATCAGCAGGAAGCTGATGCCCTCCTGGCGCTTGCCGGTGTCGCTGGTCCGGACCAGGGTGAACATCATGTCGGCGTGCTGGGCCAGCGTGGTCCAGGTCTTCTGGCCGTTCACCACGTAGTGGTCGCCGTCGCGCACCGCCTTGGTGCGCAGCGAGGCCAGGTCGGAGCCGGAGCCGGGTTCCGAATAGCCCTGGCACCACCAGTCGTCGGACCGCAGGATGCGCGGCAGGTAGCGGTCCTTCTGGGCCTGGTTGCCGAACGCCATGATGACCGGCGCGACCATCAGCAGGCCGAACGGGATCAGCGGCGGGGCGCCGGCGGCGGCGCACTCGTCCTCGAAGATGTGCTTCTGCATCGCGGTCCAGCCGGTGCCGCCATGCTCGACCGGCCAGTTGGCGGCGACCCAGCCCTTCTCGTACAGGATCTTCTGCCAGCGGACGTGGTCGTCCTTGCCGAGCCGCAGCCCGGTCGCCGACTGGTTGGCCAGGTCGGGCGGCAGCTTCTCCTTCAGGAAGGCGCGGACCTCCTGCCGGAAGGCCTCGTCCTCGGGCGACAGCACCAGTTCCATCACTCTACCTCCCACCTTGCGAGCCGACGGCCCGTCGCATCGTGGATCCCGGAGCCGCCCGCGATGCGATCTCTCCGGGATGACGGTGGGAAGGGGTGTCACGAAGCCCGGCCACCCTTTCCTTCGTCATTCCGGAGGGGGCGCGAGAGCGCCCGGCTCCGGAACCCACCCGCCGCTCCATCGTCGGGCGGCGGCACTCCTTGCTCACACCACCTCGAACAGGCCGGCGACGCCCTGGCCGCCGCCGACGCACATGGTGGTGACCACGTACTTCGCGCCCCGGCGCTTGCCCTCGATCAGGGCGTGCCCGACCATGCGGGCGCCGCTCATGCCGTAGGGGTGGCCGATCGAGATCGAGCCGCCGTCGACGTTCAGGAGGTCGTTCGGGATGCCGAGCTTGTCGCGGCAGTACAGCACCTGCACCGCGAACGCCTCGTTCAGTTCCCACAGGCCGATGTCGTCCATCTTCAGGCCGTTGCGCTCGAGCAGGCGCGGCACTGCGAACACCGGGCCGATGCCCATCTCGTCGGGCTCGCAGCCGGCGACCGCCAGGCCGCGATAGATGCCCAGCGGCTCGATGCTCTTCTGCTCGGCCAGCTTGGAGTCCATCACCACGCAGGCCGAGGCGCCGTCGGAGAGCTGGCTGGCGTTGCCGGCGGTGATCCACTGGTCGGGCGCGCGCACCGGCTGCAGCGACGCCAGGCCCTCCAGCGTGGTCGACGGCCGGTTGCCTTCGTCCTTGTCCAGCGTGACCGGCTTCTCGCTGACCGCGCCGGTCTCCTTGTCCTTGACCAGCATGACCGAGGGCAGGGGCACGATCTCGTCGTCGAACCTGCCGGCCTGCTGGGCGGCAGCGGTGCGCATCTGGCTCTGCAGCGAGTACTCGTCCTGGGCCTCGCGCGAGACGCCGTAGCGGCCGGCCACCGTATCGGCGGTCTCGATCATGCTCATCCAGATCTCGGGCTTGGTCTCGGCGAGCTTCGGCTCCATCCGGTAGGTGGTGTTGACGTTGGCCTGGGTCAGGCTGATCGACTCCACGCCGCCCGCGACCATGGCCGGCACGCCGTCGATCAGGATGCGCTGGGCCGCCATGCTGATCGCCTGCAGCCCGGACGAGCAGAACCGGTTGACCGTGGTGCCGGCCGTGGTGATCGGCAGGCCGGCGCGGATCGCCGCGATGCGGCCGATGTTGTGGCCGGTGGCGCCCTCCGGGAAGCCGCAGCCGAGGATCACGTCCTCGATCTCCGCCGGGTCGAGGCCCGAGCGCTTGACGGCATGCTCGATGGCGTGCCCGGCCATGGTGGCGCCGTGGGTGTTGTTGAAGGCGCCGCGGAAGGCCTTGCCGATCGGCGTGCGTGCCGTCGAGACGATCACCGCTTCACGCATTGATGTAACTCCTCGCCATAGAGGTTTGAAATAATTAAAGGTCCTTGAAGCCCTTGTTCTCGGACGCCAGCTTCTCCAGCAGCAGCGCCGGGGCCATCCATTCGCCGTGCTCGTCCCGGAACCGGCGCATCGCCGCGGCGATCACGTCGAGCCCGACGGTGTCGGCCCAGAACATCGGGCCGCCGCGATGGCGCGGGAAGCCGTAGCCGTGGATCCACACCACGTCGATGTCGCCGGCGCGCAGCGCGATGCCTTCCTCGAGGATCTTCGCGCCCTCGTTCACCAGCGGGTACAGGCAGCGCTCCAGGATCTCCTGGTCGGAGATCGTCCGCCGCTCGATCCCGAGCTCGCGGGAGGTCTCGGCGATCAGCGTTTCGACCTCCGGGTCCGGCACCGGGGTGCGCCCGTTGTCGTAGCGGTACCAACCGGCGCCGGTCTTCTGGCCGAACCGGCCGCGCTCGCACAGCCGGTCGGAGATCGTGCCGGAGTACCGTTCGTTGCTGGGGTGGTCCGCCATCTTGGCCTTGCGGATCCGCCAGCCGACGTCGTTGCCGGCCAGGTCGCTCATGGCGAACGGTCCCATCGGGAAGCCGAACTCGTAGATGACGCGGTCGACGTCCTGGGGCAGGGCGCCTTCCTCGACCAGGAAGGCGGCCTCGCGCAGGTACTGGTGCAGCATGCGGTTGCCGACGAAGCCGTCGCACACGCCGACCAGCACCCCGACCTTGCCGAGCGTCTTGGACAGCCCCATGGTCGTGGCGATGGTCTCGGCCGAGGACTGCGCGCCCCGCACCACCTCGAGCAGCCGCATGACGTTGGCCGGGCTGAAGAAGTGGGTGCCGATGACGCTCTCCGGCCGACCTGTTGCGCCGGCGATCTCGTCGACGTCGAGGGTCGAGGTGTTGGTGGCCAGGATCGCGTCCGGCTTGCAGACCCGGTCGAGGATGCCGAACACCTGCTTCTTGATCGGCATCTCCTCGAACACCGCCTCGACCACGAAGTCGGCGTCGGCGATCGCCTCGAACTCGGTGGCGCCCGAGATCAGCGCCATGCACTTGTCCATGGCGTCGTGGGCGAGGCGGCCCTTGTCGACTGTCGCCTGGTAGTTGGCACGGATCTTCGCCAGGCCGGCGTCCAGCGCGGCGGAGTCGTTCTCGACCACGGTGACCGGGATGCCGGCGTTGGCGAACACCATGGCGATGCCGCCGCCCATGGTGCCGCAGCCGATCACGCCGGCGGTCTCGACCGGGCGGGTCGGGGTGTCGTCCGGCACGTCCGGGATCTTGGCGACCTCGCGCTCGGCGAAGAACGCATGGCGCATCGCCTTGGCCTCGGTCGCGTCGACCAGCTTGCGGAACTCCTCGCGCTCGAAGTGCCGACCCTCGGCGAACGGCAGCCGGACCGCGGCCTCGATGCAGCGCACGCAGGCGTAGGGCGCGTTCATGCCGCGGGCGCGCTTGGCCATGCCCTTGCGGAACTCGTCGAACAGCCCCGGGTTGGACCGCGCGGCGGCCAGGCCCTCGTCGCGCTCGCTTGACCGCCGCGGCGGCATGGCGGCGGCCGCCAGCTCCCGCGCCTTGGCGACCGCCGCCTCGACCGGATCGCCATCGGCGATCTCGTCGACGATCCCCAGCTTCAGCGCCTCGCGCTCCGAGACCAGCCGGCCGGAGACGATCAGCTCCAGGGCCGCCTCGACGCCGGCCACCCGGGGAAGCCGCTGGGTGCCGCCGGCACCCGGCAGGATGCCGAGCGTGACCTCGGGCAGGCCGAGCCGGGTCTTCGGGGCGGCGATCCGGTAGTGGCAGCCGAGCGCCAGCTCGAGCCCGCCGCCGGCGGCGACGCCGTGGATCGCGGCCACCACCGGCTTGCTGGATTCCTCCAGCCAGTCGATCAGCTCCGGCAGATTCGGGACGTCCGGCGGCGGGGCCTTGCCGAACTCGCGGATGTCGGCGCCGGCGCTGAACATCCGGCCGGCCCCGGCGATCACGATGCCGGTGACGGCGTCGTCCGACAGCAGCTCGTTGAACGCCGCCTCCAGGCCGGCTCGGACCGCGGAGCCGAGGCCGTTGACCGGCGGATTGACGAGGGAAATCACCGCGACGGGGCCGCGACGCTCGATTTGCGTGGCGCTCATGCGTCCTCCCTGGACGAAGCTCGGGCAGTCTTCTTGATGGACCGCGCCGGTATTCGATAGCAGGAGTCCGAGCCGGGCGCCAACCGTGTTCGTTCCTCTAGTCGGAACTATGTTCCATTTTCTCGGGCGACTGCCGGAACCGACACCTTCAGGGGGCGCCGGACGCACGCTAGACTTCCGATACACGCTCGGCACGCGCTCATGGGGGCGATCGTCATGGGGCAGGATCACGGGCACGGCGGCGGCAGTACCGGCAACGAGCGCCGCGTGGCGATCGGTGCCTGCCTCACCGCCGGCTTCATGGTGGCGGAGGTGGCCGGCGGCCTGCTCTCGGGATCACTCGCCCTGATCGCCGATGCCGCCCACATGCTGACCGACACCGTGGCCCTGGCGTTCGCCTGGGCGGCGTTCCGGATCGCCCGGCGGCCGTCGACCTGGCGCCACAGCTTCGGGTTCGAGCGGGTGCAGGTACTCGCCGCGTTCCTGAACGGCGCCAGCCTGTTCGCGATCGCCGGCTGGATCGTCTACGAAGCGTTCGAACGCTACGGCCAGCCGGTCCCGATCCTGCCCGGGCCGATGCTGGTGGTCGCGAGCCTCGGGCTGCTGGTCAACGTGGCGGTGTTCGCGATCCTGAACACCGGCGACCGCAACAACCTCAATATCCGGGGCGCCGTTCTCCATGTGATGGGGGACTTGCTCGGCTCGGTCGCGGCCATCGTTGCGGCGGTCGTCATCCTGTGGACCGGCTGGTTGCCGATCGATCCGATCCTGTCGGTCCTGGTGGCGCTCCTGGTCCTGCGAAGCGCCTGGATCGTTGCCGGGGATTCGCTGCACATTCTGCTGGAGGGGGCGCCGGCCGGCCTGGATCCGCAACTCGTCCGGGCGGATCTTCTCCAGGCGGTCGAAGGCGTTCGCGACGCCCGACACATTCATGCTTGGTCGATCAGCCAGGAAAGGCCCATGATCACGTTGAACGTCCGACTGACGGAGGGCGCGGACGCCACGCTGGCGGTCGCGGCGGTCAAGAGGCGGTTGCAGGAGCGGTTCGGGGTGGGGCACGCCACAGTCGAGGTCGATTTCGGACCGGCAGGGCGCTAACCTGGAAGGGCCGCAACGATAGGAGGAACGGGGAATGCGCGCATTGGCGATGATGGTCG